>SL_3KL_010_SEDDRAFT_10000992_pt1 | contig 25119 bp, 18 predicted proteins | sample SodLakKL_010_SED_2_FD_10381 | JGI IMG/M metagenome (IMG submission 10381) | reverse complement strand
GCATCAGGGTCAATTGAAGTAGCCATTGACGTTACTTCTACCACATCAAGGGCTACAAAATTCTCATCAGTTGTGTCCCAGTGTCTGAACGCAATGTAAACTGTTTCACCCTCATACGCGCTCATATCAACACTGTGCTGCCTCCAGGGGCCTGCACCAAGAACTTTATCAAAAACCTCATCTTCAAAATCTTCAATATCAGTTCCTGTTGTTGATACATAAACAGTGAGTCGTTCTGCGGGCCAGCCATCATTAGAATTCACGTAAAATGAAAGCTCTGCACCTGCTCCAACTGTAATCTCAGGTGAAATCAACCAGTTATCTGGAGTAAGCGGCACATTTGCCCAGGAAAATGAAGCAGCGAATGCCTCACCTTCATGAGGCTGCGTTTCACCAACTGAAGTTGCAGCAACCCATTCATTACCATCTCCATCAGCATCAACAGTCATCCATCCTTCCAGCCCATCTGAAAAGTCTTCATAAAAATCTTCTGGTTCATCACCTGGTTCATCACCTGGCTGTACTCCCCATGTATCATGGAATTCAGCCCCGGCTACGAGATTTGCTTCCCGGTTTGGATCACCAGGCCATTCACCACCATCCCATCCTTCAGCAACAAAATCTGAGAAATACTTATATGCAATTTCTCCTGTCTCATCAGGAGTTACTACAGGTATATCTGTATTTTCGTCCTCGACATGTACCATGGTTTGTCTGTCCGGATCGGTACCCGGCTCAGCCCAACCTAGCAGAGAGCCTGTTATGTAAACGGTATGCTCTGCAGGGTCAAATCCTTCAGCACCAGACATATCCACATGGAAAGTAGCAACACCACCATCTACTTCGAATGAAATGGCATATATCACTCCGTTATCATTGGCATATAAAAGCTCATCGGGGGAAATAACTCTTTCCTGAGCCATAAGATTTGCATTTGCAAATCCTGCAAAAACTAATCCTGCAATTGCTATTGCAGTCATTTTTTTAAACGAATCGTAAATGTTTTTCATAGATACATTTATGGTTAGTTAAAGTTTACGCTAAAGCAGCTTGCAACAATAATATATGTCGTGGTTACACTACGATATACTGAAGCAATTGTACCTAACGTAATAAACCTATAAGAGGAATCCAAGATATTTGTGTAAGCGTTTTCATTTTTTTTTAAAAATTATTCTATGCTGTCACTCATTAACACCTCTAAAACTCTCCAATGGTTTAATGAAAAATTAGTTTATGTATTGAATTATGCAGTCTTTACCGCGCAAGTAAAGCAGAATCTCTCCCAATACTCTTTCGGTACAATTCGCCAAAAAAACCACCGTAATTCTTAAACCGGCTATCCGTTACGAAAACCAATCACTCTAAAATTGCAGTTCGGTTTAAGCTAAGTGCTAAAAGCTGTCAGCTGACGGCCGATAGCTTCACTAAACCACAACCCAAATCACCTGGTACGGACGCAGAGTCAAAGTATCGTGTTTAATGCATTCCTTTTCCGAGATGATATCAATATGGCTGCCGTTTTGATCAATGGGGAGTTTCTCACTTAGTGATTCAACTTCTTTCTCTGAATTGGTAAGATTGGCAATCACCAATATTTTTTCTGTTTGGTAAGGGTCTTCCCTCAAAATGCAAAACAGATCTGAATCAACATTAAATACTTCCTGTTCTCCAAAGGGATGAAATGCCGGATGTTTACTGCGCTTTTTCAAAATCTGTTTGTACCGGTTGAAAATACGGTGTGTGTTGGTATCCGGATCATTTATGGCATCGGTCAGCTCATCATAATACCATTTTTTCCGGTTGATGGTGCGATAGCGCCCGGTTATGGAAACGCCCTTCATATTATTCCGTGTGGCGGTCAAATTGTGGAAATAGATTCCCGGCACACCCTGCAGGCTAAGCATAATAATCTGAGAGCAGATATACCGCCTCTCCTGCAAACTCTGCGATCCGTTATAATCGGAGAATGCATCAAAGTAAGTGATATTGAGTTCATACGGACTCAGGCTGCCATCGGGATTTTGCTTTTCCGATACAAAACCTCCCCTCTTGCGCATTCCATCTACCAATGCCCTGAACTCTTCATCGGGTACCAGGCCTTCAAGCGGACGAACACCTATACCATCGTGCGATGAAGTAAAATTAAAATAGGTGCACTTCTCCGGCAGATCATTCAGCGAAGAAGCCCATTTGGTCAGATACTCTGCATTTTCACCTAATATAGCATGAAGCAGCAGCGGCGGCAGGCTGAACTGATACACCATGTGTGCCTCATCACCATCACCGAAATAGCTGATATTTTCTTTATGAGGAACATTTGTTTCGGTAATGATAGTAGCATGCGGAGCGTAATAGTCGACAAGAGTTCTGATCAGTTTCACGATTTCATGCGTTTCGGGCAGATGGATGCAATTTGTGCCCAGCTCCTTCCATATAAAGGCTACAGCATCCAAACGGATCACACTCAGGCCTTTGCTTAAATAAAGCAGAAAAATATTTATGAAACGGAACAACAATACAGGATTCGCAAAGTTTACGTCGATCTGATCGGGACTGAAGGTAGACCATACAAACTTTTCGCCCTGATCGGTATGTACCGGCGTGAGCAGGGGTGAGCTTCTGGGGCGCGTCACCATACTGAGATCTTCGGAGGGATCAACTTCAATAAAAAATCTATTATACGGTTTTTTATCCTTCAGATAATTTTTAAACCAGCTGCTGTAGCGCGATGCATGATTCATCACCAAATCACCCATCAGCTTAAAATCTTTGCTCATCTCTTCAATATCGTCCCATCCGCCAAGCGTGGTATCCACTTTTACATAATCAACAACTGAAAAACCATCATCCGAGGAGCTAGGATAAAATGGCAAAATGTGCACAGTTGAGATATACCCTTTTAGCTCCTGCACTAAAAACTGATGCTGTTTATGCAGTTTCGATACCGGCTCGCCGGGCTCCGGCTGTACCATATCACCATACGTGATTAAAATGGCATCTTCGTGTGACCACAAATCACTGCCGGTTTCCTCATCAACAGGCTTCAGGTTATATGTCTCAAGCAGATCGTGGGTCTGATCCAGGCAAAAGTCTACATAACCTTCGCCATAGATAAATGCAAAATGGGCAGAGAGTTTTTTTTCTATCTCTTCTGTAAAAAGCGGGTAATCCATCTCTGAAATTGAATTAATTTTGAAGGTTCAAACAAACGATGATTTTATGTGAAAGTAAAGTCTGAAGTATGATCAGATATAATATTTGTATAGCTGTCAGGCATATACATCATTTATAAAAAAGAGTTTTAAGACGCTATAATTCCTGAATCGTACCATTAATACTATTAACAACCGAAATATCTGCTTCAGTTTAATATCAGAAAAGTACCTTTCTTAGTTTTGAGTTATCTCCCTTTATGTACTTCCCAAGTGCACAGAAACAAGCTTTAATTGTTCTGAATTAATCCAAGTTTCACAACACTCAATTTCCCAACTCGTTTTTTATGGCAAGATGCAGATCTTTCGTAACTTTAAGGCTACGTAAAAAATTATCTTTATATGGACAGAGAAGCATTACAAGAACGGTTCGGACTGCTTGGTGATACACCTGCTATCAAGCATGTAGTTGATAAGATCATGCAGGTGGCCAAAACCGACATAACAGTATTACTGCAGGGAGAGAGCGGGGTTGGAAAAGATGTAACAGCCCGGGCTATTCACTCAATCAGTGACAGAAAACGAAACGATCTTGTGATCGTTAATTGTGGCGCAATTCCGGAAGGAATTATAGAAAGCGAGTTATTCGGCCATGAAAAAGGCTCGTTTACCGGTGCTCACGAAGCACGAAAAGGGTATTTTGAAAAAGCGGATGGCGGCACCATATTTTTGGATGAAATTGCAGATACACCGAAAAACATCCAGGTGAAACTGCTGCGGGTATTGGAAAATGGCGAGTTTTTCCGGGTAGGCTCAAGCAAGATGTACACCAGTGACGTTCGAGTAATAGCTGCTACAAATAAAGACCTTTGGACTGAAGTTCAGAACGGTAATTTCCGGGAGGATCTATATTACCGGCTGGATACAGTTAAGATAAAACTGCCTCCGCTACGTGAGCGTCAGGATGATATCATCCCGATCTTTAAAAAGTTTGTAAGTGAGTTTTCAGCAAAGTATGATTCCGTTTTCCGCGGATTTTCGGATGAAGCAAAAGAACTGCTGGTATCATATCGCTGGCCGGGTAATGTTCGTGAGCTTAAAAATGTGGCTGAGCAGCTCGTGGTTCTTGAAAAATCACAGTTCGTGGATGCAGAAAAACTTCAGAAATATCTGAAGGGACGCCAGCACCATGGTTCTACTGATAACCTCCCGATTGTGGCTGAGCAGCAAGCGGATAACCAAAACTTTGAAAGCAGCACAGGCTCAGATTCAGCTCTCATATACCGCGCACTGGTTGAAATGCGAACGGATATTACGGATCTCAAAAAAATGCTGGCCAAATTTTTGTATTCTTCATTCAGCAGTAAAGAGATGAAAGCATTACCTGAGGCGATGCCGCGAAATATTGATCCGAATAATATCTCGGTTTTTATTAATGATGACGGAGACCAGGAGCTTGGCGTAACAACACCTGAATTTAGTGACAGCGACCTTGATAGTGATGATGAAAATTTAAACCAATTTTTTGAAGGCAAAGAGATTCCTTCTATTGAGGAAGCTGAGAAGTTCCTTATTATGCAGGCATTGAAAAAGTTTGAAGGAAACCGGAGAAAAGCTTCAGAGGCACTTGGAGTAAGTGAACGTACGTTATACAGGAAACTAGACCAATATGAGCTTCAGTAAAAAAGTATTCCTGGCACTTGCAGTTTTTGGAGTGACACTTACCGGTTGTGTACAGTACAGTTTTACCGGCACCTCCATCCCATCGGATGTTCGAACGATCTATATCTCGTTTTTCCCGGATAATTCAACAAGCGGACTGGGTAATTTAAGTGATCAACTAAACACCGCACTTATTGAGCGATTTGTGAATCAAAGCCGCCTTTCGCTCACCAGTGATGAAGATGGTGCTGATTCCCGCATGTCGGGCACTATTCAATCATACCGTAACAGGCCGTTCAGTGTTGGGGGTGATCAGCAGGCAAACCTGAATGAAATCCAGATAACCGTGAGAGCAAAGTTTCAATTTGCCCGGGATGACGAACCTGTTTATGAAAAAAACATTACCGGCAGCGCTACTTATAATGTGCGAGAAAACCCGGTTGATGGAGAGCTTGAGGCCGCACGAGAGGCTTTGCAGCAGATTGCTAATAACGCATTTAATGATGCAGTAAGTGACTGGTAGATTTTTTACAGTTATAGCATTAAACTATGGGCGATGAAAAATTTAACTGAACATATTCCACCTTCGCTTCAAGTTTATGTTGACCAGTTTGAGGATGACCCAAAAGGAACCATTGAACGGCTTGAACAACATGTTAACAGAAGAAATATCGGTGCAGTAGGATATTATTTTCTGGCACATTTTTGCCATGAATCAGGCAGGCTCGAAAAGGCAAAAAAATATGCCTGGACAGCGAAAATATTGGCCCCGGGAAGTCCAGGCCTTGAGCACCTTCATTATTACATCACACATCCCGAATCATTTGATGCGTGGAAACCTGTAAATGATCGTCCTGCTTTCAGAAAAGACTTCCAAAGAAACGATCGTCCCCATCCCATACAAGATCTGGATAGCCTGATTACAAAATTAAGCGCCGCAGAAAAGGAAAAGATTAAACTGCGGGAAACAGACGATAAAGAAAGAAAAGATCTCGGGCTCGAATCTTCCAAAGTGGACGATATCGTAACTGAAACGCTGGCACATATCCACGAACAGCAAAATAATTACAACGCTGCCATCAATACTTATCAGCAGCTTTTGAAAAGCAATCCATCCAGAAAAGATCACTACGAGAAGCAGATTACCCGCCTGAAGAAAAAGGATGCTGAAAACAAAGATTGAGGGGGCTTAAAAAGATTAAAAAAACCTGAGGCTGTCCAAAAAAGGCCTTACTAATCGAATTTCGCTTAAATAATTTAGATTTATACTTCTAACTCACCCTATCATCCCTCTCTAAATAATAGAGAGGGATATAATGTCTAAATTATTTAAGCTGGTTCATAAACTGATTTACTTTTTGGACAGGCTCAGGATTCTCTTCTATCAGGGCTTAACCTTTTACAAACGCGTTGTTCTTTTTCTCAAAACCAATGGTGGTCTCCGGTCCGTGCCCGGGCAGCACACGGGTGGTATCGGGTAATGTATAAAGCTTTTCCCGGATCGACTTTTCAAGCAAATCAAAATTTCCTTTGTAAAGATCAGTCCGCCCGATACTTCCCTTAAAAAGTGTATCACCTGCAATCAATACTCCCATATCCTCAAAATAAAGTGATACGTGATCCGGCGAGTGTCCCGGAGTGTAAAAAACATCCATAGTAAATGAACCGACTGAAAAATCTTTCTGTTCGTCAAGCGGTTCGGGGGTAAAATCAAACCCGCCTGTCCGTATTCCGAACATCGCTGATTGCTCCGGAAACCGTTCCCACAGGTGTGTATCTGTTTGATTCAGATAAACCGGGACGTCATAAACTTTCAGGAGAAGTGACAATCCTAAAACATGATCTACATGTGCATGTGTGAGTAGTACCGCAATCACTTCCGATCCGGATTCACTCACTGCTTTTTTCAGTTGCTCAAACTCTGACTGGTTAGAAAAGCCGGGATCGATCACAACAGATTTTCCCTCCTTTGTAAGCAGATAAGTATTTTCGGCAAAGGGTCCTACTTCAAACTTTTTTATATCCATAGCATCCATTTTAAATAAAAAAAGGATGCAACGATCTGATCATTGCATCCTTTTAAACTGTTCGGTTAAAAAATTACTTCTTGTAACGACGGTTGAAACGGTCGATACGGTCAGCTTTCTTCTGTACTTTCTTATCGCTGTTGTAAAACGGATGGTTTTTTGAATCGATTTCACTCTTGAAAACACCATCTTTTACATTCATCGTGCTGCGTGTTTTCATTTCGGTACCATCACTAAGCACTACTGTAATTTCTTTATATTCGGGATGAATTCCTTTCTTCATAATTCTTTTGGTATTGATTTTTTTCAGAGACTTTAAAGATACGGGTTGTAATATGTTTATGCAATAAATATGTAGGGATCGAAACTGCTTTGAAATCCTGATATTTGCGATCCGTAAATGTAAAATCCAGAGATTCGCTCTTTCTTTTTTCTCGCAGAGTTACGCTGATGATCACGCAGAGTCTCGCAAATGTTATGCGAGACTGGTAATTTTTTTCGTTATTTAATTATGCCAAGGTTTGTTCTCATAGCACTCTTGTTAATTACTTCCCTCCTGTTTGCTGATCTGATTGCCGCGCAGGAACGTGGCAGAGGAACAATCAGTGGTACGGTAACTGCTGAAAAGACGGGTGAACCGCTGCATGGTGCTCATGTTTTTTTATCAGGAACTAAAATTGGAACCGTAACCAATCCGGCCGGTCGGTTTCAGATTCGCGGTATACCCGCTGGCAATTACAGGCTTGTAATTTCCAGTATCGGTTATAAGCGGCTGGCTGAAGATCTTACCATATCGCCGGGTGAAAACCTGATCAGAAATGAAAAACTACCGGCGGTTGTGTACGAATTGGATGAAATTTTTGCCGGTAATCTGGATGAAAGATGGCAAACGTACCTTGAGCGTTTTGAACGTCTTTTTCTGGGTGAAACTCAGCTATCAGATTCGGTTAAAATTTTGAACCCGGAGGTTCTCCGGTTCGACCGCAGCCGTTGGGGCCGGTTCCGGGCAGAAGCTCTCGCACCGCTCCGTATCGAAAACCGGGCTTTGGGATATGAAATCACCTATTTCCTGGATGACTTTAGTCACTCCGGTACCGTAACCCGATGGGATGGCGAACCGCTTTTTGCAGAGATGATTCCTGATAATGAACAACAAGCTGCCTGGTGGGAAGAAAACCGCAGAAACGCTTTCCTGGGATCCTACCGGCATTTTTTGATCTCTTTGGTTGAAGGGAGCACAGAAGAAGAGGAGTTCCGTGTTTATCTGGAGCGCCGCGGGAGATCCTTAGCATCCACTCAGCAAAAAGTGCGTGTTGATGGCACCCGCATTACTGAGCCGGCACCCGAAGAATTTCTAACCCGGCTCCGGTTTAACGGAGTTTTGGAAGTGATCTATCTCGGTGCAGGCGAAGACCCGGATTATATCCGATGGCGGCGTGGCACGGTTCGGATGCCCAGGGATGTGCAAAGCAGCCATGTTGAGCTGAATAAACCATTCGTAACGATTGATGCGGACGGTGAAATCTCCGAAACTTACGGAACTACGCGATACGGTTACTTTTCCTTCAAACGATTTGCCGATAAAACACCCAGAGAGTACCGGCCTGGTAACTAATCAGCTAAAACCTTAAGAGTAAATCTTTTTTGTTATCAAATTTCAGTCATTTTATAAACCACTGAATTTATATTCATCCCTGCCCCAACACTTGCAAGAACTATATGATCTCCGGGCTGCAATGTATGGCCGTTCATTTTATTTCGCAGAATCAGGTCAAGTAATGTAGGTACGGTTGCAACACTGGTATTACCGAGTTTGCTTATGGTCATCGGCATAATACTATCCGGTATATCCTGCTCCCCGTATAATTTAAACAATCGTTCAAGAATTGCCTGATCCATCTTTTCATTGGCCTGATGAATCAGCACTTTTTTTATATCAGCCAGTTCAAGCCCGGATTTATCGATACTGCTTTTTACTAACTCCGGCACATGCGAAAGCGCATATTGATAGAGCTTACGGCCTTTTTTTTTTTTTTTTTTGTATGAACGGTTCATCGTCAGATAAAAAGCCTGAGATTCCGTATCGGTTCTGGCTGCATGTGATAAAATCCCGGTATTTGTATCTCCTTCTTTAGCTTCCAAAATAGTTGCTCCTGCTCCGTCTGCATAAATCATACTATCGCGATCGTGCGGATCACAAACTCTTGATAAGGTTTCTGTTCCTATAACGAGAGCTGATTTTGCATCTCCGCTTTTCAGAAAATAGTGAGCCTGAATTATCCCCTGCAGCCAGCCCGGACAGCCAAAAGGCAGATCGTACGCAATACACTCCGGCCGTTTAATCCCAATCTTATGCTTAACCCGGGAAGCAAGTGAAGGCAGCATATCTACACGGCGGTTATCAGCACGCACATCCCCAAAATTATGTGCCACTATAATGTAATCCAGGGTTTCAGGGTCAATACCCGACATGGTAATTGCCTTTTTCCCCGCTTCAGCTCCCATATCGGAAGCCATTATATCATCATCCGCATAGCGGCGCTCCTCAATACCGGTTATCTGTCTGAACTTCTCAATAGTTTCTTCATTTCCTTTATTAAAAGGATTTCCGGATTGATCATAAAATTTATGACTGACAAAGTCACTGTTTTGAACTATGCGGGAGGGTATATAAGAACCGGTTCCGGTTATGACAGTATTGAGAATTTTCGCCATTTTTTTAGCAAATAAAGTGAGCAAATGTATTTGATTAACTTAGATATAAGCAATAATCGCACTAATGTCGAACCGCTGAGAAAAGAATTAAAATATATTTTCAAAATCAACCATCACCGGGTTAAAGGTTTTCGCGATGGGATTGATAATATTATGTCGATTTATAGTCTTTTTTTCGACATCTCCTAAAAACATGTCGATCACTTGTTCATATTTCACCCTCCTGGATTATGTGGTTTAACAATCCTGCCAATGAAACACTCCTCACTTTGACATTTTTGCAAACCCGGATTGAAAATTTGTCTCTCTTCAAATCTCCTGTTTGTCAAAATTACAACCTTCGGAATTTTGATATCTGTTTGGCACAAGGTTTGTAATTATTCATAACGGATAAGTCATGACTTGTCCGCATTTGAACAGTTAACCATAAAGCATATTAAAGGAGGTATTCACTATGTTCAGTAGAAATCTTCCAACTATGTTTAGAGATAATACTTCAAATGTATCCAGCCTAAGTAACTGGATGGATCGCGTTTTTGACGATATGGTCAATCGAAATTCAGGTACATTTATTCCGACCCTGAATGTGAGTGAGACGGACAAAACCTTTGAGATTACTGTGGCACTGCCCGGCATGAACCGTGATGATGTGGAGATCTACTTCGAAAACGGACTGCTTACCATAAGCGGAGAGCGCAAGTGGAAGCATGACACAGAAGAAAATGGCCGCAAATATCATCGCGTAGAGGCCGGTTATGGCACCTTTAACCGAACACTGCCACTTCCAAATATTGTGGATGCGGATAACATTACCGCAGAGTTCGAAAACGGTGAGCTGATTATTACTGTGCCAAAGCTCAAAGAAAAAGCAGGTAAGAAAATTAAAGTGAAGTAATCATTCTATTCTGCTTCAAACATTTATGACTTCTATTCAAATAGCCGCGCTTTTTTGCGTGGCTTTTGTTTTTTTAAAAACAAAACTCTTCTCAATGGTCTCTGTTTTATTGTAATTATTTTCGAAAATATTTGATAAATCTGACCAAAAAGTATTTATTCAACAATACTCATCTGTTTAAAATATGTGAACCAATTCATTTTTTACATTGGAACAATTTCCGGGTAATCTGATTACTATCTACTTAACCTTAACAATAACAACGATTTTATATGAATAAAATATTGAAGTACGGACTCATCGGGTTTATAGTGGTTTTCGGAGGAGGGCTTCTGCTGTTATCATTCATGGCTGATTCGATTGTAAAGTCTGGCATTGAACAGACCGGCAGCGATATGACCGGAGTGAGCGTTACGGTTGACCGGGTTTCGATCTCACCGTTTTCAGGAGAAGGTACTATTAGCGGATTTCGTGTGGCAAATCCGGAGGATTATGAGAAAGAGTATGCAATTGAGATCGATGAGTTATATATCAGTTTAGAACTGTTTTCACTTTTTTCTGATGAAATACAGATTCGTGAAATTCGTGTAACCGGGCCCTCTCTTTTTGTTGAGCAAAAGCTGCCTGAGAATAATCTGGCAACTATTCTCAGTAACATCCGGGAGTTTGGAGAAGATAAGCCTGCAGAAGTTGACATGTTTGTTGGATATTTTCTGATGCGTGATGGCTCGGTAGATCTTTATACAGAAATAGGCGGTGAACGCTCTGCCCGGGTGGAGATGTCAGAAATTGAACTAAGTGATATTGGAACAGCTGACACCGGAAAAGCTGTAGAGCAGGTTATTGAAATTATTGCGGAAGAAGTAGTCCAGCAAGCCCTGCAGGCCGCCGCCCAAAGCGGAGCTGAACAGCTCAGGGATGCAGTGCGTGATATTTTCAATTAGATTTCACTGCGTTCCTCTGCGCCACTGCGGTAAATAACCGCGGAGGCACGATGGGCGCAGAGGGGATTTATTCTTTGCGATTCTTAGCGATCTTGGCGGTTCATATCCGCTGGATTATATAAAAGCGTTTCACTCGGATAAAAAAGCCGCTCATTTTTCAAAAATATTTGCTCAATCCTTACTTAGAGAAGAATAACCGCAAAGGGGGCAACAAATCCTTCGCGGAACTTAGCGGCCTTGGCGGTTCATTTGCGCCGGTTTTATAGAAGCATTTTGCCGGGATAATCCAGCAACCCATTCTGAAAACTAATCGTCCAATCTTCACTCAGAGAAGTTTAATCGCTGAGGATTAGAGATTATTGACAATCCTTCGGATACCATTCTTAACTCTTTTCACATTAAAGTTAATCAGATATCCCAAACGGTTATCTGTGAGTTTTAAGTAAGTCAGTATTTGTGCCAGATGTACATCATTTAATGCATCTACTGCTTTGATTTCTATAACTACTTTTCGTTCTACCCAGATGTCTATTCTGTATCCACAGTTTAGTTTTACATCTTTATAAACTACAGGTAATGCTGCTTCGGTATCTGTAAGCAATCCTCTTTTCTGAATTTCATAAGCCAGACAGGCCTGGTAGGTTGATTCAAGCAATCCCGGGCCAAGGTTATTGTGAACTTAAAATGCACTATCTACAATCAAGCGTCCAATTTCGTTTTCTATCATGTTATTACATGCTTTAATCATGGAAATTATACTTTGTATAAGTATGAAACCAGAACAACAAATCCCTTACACTTTTTTTAAAAAAAACTTGGCGTTTCTTAGCGACCTTAGCGGTTCATTTTTGCCGGATCTGATAGAAGCGTTTTACCATGATAAATGAGCGGCCCATTTTCAATCTAATTGCTCAAACCTTACTCAGAGAGGAATAACCGCAGAGGGCGCGAAGTGCCGCAAAGGGTAACAAACCCTTCGCGCAACTTGGCGGCCTTGGCGGTTCATTTGCGCCGGATTTAATAAAAGCATTTTACCCGGATAGACTAGCAGCACATTTTCAAAAGTAATTGCTTCAACACTTACTTAGAGAGGAATAACCGCAAAGGCCGCGAAGTGACGCAAAGTGGCAACAAACCCTTCGCGCATCTTGGCGGCCTTGGCGGTTAAACCACTCCAAAATTTATTTGTGCTATTAATCCGGATAAATAAGCAGACCATTATCAAAATTAATCGCTCAATCTTCACTCAGAAAAGAATAACCGCGGAGGCGCTGAGGACGCTGAGGGATGTGTTTTCGCAGTTTTTCGGATCTACCTTCAATAAAGTATAAATGCAGTTCAATTTTTACTGCTTATCTTGCTTTTCGATTGGCAGTTCGACGATAAACCTAGCTCCACCCTCTTCCGGGTTTTCGGCCCTGATGTTGCCGTTGTGTTGCTCTACAATTTCCTTCGAAATAGATAGTCCCAGTCCCAATCCAAATTTGACGCCTGTTTTTTTTGTCGTGAAATTAGGTTCGAAAATTTTATTAATAATCTCCTCATCAATTCCAGGTCCGGAATCACGAATTGAAACCCAAACTTTTTCTTCATCACTCCCACAGCGTACATCCAGTGAGCCCTGCTTTCCCATTACATCTGAAGCATTCAAAATAATGTTGGTCCACACCTGGTTTAGGCCGGCTGCGTCTGCATAAATCATCGGTACCTCGGGCAGATCAATATAAAGCTCATAAAACTTGATCCGGTTACTGGTAAGCTGCAAAGTGTCGTGAATACCCTCGCGAATATCAATCCATTCATAACGGTCTTCGGTATCGGCACGGCTGTAACTCTTCAAAGACTGCACCAGCCCCGAAATTCTTTCACCGGCCGATTTAATGTTTTGAAACATTTTCCCAAACTCGAACTGATTAAGTAAATAAGGCAGCCGGTCATCATTCTCTTTGGTAAGAACTTTCAGTTTTTCAATAAGCTCTGACTGCATTTGGGCCATCAGGCGTATCTGCGATTTTTTTGCTTCCGGAAACTCTTTTTCAAGTTTTTTTGAACGCTCCCGTATTGTACTTGTATCCGGAAAGCCTGCTTTTTTACCAAGATCAAAAAAATACTGACCTTCACTTCGCCAATCTGATTCCTCCTTTTCGTATGCCCGCACCATAAACTTCTGCAAATGATTTTGCAGCGTATCTGTAGATCGAATAATTGCTGAAGTGGGGTTATTTACTTCATGTGCAAATCCGGCAACAAGTTGACCAAGAGTAGCAAGTTTTTCCTGGTGTACCAGGCGGTTCTGAGCCTCCTGTAAATCTTTGTACGCCTTTCGCAACTCATTTCTCTCTTCTTCAAGTTTTGAAACCGTAGAGTCCAGCTTCATCTGCAAAATAATATTCTGCCGGAATCGCTCCAGCAAATTTGCCAGTATAAGCTCATCTAGGTACCTGGCAATGTTCGGATGTTCCGATGTAAGCCTCTCAACATCCTCAAGGGGAATTCTCAAAAACTTACACTCTTCAACTGTTCTGGCTGATGTTAATGATTCAAGCCCTGTAGTAAACGCAATAATTCCAATAAAAGACCCGGATGATAGTTCAATCACCGGGTAGTCTACTTCGTTATAGGGCTTCTTCTTGTATAACTTTACAGTGCCATCAAGCAAAATGTAAACGTTATTTAGTGTATCTCCCTCCTCAAAAATTTTCGTGTCTTTTGCAACAGTGAACAGATACCGATCCTGCTCACCGGTTTCATCGATCAGGCGCTGCAACATTTCCGTAACCGATGTGCGGTCTTCAAGCCATTGTGCACCTAACTTAAATTTCATTGATCGGTAATCTGTCTTCCGGTTCTAAGGTGCTCAGCAATTTTCTCTGCATCCAGAACCTGCATATATGGCAGCGGATCTTTTACGTGCTCAATTACGTAATCGGTGAGCAGTTTTCTGGTAATATCCACCAGATCACTTTTCTCCCACGGTTTTGCAATATAATGTTTAAGATCGGCTTCATTCACAGCTTTCACCGTTTCTTCAAGACCTGCCTGACCTGTAATCAGCACTTTTTTTGTTGGTTTGGTCTTCTCATCATTTTGCATTTCAATCAGCAGATCCACACCATTTTTACCGGGCAGTACATGATCACATAAAATTAGGCCGATCATTTCCTCTTCTTCAAGAATCTGATCGATGATTTCTTCAGCTTCTTCTGCTGTGTCAGTCATTTCAACATTAAAATGGTCTTCAAATTCTGTGATATCACGGACGATGGAATCCAATACTTCGGGTTCATCTTCTACAACCAGGATATAAATTTTTGATTCCATAATGATTGGATTAAAGGATGTATGGCCAGTAAAAATGTACCATTAAAAGTATCAAAACGATTGCAACCGCGCCAATTATGGCACCGGATACAATCATATCTTTTGTTTTAACAACACCGGTGCTTACTGCAATAGCGTTTGGCGGTGTTGAAATCGGCAGAACCATAGCAAAACTAGTACTGAGTGCTATAACAAGCCCGATCAGCATCATTGATGCAGGTCCGTCGATCACTCCCGACGTTGCCAGCGAAATACCCAGCGGGATCATAAGTGATGCGGTTACTGTGTTTGACAAAAAGTTAGACATTAGCAGGGCAAATCCGCCAAACACACCAAGCAGTATCATATATGCCATATGCTCCCATCCAATGCTTCCAACCAGCCAGTCAGCCAGTCCGGTAGTTTTCATTGATATACCCAGAGAAATACCACCTGCTATCAGCCATAAAACTTCCCAGGGAAGCTTTCGTATATCTTCTTTTTCGAATGTATTGGTAAGAGTCAGTACTGCTACCGGCAAAAGTGCTACAATACTGCTTCGAATTCCATGAAGACTTTCCGTAACCCAGAGTAAAACGGTTAGTGCGAAAACCACATAAAGTATATACGCTTTTGTTGATCTGGTCCACTCCCCTTTCAGATCGAGCTGCAGCACCTTAGTGGCAGGCGGATGCAGCTTCAGAAGCAGAAACCATGCAAAAATCAGCATTACAATCGCAAGCGGCATTGCATATAGCATCCAGCTTCCAAACTCTATATTCAATCCCTGTTGATTCAGTGCGGCGATTACCACAGCATTGGGCGGTGTACCGATCGGCGTAGCAACCCCTCCTATATTTGCCGCAAACGGTATCGAAAGAGCAATACTGATTCGGGCAGGATCACTGTAATCGGTTCGTGCAAGTATCGGGATAATCACCGTTATCATCATGGCTGTGGTTGCCGTATTACTCATAAAAGCAGAAAGCACAGCCGTTACAGCCATTAAGCCGAGTATAATATATTTCGGGTCACTGCCAAATGGTTTAAGCAGAATCCGGGTCATATTCTTATCCAGATTATACTTAACAGATGCATCTGCAAGAACAAATCCACCCAGAAAAAGAATAATAATCGGATCGGCCAGCGTGGCTATAAACCTTTCATAAGAAATCGCTTCATAAACAGTATCTGAATATGGAACAAACCCTTCGGCACTTAGAAGTACAACCTGCAGAAGAATGATAAGAATGGATGTTGAATAGATGGGTATAGTTTCGAACATCCAGAAAACTGCAGCTAAAATAAAAATACTCATTGCCAAATGGCCGGCAAGTGATAAACCCGGAAGCTGAACAAATAGGGGTATCATAAAGCCGATAATCCCAAGTATCAGCCCGATACTTTTCGTCTTATTCATTTATTACCTAGAGATTAGATTTTGATTAAGGATACGAAAATATCATTAATTATAGATGAACAGGGAAGGAAATGTGGAATGATGAATGAAAAGTTAAGGATTTCGTCATGCCACGCCCCTGCGTGGCATATCCTGCCTATATCAACGGCAGGGGATCCCGGATCTTCGCTAACGCTGCGTCCGGGATGACGCCCCTTTTTTCTACTTTATTGTTAATTCAACAATTTTATATCGAATTCAGATTATTATAAAATATCTCACAAATCAAATTCATCATCTTCAAAGTCTCCCATGCCGCCAAGCATACTCCCAAGCATATCACTGTATGACCGTACCTCATCCAGATCCTCTTTTCCAAGTTTAGAATTATGATGCAGCGATTCAAGAACCAAGTCCATTAATGGATAGATCTCTCTTTTTTCACTGCTGCCATATTTTTCCGCAATCGCTTTTAGGCCGTCAACTTTCTCGAGCGTTTTTTGGTATTCTTTTTCGTTCAGTGTGTCAGCAATTTCAAGGTCATTTCCGGATGCAAACCAGCCTAATATTTTCTCATAGGGACCCTCAGACTGATCTTTTCCTTTCACCTGTGGATCAGGAAATATGCGTTTAAACACTTTATTAATTGCCCTTCCGATTATATGCCTTGCTACATTAACAGCTCCCTCCTGTTCTCCTTCGTAAACGAGTTCCATCTTTCCTGTGAGAGCCGGCACCATGTAGTAGAGATCCGTAATTCTGACTGTTGTTTCACTCTCGCCATTTTGAAGCGCACGGCGTTCTGCTGCAGATACAACCTGCTCCATAGCAGTAATCGTCATTCGTGTGGATACACCACTTTTTTGATCGATATACTCACTTTCACGTGCTTCAAATGCAACTTCTTCAATGATTTCCTTATAAGCGGCAGGCATCTGAACGTTTGTTTCACCGTTTCTCTGCAGCCACGCTTCCTGCTCTGTGATCTTCAGGGCTGTATCCGTTGTTTTAGGATAATGGGTGATTATCTGAGAGTCGATTCTGTCTTTCAGCGGAGTGATTATGTTCCCGCGATTGGTATAATCTTCCGGGTTCGCCGAAAAAGCAATTGCCACATCGAGCGGAAAACGCACGTTAAATCCACGAATCTGAATATCGCGTTCCTGCATAATGTTAAGCAGTGCCACCTGGATTCTTGGCTGAAGGTCAGGAAGTTCGTTAATCACAAATAATCCCCGGTTTGTTCTTGGAATCAATCCGTAATTAATCACTTCTTCATCACTCAGGCTTAAACGCTTTGATGCGGCTTTAATCGGGTCAAGATCTCCGATCAGATCGGCTACCGTTGTATCAGGCGTGGCAAGTTTTTCACCGTATCTATCCTCTCTTTTAACCCAGCTGATTGGAGTATCATCCCCTTTTTCATCAATAAGCTCTCTGGCATATTTTGAGACGGGATTCAGCGGATCGTCATTAATTTCAGACCCTGCAACAACCGGCATCTCTTCATCAAGAAAGCGAATCAGCATGCGAAGTATGCGCGTTTTTGCCTGCCCGCGCAAACCTAGCAGTATCATATCATGCCTCGCTAGAATTGCGTTCTGTATTTGCGGGATAACGGATTTATCGTATCCCAAAATACCGGGAAACAGCGGCTCTTTGTTTTTGATCATTCGCACCATGTTGGCACGCATTTCCTCTTTTACCGATACTGATTTCCAGCCGCTTTTTTTTAAATCTGAAAGTGTTTGAATGTTTTTGCTCATGCCTGTTTTTGTTGTTTGTTTGGATAACCTTAACAACGCCGGCATCATTTCATTCGATGATCACATTTTTGCAGCGTCGGTTAAAGCCCGGCTTTTAATCTCTGTTTCTCTCCATTCATCATCCGGATCAGAGTCACTTGTTATTGCCCCGCCAACAGGAAATACAAGCTTATTGTTTTTAACAATTGCAGACCGGATCACCACATTAAAATCAAAATCATCATCAGGAGTTATATATCCAATTGCTCCTGAATAAACGCCCCGTTTATAAATTTCATATTTCTCAATCTCTTTGAGCACTCTGTATTTGGGAGCGCCTGTCATTGAACCCATCGGAAAACAGGCTCTTAGTGCATCAACAGATTTATATTTTTCTGATAACCGGCCTTCAACTCTCGATATCAATTGATGAACCGTATCAAAACTTTGTATCTCATAAAGCTTGGATACCTTTACCGATCCCGTTTCACAAACCTGTGCAAAATCGTGCCGCACCAGGTCAACAATCATCAGGTTTTCAGCGCGGTTCTTTTCATTCATGAGCTGGCTTTTCAGCTGTTCATCCTCTTCGGGTAAACCCGACCTGCCGCTGGTTCCCTTGATCGGCTCCGACATGATCGTATTGCCCGATTTTTTTAAAAAGCGTTCAGGAGAAACCGAGCAAACTGCAGTGTCATCAAACTCAATATATGCGGCAAAAGGTACAGGATTTACATCGCTCATTTTTCGGAATAGTGAAAAGTTATCTCCGCTGAACTGAGCTGTTATTGGGTAGGTATAATTGATTTCATAAAAATCTCCTTCTTTGATTTGATGCTGAATCCGTTCCACATTTTTTTTGAATTCCTGCTGAGTAATCAGCGGCTTCAAACCTTTTATCTCAAATTCATTTGCGTATGACGGAACCGGCGGCTCAAAAGGTTCACCTTTCAAAAATACAGCCTCATCATCTCTTATTCTGATCAGTACAGAAGGAGAAAACATAAACAGATCGGGAGTATCGATCAGCACTCTGTTTTCTGATGTAAGCCGGTCAAACACACTGTTTTTCAAATCGTACCCGAGATACCCGAACAGCCAGCCGTTATCATCCCTGATTAAATCGCCCAATAAATTCCACGTATTATCTCCGGTTTTATCACTAAAAAGAGAAATCTTTTTTTCGGGCAGTGCCGCAATATAGGTATCCTTCGACTCGGGATGATCATCCAGCTGAGATTCAAGAATAACAATTCCGGGCATATTTTCAGTTTCTGAGCGCTTTTTTAAAGCCCGGTAGAACCGTTCTGTGAGATTTTTATCTGATGACATTTTTGAGCTTAACCTGTTTTATATGGCACAAACATACGGAATGTGCCTGATTCAATTTGAAATATAATTCAGTGGCTGGAGTTTAATCTTAAGAAAACTTCGATCTTAGAACCTCAGTTCTTAAATTGCAGAAAAATTTTTATATGGGATTGTATAAAACTTTGGTTCGGCCGGTAATTTTCAGAACAACATCTGACTATGCTCATGAAACCACACTCAAAGTTTCGGCTTACCTGAGTCAAAAAAAATGGGTTGTTAATTTTTCAGACAAGATATTCAGGTCATCTGATCCTGCATTAAAACAAAAGATCTGGGGCCTGAGTTTTCGAAATCCGGTTGGCCTTGCTGCCGGTTTTGATAAAAACGGCACCTCTGTAAAATTGATGGAAGCTATTGGGTTCGGGTTTGTGGAAATCGGAAGTGTAACGGCTAAAGCGAGTCCGGGCAATCCCAAGCCAAGAAGTTTCAGGCTGCCGCAGGATCTTTCGATAATTAATCGAATGGGACTGAATAATGACGGAGCTAAAACTGTCATTAAACGTTTAAAAAAGCAGAAGTTCAAAATTCCGGTGGGAATCAATATTGCCAAAACCCACGATCCCTCCATTGGCGGTAAAGGTGCGCTTCGGGACTATAAATACAGTTTTGATCTTGCAAAAAATCTGGCCGATTATATCACAATCAATATTTCGTGCCCCAATACCGAAGAAGGGAAAACATTTGAAGATGCCGGTGAGTTAGACAAACTTCTTGAATATCTGAAAATTGGCAGTGATTCTTCTGATCCTCCTGTACTGATTAAGCTTTCGGCAGATGTATCTGTTAATCAGTTACACGAACTTCTGGATGTGTGCGAATCGTACGCAGTAAGCGGTTATGTGGCTGTTAATACTTCAGCAGAAAGAGTGGGGTTGAACACATCCGGCAAGAAAATTGAATCCATTGGTAAGGGCGGCCTGAGCGGAAGAGCCATTCGGGAAAAAAGCACCGATATGATCCGCGAAGTATTTGAATACACAAAAGGTGATAAACGAATTATTGGGGCAGGCGGTATTTTTACAGCGGAAGATGCGATAGAAAAGTTCAAAGCCGGTGCCGATCTGCTTCAGATCTATACGGGACTGGTTTATGAAGGCCCCGGTCTTGTAAAAAAGATCAATGCCGGTATTTCCAATTATCTTGAGGAAGAGGGATTGGATCATATATATCAAATCAGAAAAGGAAGGAAGACTGAGAAGTAATTTTCAGAATAATTTTTTTCCTTTCAGGAGATCATTTATAATTCTACTCCGTATGAGATTAGAGCTACATAGAATTACCTATCAGTTTTTATTCAAAATCCTTAGTTTGAATCCAGTAGATCGTTACTTTTGTCTTGAAACAAAAGTAACCAAAAATTCAAGGCTGCTGATTTGCTCCGGCCTGCCTTCCGAAGCTTTAGCGCAGGCAGGCTCCATCGCGGGGTTCTCCTTCGACAGATAAATCAATGGTCCATCTCTCACTTCCCAAGCGAACCATTCCTCACCGGTATGATTTATCAAAACGTCTCCGTCGCACCGCTCTGCTTATCGCCTCCACGAATCAGAGGCCGATTAACTCCTATTTTAAATTTAGAGTTTTGATAAAGAAAAATACTTCCGGCCTCGTGAAAAAATGGCGACAAAAGCGAAGCAGAGTGCAGCGTTAAGAAAGAAAACGTTCCGCTGATGAGTTTAATAGCAGCCGGAAGCGTTATGGAGCTTCGTTTTCTTTTAGCGGAGCGTCGCAGAGCTTCGCCATTTTTTCGCAAGCCGGCGACTTTTCGTACTTTTGGTCGCTCAAAAGTACAAGAAAGATAAACAGCTAAGAACTAACTACGAGCAAGTACCATCCCTCCGGGATTAATTTTTTATCGCTTCGCTATCTATCCCGGCAATAAATTGCCGCGCTATTACCGCGCATCCTTAAGGGATGCTATTGATATGGTACTTTTGAACGCTCAAAAGTACAAGAGAGATATGCAGTTTAGAATTAGCTAAGAGCTATAACTTATGATTCAACGCCGAAGAATCTTATTAAATAATTGAGCTTTTTTAAACTTTTCAGGTTTATTGATTACACCTCAAGAAATTATTTAAAACTCAAACCAGAACGCGATTATACAACTTAGCTCTCTCTCTATAGAATCTGGTTCGAATTGAAGGTGGTCGCGGATGGCCGTCTCAAAAGCTTCGGGCAGGCCTGATCTGTCGAGTCTGCTTGCCTGTTCATACTCCAGAACCGATCCGTCTTCGCTGATTCTGATTTCATACAACACCTCTCCCATCATATCGGCATTTTCGGTCCAGGAAGGGTAAATAATGGTATTCATAAAGCTGTCTAATCCGCCCACAATTCGCGGCTCCGGGCTTACGTCTGTGCATCGGGGGATTTCACCATCTTCATGTTCGGGTATTATCTCTTCAGCAATTTCTTCTTCCGGCTCAGGTTCTTCTTCTTTAACCGGGGGTTCAAGAGTCTGGCTCAATACCCTCACTTTTGGAATTACTGAACTTGATGTGTAAAGTGTTTCTATCTCATTAAGCACTACGCGGGTGCTATCCCAATAAGTGCCTTCGAAAGGAAAATATTCTCTTAAATCCGGCTCAGCGAATGATGAATCTGCATATGTCTGCCAGTACTCATGCTCCTGCTCACTCAGTGTTGTATCTGCAAGCATCACCTGGGCTGAATCCTGAAGAGCCCGGAATTCCGCTTTTTGGGTGTCCCAATACTCAAGGGTATTAAACCAGTTTTCCACGGTTCGGTCTGAATCAAAATGCTCACGGTTTGCAGCTTTCATATACTCTAAAGCAACTTCGTATAAAATCAATGGCTTTTGCTCTTCCTTTGCACCATTGTCTGCAAGGAACCGGAGTTTTTCAGCTTTTTCTGCAGGGTCTTCATCATAATGACCCCGGTACTGCCAAAACAGATTTTCGACGAATAATTCATCCTCCGAAGATTCATATTCAAGTTCCAAATCCAGTCTTTCAGCTATGCGTTGAGCAAACACTGAGTTCGGATAATTACTTACAAGTTTTTCTCCCCAATAATAAGCTTCCTCAAAATTTTCATCTAACATTTCAATTTCGGTAAGGGAGTAAAGTGAGCGTGGAATCAAATCCGGACTCAGATTATTTTCAGCAATACGCTTGTAGTAAACCTTAGCGCTATCGGGCATATTGAGTGATAAAAAGAAAACATTTCCAAGTTGATAATAGCGGCTCTCCATACGTATTATCAAACTATCCTGCTGCTCTTTTGTAAAAGGTATTTCACTTAAATCGATTGCAGCCTGGGAGGTTGCGATAACTGAGCCATCTTCGGCTACAACCACATCTTCACCCTGCTCTTCGGCAAGCTGTTCGTATCTGGTTCCTCTTACATCAGCTCTTCTTCTCCAGTTATCGGCAAGCGGGCGGTCGCCCCAGATAGCCTGAAACTGTAAACTGGCATCGGTAACCCTCATCGGGTTACGAACATTTAAGAAACCGTATTCGGCTGATTGGGCTTCATCAGCGGTTTCTTCGGGAAGATTATCAGTAGTCACAACTTGTGACTGTCTTCTTTGCCTTTCCCGAAGTTCTCTTTCTATTTCTTCCTGTCTCTGCCTCTGTATTTCCGCTATTACCGAATCAAATTCAGCCGGTTCAAGTCTTCCAAGGTAGAGCAGACTATCCATTTCGGCTATTTCGGTACTGTACCTTGCGTATTCTCCAAACGAGTTTGCAAGATCGCGGGCATTAAAACCGGATGGCAGCCGGTCTCTGTTAACATTTATTGATGCCGATGAATCGTAATAGGCAGCAGCCATTCTAAAATCATCTTTATCAAACCGGTAAATTTCAGCAATTCCGTAAAAAGTTTTTGTCCGTGTTAATGGCGTTGGTGTATAAAATCTGTTATATAAAATCTGATTATACATTTTCATTGCTTCATCAGGCCGGCCCATTAATTGAACCGTGCGCGCAAGTTCGTATTGAAGATCTATTCTCTCTTCATAAAACTTATCATCACGCGACATTGAGTTGAACAGGTTATAAGCGTAATCATATTCACCAATCTGACGTGATACTTCAGCTTCTTTCCGTTTCGCATTATAAACCAATGAATAGTCCTGGTTTGCAGATCTTACCCGTCCATAAGCGTCTCTTGCCGCATGCAGTTCTCCCATCCGTTCTAATATCTGGCCATGTAAAAAGTGCGCACGATCGCGCTTATCTCTTTTTGGCAAATCAGAGATATTTTCTCTCAGCAACCTTTGGGCGGTCGTCCAGTTTTCCTGGGCAACGTAGAGTTGCGCAAGAACTACATTTGTTTTTGCATACAGATCGCTCTGCCAGTTTTCAGTGAGTTCGAGTTCCTCTTCGATAAAGCGAATCCCTTCATTGTACGACTGCATTTCGAGCAATGTTCTGCCCTTCCAAAAAACTGCCCTCTGTTCCAGTTCACCTGTTGTGAGCATCTGTAATTCCTGAAACTTTTCGAGTGCTGAAAAATATTCGGAACGGTAAAAAAATGATTTTCCGATTATTTCGATCGATGGTTCCACATACTTCGATTCGCTATGATTCCGGAGGATAGAAGCGCCCGTTTCGATAGCAAGTTCAAATTCCTGCTGGCCGGCCCGTGTGGGAGACGGGAAAACTTTGATGGGAATCTCCGGGTTTACATCCGGCAGCTGCCTTTGATTTTGATCATATCCATCTTCATATAATTTCTGAAGATTATAATAGGAGTTAAAGTATGCGTTAAAATTCCTGAGTGGTTGTTCAAGTGGTGTACCGCAGGCAGCTACAAGTAAAACAACTAATGATATTTGCAGAAACTTTTTCACGTTAATTCATTCAACGAATATGATTAACTAACAGTATTTACGATTCTTTGATTGAGCTAACTTTTATCATATTGGTTCTGCCTCGTTTTGCAAGCGGCATACCGGCTGCAATAATCACCCGGTCTCCTTTATTTACGAGGCCGTGAGTATGTAAATAATCCTCCATCAGTTTTACGCTGATATCCGTATCAAAAAGTTCATCAACACGAACTGATTGTACACCCCAAACAAGGTTCAGCTGCCGCCGCACCAGTTTGCTTTCGGTAAATGCAACAATAGGCACCCTGGGCCTGAATTTTGCAATACGCCGGGCAGTATTACCGGAATGAGTGATGGTGCTGATCGCTTTTGCATCCACATTTTCTGCCATTGTTACGCACGAATAAGCCAGCGATTCCACAATCTGTTTCTCCTTCCAGTCCGGTTTACGGTATTGAAGGCTGTTATATATTTTATCGGAGTTGCCTTCGACCGACCGTATAATTTTATCCATAGCCCTTACTGCCTCTTCAGGATATTTACCGGCGGCCGTTTCACCTGAAAGCATAACTGCATCCGTGCCATCCATCACTGCGTTTGCCACATCAGAACTTTCGGCCCTTGTGGCACGTGGGTTATTGATCATAGAGTCGAGCATTTGAGTAGCTGTAATTACCGGCTTTCCGGCTACTCTGCACCTTTCAATAATTTTTTTCTGAACAAGCGGCACGTGTTCACTTGGTATTTCGATACCAAGATCACCCCGCGCAACCATTACTCCGTCTGCCTCTTCAATAATTTCATCAATTACATCAACTGCTTCCGGTTTTTCGATTTTTGCAATTATGGCCGCATTACTGTCTGCCGCCCTTATTCTTGAGATCACATCCTGGATATCCCTGCCTGATCTCACAAATGACATCGCTACAAAATCCACACCAACTTTTAACCCAAACTCCAGGTCTTCAATATCTTTTTCTGTGATGGATGACATAGTAAGGTCCACATCCGGCAGGTTCACACCTTTTCTTGATTTAAGCATACCGCCAACCAAAACTCGTGCTTTAATCACACCGTTGTCATTTTTGATGATTTTCAGCTCCAGTAA
>SL_3KL_010_SEDDRAFT_10000991_pt1 | contig 25126 bp, 17 predicted proteins | sample SodLakKL_010_SED_2_FD_10381 | JGI IMG/M metagenome (IMG submission 10381) | reverse complement strand
AACGACTGTATCCTTTTCTTACACCTACCTGGTTGAAGCCCCTGCAGAAGGAACATTCCGGATACCTCCGGCCATTGCACACGTTGAGAGCAAACTTTACCACAGCGAACCCCTGCAGATCAAAGTTGATGAATCCTATGACACATCCCCGCCCCCGGCAAGACCTGAAACAGAGCCCGCTGAACCAGGCAGACCCGGGCCCGAAGATATTTTTATACGGGCAGAAGCGGGCAAATCCGACCCTTACCAGGGGGAACAGGTGATCATCACCTACAAATTGTACACCCGTCTGCCAATAACCAATTATTCCATTGAACGCTTGCCGGGATTTCAGGACTTATGGTCAGAAAACATTACCGGGCAAGGTCAACCGCCGACAAGCACGCGCGAGGTGAACGGCATCACATACAATGTGGCTGAGATCAGGCGTGTGGCTGTTTTTCCGCAACGCAGCGGTGAAATCCGGATTGAACCCATGGAGGTGGACATGGGTGTCAGGATGAGAACCACAAGGCAGCGACGGCCTGGAAGCCTGTTTGATGATTTCTTCAGGGGATCCCCCTTCGACAGTTTTCAGACCGTTACACACCGGGTTCAATCCAATGCCATCACACTTGCTGTAAAGCCACTGCCGGCTCAAAACAGGCCGGGCAGTTTCCGGGGCATGGTTGGAGATTTTGACATGGAGGCCAGGATGAGTCATCAGGAACTGGAAGTCAATGATGCGGCAAACCTTGTCGTCACCATAAGCGGACTTGGCAACCTGCGGATGGCAGAGCCACCCGATATTCAGTTTCCCAGGCAATTGGATGTATTCGACCCCCAGGTGTCCGATAACATCAATTCCGGCAGGAATGGCCTTAGCGGTCATCGTACATTTGATTATGTAATCATCCCCCGAAGCGGCGGAAATATAGACATACCTGCCATCCGGTTCAGTTTCTATGATCCGCAACGCCGGGAATATATTACAAAAACCGAAGGCCCTTTTTCTCTCCATGTGGATGGAGAACTCCTGGCCGGAACTGCAGGTCACGGAATACATGGTGACGGCAGTTACCTGTCCGAAGACATCCGTTTTATCCATACCAGGCCGGTTTCCTGGATAAGTACAGGCGATCTGTTTTTCAGGAGCATCTATTTTTATTTGCTGGCCATCCTGCCATTGGTCTTTTTGGGAGTGTTCCTTATCATTTGGAGAAAACGTTTGCAAATGCTGGCTGATGAATCAGGTCAGCGTACACGAAAAGCGCGCAAAGTAGCCGTTAAAAGACTGAAAAAGGCTGCGTCACTGTTGCAGCAACAAAACAAAGAAGCTTTTTTTGATGAGATATTTAAAGCCCTTTGGGGTTATGTGTCCGACCGGCTAAACATCCCCGTGTCCGGCCTTAACAAAGAAAACGTTGCCAGTGCCTTTCAATCCGGAAAAGTTTCCGGTGAGCTGGCAAAAACTTTCCTGGAAAATCTCGAGGAATGTGAATTTGCCCGTTTCGCCCCAAGGGGTATGGAAAGCCCGATGGAAACCACATACAATAAGGCCCTGAATACCATTGTTACAATCGAAAAAGAACTACGCCAACAAGGCACAGTCAAATCATGAAGTCAAAAGCCTGTACATTATTGATGCTGCTGACGGCCCTGTTTACCATACCGGCAAAGGCCCATTCACCCGATCAGTTGATGGAAAAAGCCAACCAGGCATACATTGAAGAGTCTTACCGGGAGGCCATTCTGCTATATGAGCAGATCCTGGATTTGGAATGGGAGTCGGCTTACCTGTATTACAACCTGGGCAATGCCTATTTCAAAGAAGGGGCCACAGGAAAAGCCATACTGAATTACGAAAGGGCCCTGCGAATAAGTCCCAACAACGAGGCGGTCCGGCACAACCTGGCCCTGGCCAGGCAGCAGATAGCCGATCGCATTGAACCGCTTCCACAATTGTTTTTTCTCGATTGGCGCGATGCCTTTGTACGATTACAGCCGGTCGACGGATGGGCAAAGACAATCATTGTATGTATTGTTCTGCTGTCGATAAGTGTGGGGTTGTTTTTTGTAGTACGAAAAAAATGGCACAAAAAACTGGGTTTGGCTGCAGCACTCTTCTTGCTGCTATGCACCATACTTGGTTTTTATGCCGCCGGCAGGCAATACCACAACCTCCATCAAAAGCAGGAAGCCATCGTGATGATGCCCAGGATCACTGCAAAAAGCGCCCCGGGAGAACGGGGCATTGACCTGTTTTTAATCCACGAAGGCACAAAGGTGGAAGTTACAGACAGTTTGTGGGATTGGTACGAAGTGCGGCTGGCCAATGGCAATATTGGCTGGGTAAAATCCTCGGCCGTTGAGACAATATGATCAGTTGTTATCCCTGTCCCATGTATCCTGGCGATGACGCCGTTGTGCCTCGCGGAACAACATTCGGTTAAAATTCCTCTCGGCATCAAACAGCAGGGCCACCTGCTGAATGGATAGTATATCCAGGAGCTTTTCGGTGTATTCACGGCGCAGCGCCGATGACTGCTCAAAACGTTTGAGTTCTGCCTCCACAAATTGTGCGGCCTGCTGTTCGTTCATAAACTCCGGGTCAGGCAAGGTTTCCTGCTGTTTTCTGAAACCTTCCGATATTTCATCAACTTTCCGGGTATACTCGTTATAAATGGGCCAGAATTCCCTGGCTTCTTCCGGGCTCAGTGACAATTTTGTAGTGATGTAGGATACCCTCCTGGCTTCAATGGCTTCTTTCCTTTGGTCGATCCGCCGTTCGGGCTGCCTGTTTCCCCTGGGCGGCTGGGCAAAACCATTGCTGATCAACAGAATGGCCATCAGTGCAAAAAGGATGTGTCGCATATTTGATTTTACTGTATTCATAACAGATGTCGTTTTTAAAAAGGTTAATCAAGGAATGACAAAAGGACGCTGCTTTCCATGCCGTAATAATGTGCATCCTCAAACATCATTTCAATCATTTCATCGTAGCCGTTCTCTGCTTCTGCAATCCCGGTTTCAAGTCCGAACAAAATTTCATCGGCAGTAAGTTCTGATTCCAGTACCAGTTCGTACCACAATCCCCTATCCATACCTGTTTGATATACAACATATTCGAGATCTGCGGCCTCAAAGTCTGCAGCAAGTTGATCACCAATGCCATCGCTGCGCAACATAAACAGGCTGAAAGTGATGCCGGCAAGCAAAAGCAAGACAGCCATTGCCGGTATCAGCCTTCGGTAAGCAAGCACAGGCAGGTTGAAAACCCATGGGCTTGTTTTCACCGGCAATTTCTCCTGGATGGCGTTTGGCAATTGATCAAAATAGGCATCAGGGACCCTGAAACCCGGAGTGCTGTCTCCCGCCTTAAGCGAGCTTCCAAGTTCCTGAAGTTCCTTTCTGATGGCTTCTTTGCTTTCTTTCTTCATCCTTGATATCCTTTTTTATTAGATACTTAAAGAGATCCAGGGTTTAATCACCCCGCACAAATTGTTCGATTTTTTTTACCGCATGATGGTATGATGCTTTCAAAGCCCCTACCGAGGTATTCAGGATTTCGGACATGTCTTCGTACTTCATCTCTTCGTAATAACGAAGGTTAAATACCGCCCGCTGTTTATCGGGCAACGACAGAATGGCCTTCTGAATCTTTTTTTCCATTTCACTCCCCTGGTAATAGACATCCGACTCGAGTGTTTCTTCAAGCTGCTTGCTCACATCCATGAGTGGAAGCATGAAGCGTCTTTTTTTCTTGTTCAGAAAACTGAATGCTTCATTGGTGGCAATCCGGTATATCCAGGTAAACAATGCCGAATCCTTCCTGAATTTTCCGAGTGCCTGCCATGTCTTCACAAATACATCCTGCACAATATCATTCGCATCATCATGGCTGACAACAAGCCTTCTTACATGCCAGTATACGGGTTCCTGGTATTTTCTGACAATGAGGTTGAAGGCATAGTTTGGGTTATCCCCCCCAGAAAACATGGCCAGCAGTTCCTCATCCGTATACTGTTTCATCCTGGTTTTTGTTAACAGCTATTTTCTTTGAAGCACCTGCATGACTTTTTCCACAATTGCCCTGGCGCTTAGTCCGTATTTCTCCATCAGTTCCGCAGGCTTGCCACTTTCACCAAACCGGTCGTTCACTGCGACCAACTCCATGGGTGCCGGCCGGTACCTTGCAAGCACCTGTGATATGGCATCACCGAGCCCGCCATGTACCTGATGCTCCTCGGCACTTACGGCGCAACCGGTTTTTTCCACTGATTGTAAGACGGTTTTTACATCCAAAGGTTTAATGGTATGGATATTGATAATCTCTGCACGGATTCCATCTTTAAACAAAGCCTTCCCGGCTTCAAGGGCTTCCCACACCAGGTGGCCGGTAGCAAATATGCTCACATCCGTACCCTCATTCAATACGACGGCCTCGCCGATACGGAAGGGTTCACCGGGATCTGTAAAATTGGGTACCTTGGGACGGCCAAAGCGAAGATATACAGGCCCCTGGTATTCAGCAATGGCAACGGCTGCAGCACGTGTCTGGTTGTGGTCGCAAGGCGAAATGACGGTCATGTTGGGCAACATGCGCATCATTCCGATGTCTTCAAGCATCTGGTGTGTGGCACCATCCTCTCCCAGGGTTATCCCGGCATGCGAAGCACAAATCTTCACATTCTTTTTGGAATATGCGATCGACTGGCGGATCTGATCATATACCCTGCCCGTACTGAAATTTGCAAACGTTCCGGTGTACGGGATCTTGCCGCCAATGGTCAGGCCGGCCGCAATACCCATCATATTGGCTTCTGCAATGCCCACCTGGAAAAAACGGTCCGGAAACTCCTTTTGAAACGCAACCATATTGAGTGAACCGGTCAGATCGGCACACAGTCCCACCACATCGGGATTGGTGCGTGCCACATCCAGCAAGCCAAGACCAAAACCAGAGCGGGTATCTTTTTTTTCCTCAAATGTATATTCCTTCATGAGATGCTATATATTTTTAAACAAAAATTAATAATCACCAAGGGTTTCCTCGAAATTGTCCATGGCCCGTTCAAACTGTTCATCATTTGGTGGTTTGCCGTGCCATTCATGGGTTCCCATCATGAAATCAACCCCGTAACCCATCTCTGTATGTACGAGAATTACCACCGGCTGTTTATTCCCACACAGCGATTTTGCTTTGTCCAGGGTTTTCAGGACATCCTCCATATTGTTTCCGTCCATATCCAGCACTTTCCAGCCAAAAGACGCCCATTTCGCCTGCAAATTGCCCAGGGGCATGACATCGTCAACGGCCCCGTCAATTTGTTGCCCGTTGTAATCGATCATGCCTATGAGATTGTCAATCTGCCGGCCTGCCGCAAACATGGCTGCTTCCCATACCTGGCCTTCCTGCTGTTCCCCGTCACCCATCAGACAATAAACAAGATGGGGATCGTTGTTGAGCCGTTTGGCCAGGGCAGCACCGCAGGCCACACTTAAACCCTGCCCGAGCGATCCGCTGGCAACCCTGACACCCGGCAAACCCTCCTCTGTTGCAGGATGGCCCTGCAAACGGGTATCAATCTTTCGGAAAGTGGAAAGCTCCCTTTTGTCAAAATAGCCGGTACGGGCAAGCACACTGTACCAACCCGCTGACAAGTGCCCGTTGGAAAGAAAGAACAGGTCCTCCCCTTCCCCATCCATGGAAAAACGTTTTGGATTGTGTTTTAAAACTTTAAAATACAAAGCGGCAAACAGATCCGCACAACCCAGAGGCCCCCCGGGGTGCCCTGACTGCGCAGCGTGCACCATCCGCAAAATATCACGCCTGACCTGTGTAGCAATTTTTTTCAACTCAATCACCTCTTTTCCCATACTAACAACCAATTATTAAATACTAATTACTAATTACTAATTACTTCTTACTTCTTACTAATTCTCCTATACTTAATCCTCCCCAGTCCAGTATTTCCAAGCCTTTTACGGCGGTTTTCCTCATAATCGGTATACCCACCTTCAAAAAAACAGACCCGGGAGTCGCCCTCAAAAGCCAGGATGTGTGTGGCCACCCTGTCTAAGAACCATCGATCGTGCGTAATGATCACAGCGCATCCTGCAAAGTGTTCAAGACCTTCTTCCAGGGCCCTCAGTGTATTCACGTCGATATCATTGGTGGGCTCATCAAGCAACAGCACATTGGCCTCGCTTTTAAGGGTCATGGCCAGATGCAGGCGGTTTCTTTCACCTCCCGATAGCACCCCGCACTTTTTGCCCTGGTCCGGTCCGGTGAAATTGAAACGGGCCACGTAGGCACGGCTGTTCATTTGCCGGCCGGATAATCTGATTATCTCATTTCCCCCGGAAATCACCTCCCAAACACTTTTTTCGGGATCAATGCCGGCATGTGCCTGATCCACATATCCGATGCTTACCGTTTCCCCTATATCAAAACGTCCGCCGTCGGCTTTTTCCTGGCCCATGATCATGCGAAACAAAGTGGTTTTGCCGGCGCCATTTGGTCCAATGATGCCCACAATGCCAGCCGGGGGAAGTGAAAAATTCAGGTCACTGAACAGAAGTTTGTCCCCAAAAGCCTTGCTCAGGTCTACTGCCTCAATGACCTTATTGCCCAGCCTGGGGCCATGTGGAATAAAAATTTCCAACCGCTCCTCTTTTTGTTTGACGTCTTCACCCAACATCCGTTCATAGGCATTCAGTCTTGCCTTCCCTTTAGCCTGGCGCGCTTTGGGAGACATCCGCACCCACTCAAGTTCCCGTTCCAGGGTTTTTCGCCGTTTGCTTTCCGACCGTTCTTCTATTTCCAGACGCCTGGCTTTTTGTTCCAGCCACGAGGAATAATTGCCCTTCCAGGGAATGCCCTCTCCCCTCTCGAGTTCCAGGATCCACCCGGCCGCATTGTCGAGAAAGTACCTGTCATGGGTGATGGCGATCACCGTCCCTTTGTATTGTTTCAGATGCTGTTCGAGCCACTCGACACTTTCGGCATCCAGATGGTTGGTTGGCTCATCAAGCAAAAGAATGTCGGGCTCCTGCAAAAGCAACCGGCACAAAGCCACCCGGCGATGTTCGCCACCACTCAGGTGGGCAATGGGTTCATCAGGATCAGGACAACGCAATGCATCCATCGCACGCTCAAGACGCGAATCCAACTCCCACCCGCCCCGTTGTTCAATCAGGTCAGATAATTCGCCCTGACGATCAATCAATTCAGCCATTTGATTATCATCCAGGGGTTCGGCAAATCGAAGATTTACCGCTTCATACTCCTTTAAGATATCCACCACCTCCTGCACCCCTTCCTGTACAATTTCCTTTACCGTTTTTCCGGGATCAAGAACAGGTTCCTGGGGCAAATAACCGATGGAATAACCGGGTGAAAAGGCCACTTTTCCCTGGTACGATTTTTCCTCGCCGGCAATGATGCGCATCAGGGTGGATTTGCCCGACCCGTTCAACCCTATGATGCCGATTTTGGCCCCATAAAAAAAAGAGAGGTAGATGTCCTTCAGCACCTGTTTGTTTCCGGGTGGAAATACCTTGCTTACCCCGACCATTGAAAAAATGATCTTTTTATCGTCACTCATGGTATATTTTTCGGAATTTGTACAAATGTCTGAAAAAATCGTTTGTTATCCACAGAAAATTGAGCTTTTTAAGTCAATGCCTTATATTTGTAGCATTAAAAACATACATGATGAATTCTGTGGTGGCATTAAAGGGGAAAAGCTGTACACCGGCGCCTGTTATTCTGAATGGATGGAAACACCATCAGGGTTTCCTTGTTTCACAGATTCAGAAATGGGCAGGTGCTGATGAAAGAACCTTCCCCCTGTGCATAGCCAAATTAAAAATGCTTGGGGATTCTCAATTTGACATGTATACAGGGAGCATGCCGCCCGAAGAAATAGCCAATGACCTGACCGAAACACTCAAGGGATTCCGGGCTTATACCCTGGATTCGTATTACCGATGGATAGAAAGTTCTCCCCAGTTGTTCTGGCAACTGAGCATATCTGATCACTCAGAATGGACCATGCGCAAAGGGGATTCAGAAGAATTCTATATTCACATACATCCCGCCAGATATTCAAAACACACCAGGCGTTTAAAAGGCAATCCTTTACGAACCGGACTCGCCACGCTGATCCTGGCCAATATGCGGAATGAGAAACCCGGTCTGGCATTAATGAATGAAGTGCGACGCAACTACCTGGCTTTGTATGATGTAACCAAACCCATGGCCAAAGAAATTTTTTCCCTCCTGAACCATTTTGCCAGGATTGCCGATATACCCCACTGACGTCGTGTCAATGCTGTTTTTAGCCATTAAGATAATAGTAAAGCAATATCAGGGGTATCATGATGCCTGCAGCGGTCAACCAGGCCCCACGGCCCCTGATCCCGTTTTTGCCCCGCAGGATAAACAAGCCCGTAATGGCCATTATGATAAGTCCTCCGGCATAAAAATCAGAAAACCAAGTCCATAACCTTCGTGGGGTATTGTAATGCAAAAAATTGACCTCACGGAAAACAGGTCTTGGACGTATGGTTTCCAATTCTCCCTGGCCAGTATAAATGTTTACTGTCATGCTGCCATCCCTGATGAATATGCGGAGGTTGTCGCCGCTGCGCAGGCTGGTGCGAAATTCATCCTGTCTTTCCAGCTGTGTCAGAAAGTGCATGGCCGCCTCCCGGTTGTCGGTGATTTCCTGTTGGGGCGCTTGCAGCTGAAAGTCCTTTTGCGTGATGATATAATTTGGGTTCCACTCATGCCGGTGATTGAGTGCAATGCCTGACAGGCCGTAAATGATGCACATCCCGAAAAAGAAATATCCCAGGTCACGATGGATGGCACGGTTATATTTTCTGAGCTTCATGATCAAGAATCAAAAACTGCCGGAATGTTTTTTTCCGGCAGTTTCGTTGTAACATGCGTAATTTATTTGATCTCAAACGCCTGTAACTCCAAATAAGGCCTGATGTTGGGATCTATGCCCCGTTCGGCCATCAATGCAATGGCTTCTTCGGTCGATTCACAATCGTGCCCTTCGTCATGCTGTTCAAGTTCTTCCATATTCATCACTTCAATCATCAGCCTGCCTGTAACAGCCACTTCACTACCCTCGAGTTCCACACTAAACTGGTTCATAAAATCGCCGAGGCGCACCTGGATGCTCACGGGTTCATCATCGGTAGACGCAACACGCATTTTATCACCACTGTGGCGGCACATATGGTCGATTACACCTTCCAGCCTGACAGTCTTTCCTTCATAGTCAATGGGTTGTTCAACCAATTCCGCAATGGCATGAGTCTCGATGACCTCCCGGGCCGCTTCATCTGTGGCAGGACCCCCGCAGGCGGTAATAATCAGCCCGGCGGCAAATAACAAGAATAACTTTTTCATAAATGTCTGCTTAAGTATTCATTAATAACTTCGATTATTCCGCAAAAATACGAATAAATGATCATTATTTATTGGTGTCCACCAATGTTTAGGAATCATACATAATTAGTGTTTAAAATCACACACAATAGGCTAAAACGATTTAGTCTCTGAATCACATTTTTTTTTAATTTTGAACCCTCTGTTTGCCCGGGCAACGAAACACACTTGTAATATCCTGAAAAACTGAATCATATGTATATTCATTATATTGACTGGATGGTCATCGGGGCATTTTTGCTGATCAGCATCGGGATCAGCATTTATATGTCGAAGCGAGCCAGCCGGAGCACCAGCGATTTTTTCCTTACCGGGCGGAACCTGCCCTGGTATATTGCCGGGACAAGCATGGTGGCCACAACATTTGCAGCCGACACCCCCCTGGCGGTTACTGAACTGGTGGCACAAAGTGGGATAAGCGGTAACTGGCTGTGGTGGAATATGTTATTTGGCGGGATGCTTACCGTGTTTTTTTTCGCACGCTTATGGCGCCGGGCAAACATCATGACCGATGCAGAATTCGTTTCGATCAGGTATTCCGGCATGGAAGCAAGGTTTTTAAGGGGCTTTCGCGCAATATATATAGGCCTGTTTATGAATGCCATCGTAATGGCCTGGGTAAACCTGGCCATGGTCAAGATCCTGCAGGTAATGTTCCCCGGCCTCAGCCTGTTTGGTGTGCAGGAAATCCAGGTCCTCGGCATTACCTTCAGTGCACATTTGCTGGCCGTTGGTGGGATGATGGCCTTTGTAGCGCTTTATACAGCACTTTCGGGACTATGGGGCGTATCCATTACCGACACTTTCCAATTTATCATTGCCATGGGTGGCAGTATCATACTGGCTTTTGTGGCCCTGAACCACGTTGGGGGTGTTGCCGGATTACAGGAACAGCTTGCTGACGTAGGCTGGGTTTTTGATTTTTTCCCTGTGGTGGAAGGCGGTGAGGCCTCTGTTTCCGCCACAGGCATGCTTAAGATGAGTGTGGTGGCCCTGGTGGCATATCTTGGTGTTCAATGGTGGGCCAGCTGGTATCCTGGTGCCGAACCTGGAGGTGGTGGTTATGTGGCCCAGCGGATGATGTCGGCCAAAGATGAAAAGCACTCGCTGCTGGCTACATTGTGGTTCCAGGTGGCACATTTTGCCATCCGGCCATGGCCATGGATCATCGTAGCCCTGGCTGCGCTGGTAATGTACCCGAATGAAGCCGACAAGGGGGCAACATATGTCATGGTGATACGCGACCTGCTTCCCACCGGGCTGCTGGGCCTTTTGATGGCTGCATTTTTTGCCGCCTATATGTCCACAATGGCTTCCCAGACAGTCTGGGGAACCTCTTATGTGATCAACGACCTGTTCCGGCCGTTTATCAGGCCCGGGGCCAATGAAAGATATTATGTGAAAGTCTCCAGGATAACCACCGTGCTGCTGATGGTGTTTTCGCTCATCGTGACCACACAATTCAATATGATCAGCGACGCATGGCGCTTTATCCTCGCTTGCAGCGGTGGGATTGGCCTTGTTTTGCTGTTGCGGTGGTTCTGGTGGCGTATCAATGCCTGGTCGGAAATTGCCGCCATGATCGCTCCTTATGCCATATATCCCATACTTGTTTACAGATACGGGTTAAATTATGAAACCATACTGATCATTATTGTGGTATGGTCAAGCCTGGTATGGCTGATCACCACGTTTTTAACCAAACCCACCGAAACGAAAACCCTGCAAGATTTTTATGAAAGGGTGCACCCGGGGGGGGCCGGATGGAAAAACATTGCCGCACAAATGCCCCATGTAAAAGGGGACACCGGTTACCGGTCTTTGTTTATCAGTTATGTGAGTGGATGTATCATGGTGCTTTTCAGCTTGTTCGGAACCGGCAAGCTGATCTTTGCCGATTATCTTTCGGGCATGCTTTATCTGGGCATCGCTGCCATTGCAGCTGTTGTAGTTTACATTCAGCTGCAAAAAACAGGATGGGAGGCCGTGGTCAAATAAGGCGGATATCTGCATTTATTGGCTTATCCTGAAATCACCCCGGTCAATACTCCAGTCATTGCCAAAAAATCCGGAAACCCTGATCCCCTCAGTTCCATCCCTGATCCAGCCGGCATCAAAGATCAGCAAATCAGGAAACCCTGTAATGCCTGAAAAATAATCGTTGCCATAAATCGCTTTCATACCGGGTTTACCGGTACCCGCCACAACACCAACGCTGCCGGTTTTGCTATCAGGGCGCGGATAAATAAAATAGGTGCCAAGGTCATCGCCGGGAAAAAACATATTCCCGAACTGTATCCCATCCCGGAACACCTTTACCGGCGACTGGGAGAGCAATATCTCCCAGAACTGGTGGTTTTCCGCATTGCCATATACAATCACGTTTCGGTCGGGATATTTTTGCAGATCAAAATCCGTGTCGGGAATAATGTCAACGGAACCATTCCCCCTGTAAAGGAAAGTTTCGGCATCGAAACGGGCTTTGTTTTTGTACCATTGATTTTCCTCATCCGTGCCTCCGGTGGCATATACAAAAAGCATGTGGTTGTCAAAAGCCAGTTTGAACCCGCCATACCGGCCGGGATACTTTTCCGAAGCCGCAGGCATATCGGCCAGGGACCACTTTTCCCCCTGTAAAACCAGGTTGACCTCCTGGTTGTTTTCTGCAACAATATATTGAGCATCAATGCATATTACAGGCGGTGTATCCATGCACATTTTGTGAACAAACAACGTGATATGTTCAATGTTGTCCGTCTCGATGAATATAGTGTCCAGTCGCCGGTTTGCCTTCACAGAAGATTGTTTGTAAGGGATTTGCTGCTGATTGATGCGCAACCAGTAATTGCTTGCCGAAACCCCCGGTGAAGCCGTTGAAAACTCTATATCAAACACCTCATGTGGTTGGGGGATGGTGTTTTGTTGCAGGAAATCGAAAAGCGGGGGCCAGTCCATGCTGTGATCACCATACCAGTGCGATCCGCCGGGATATTCGTAATAGGAAAAATTGTTGTGGAATCCGCCCAGCAATTTGCGCATAAGCCTGGCCTGTTCAACCGGCACCACTGCGTCGGCATCTCCGTGCAACACATACACCCCCGATTGAAGGTAATTCCTTGCCAGGTCAAGGGTCCGTCCCGGAAGGGCGCCGCGGTATATCATCTCGAAGTGCGGATTTGCCTGGATCAGGCTGTCGGTCCCGGTGCGCCTGTACCCAATGATATCCGGATAACCTGCAGCAGGAGCTATGGCAGCAAATTTATCCGGATATGTGGCACCCAGGAACCAGGTTCCGTGTCCGCCCATCGAATGGCCCGTAATGTACGTCCGTGCCGTGTCCGTATGGAAAATTTTTCTTGCTTCATGCAATACTTCCAGGGCATCAATGCGGCCCCACTCTTCCCAGTTAAACCCAAATGGGCGCCTGTTGGTGGGAGCTACGATATGGCCCCAGTCTTTTTGCTTATAGGCCCTTGTCTGGTTGGTGGCTTCAACCGAAGCACCATGAACCGACAAAATGAATGCCTGGTTTTCTGCATCTGAAGTGGATGGGGCCACACTGTAATACTGAACACTTCCATCAATGTTGCTCACAAAGGTCCTTTCATGATGGCGGTTGTGGTCCATCACATTGATAACTATGGACATCTGATCAATGAGTTGACCCGATCCATCCGTCAAAAAGAGATCTGCGGCCAACGTATCGGCCAAAACCGGCATCAGCGGGGCAGGTATTTTAAACGGCAATTTTCGTACAGCCATCGGAATGATATGGCCTGTTTGAATCTTTGCCCTTTCCCCGGTTTCCAATACACACTCAATATGCAGACCGTTATGAAGGTTTTCGGAGGCGTTCACCACCCGGACGCCCCCCCATGTATCATCCTGTTCACCACGGATGATTGACGGCAGGGTCATGTCACGGTCCGAAAACTGAACCTCCCGGTGCGGGATCACAATCCTTGAAACCAGTCTCCCAAAGCGGCCATATGTATATACAAATTCATTCAATCCTTTGTTTAAACGGAATGGGATCAACGTGTGGGCATAATCATAATGGTCTCCTTCGCCGGGCATCCCATTAATAAAAACCCTGGTGTGACCCGAGGCATCCAAAAGCGCAATCCGTTCTTCGGGTGATTCAAAGCTTGTGTAAATGTAAGCCCTGCCCAGATCCCCGGTAAATACACCCTCCTGATTCACTACAATCTCTTCCCAAACAAGCGGTACGGGATTCTCTGCATAATTATCGGCAAGGTATTTCCCGCTTTCAGGTTGCTCAAAACGGCCGGTGGCCAGTTGCCAGAAAAGAATGTCCTGCATCCCGGTAAGCATGCCCGGGCGCATGGCTTCCCGCAAGGCCATCCCTTCCGAAAACTCATGTATGATCAAACCCTCACTGGTGGTTTCCACCCGGTCGCGGCCGAATATTTCGACAATATTTCCGGTCCGTTGGGCCTGGAGATGAAAAAAGGTCAAAAACTGCAAAGCTGCAAGCAACACCAGGCTTTTCAGAATGCAGGGTCGCATCATTGATCTGTCTGTTTGAAAAATATTTTTATCTTGCGAAGTAAATCGATTTAGCCACAAAAATATAAAAGATATTCAATTAGATCATCCCGGTCACAACATCGAACACCATGATTAAAGAATATTGCAACATGTTGATTGCCCTGGCCATTATGCTCTCATTATGCACAAGCCTGCAGGCTGTTGCAACCAACGATCCGGAGATCATTCCCCGGCCTGCGCATGTTGAAAAAACTGAAGGAATATTTTACTTTGACACGGACATTCCCATTGTATTTCACGGAGAAGATATCAGCAAACTTGCTGAATTCGCCTCAGATTACTGGGCCTCCCCGCTCGGATTCTGGATGCCGGTAGAGCAAATAAAATATGGCCGGATCGACAAAGCCGTTTTTCTGGCCATTGAACAACCCAACTCCCCGGACCTCGGAACCGAAGGCTACATGCTTGACATCCAGTCCGAAAGAATATTCCTTTCTGCCAATACCCGGGCAGGTTTGTTTTACGGGATCCAAACGGTTTACAAACTGCTTGCAGCCAGCGACAAAGCAGAACTGTCCGCTGCAAGCATCATCGATTACCCGCGTTTCGGCTACCGTGGCATGCACCTGGATGTTTCCAGGCACTTTATGCCCATTGAATTCATTTACAAAATGATCGATTATATGGCCCTGCATAAACTGAATGTATTTCACTGGCATCTGATTGATGACCAGGGGTGGCGCCTGGAGATCAAAAAATATCCCGGGTTGACTGAAACAGGTGCCTGGCGGGTTGATATGCCCGATGTGCACTGGAACGAAAGACCCCTTATCAACGATCCGGACAATGCCACCTATGGTGGTTATTACACACAGGAAGAAATCAGGGCACTGGTTCAATATGCAGCCGAAAGACATATTGCCGTGATGCCGGAGATTGAAATGCCGGCACATGTGATGTCTGCCCTGGCAGCCTATCCGGAGTTTTCCTGTACAGGCAAAAACCTTGGTGTACCACCGGGAGGTGTATGGCCCATTACACACATTTATTGTGCGGGAAACGACAGCACATTTCTGTTTCTTAAAGATGTGCTTACAGAAGTTATGGACATGTTCCCCTCCACCTATATCCATATCGGTGGCGATGAAGCAGACAAATCAAACTGGAAAACCTGTGTAAAATGCCAGGCGCGCATGGAGGCAGAAGGCCTGAAAGATGAAGAGCAACTGCAAAGCTACTTTATCCGGCGGATAGAACGATTCCTTAACGCCCACGGGCGACAACTGATCGGCTGGGATGAAATCCTTGAAGGGGGCCTGGCACCCAACGCCACGGTGATGTCGTGGCGTGGCGAACAGGGGGGCATCGAAGCGGCCAAAATGGGCCACACAGTGGTGATGACTCCCGGAAGTTATTGTTACTTCGACCATTACCAGGGAGATCCTGCCATTGAACCCCTGGCCATTGGCGGTTATACAACCCTGGCAAAAGTATATTCATACGAACCGGTGCCTGATACACTCAATGAAGAAGAAGCCCGGCTGATACTGGGCGCCCAGGCCAACGTATGGACAGAGTATATGCCTGTACCCGAACATGTTGAATACATGGTTTTTCCAAGGCTGGCCGCGTTATCGGAAGTGTTGTGGACACCGGCCCGGTTGCGTCACTGGGGCGATTTTTCCAGGCGGATGAAGACCCAGTATCATATATATGAACAACTTGGTATCAATTATTCCCTGAGCGCATTCCAGGTGACGGCAAGTCCGGAAATTGATCCTGAGAGCAGAAAACTGCTCCTAAAACTGGACTCGGAAGTTTACGATCCCGAAATCCGTTATACCCTCGACGGAAGCTTGCCCGGCAAGCAGTCGCCGGTCTACAGAAAACCAATAGAGATTGGTGAAACCGGCACGCTGAAAGCGGCCGTATTCCAAAACGGAAAATCCACGGAACAGGTTTTTGCAAGGGAATACCATATACATAAAGCCTTTGCGGCAGACGTTCAGTTGGAGCATCCCAGCAGCCCCCAATACGATGGTCATGGCAAATACAGCCTTGTGAACGGGGTACGTGGCACAAAAAGTCATTCAGACGGTAACTGGAAGGGTTTTCGCGGCGATGACCTGATCGCGCTTATTGACCTTGGTGAGCCCACAAATATCAGCAGCATTCAGGTAGAGGCACTTCAGACAGTGGCCTCATGGATATTCTTGCCACACAGGGTCCATTTTGAAGTGTCGGACGACGGGGAACAATTCATTTTGCTGGAAACAGTGGAAAATGCTATCTCACCTTACGAGATGGGCAGGATCATTCACAGTTTTTCCACGCATATTGCAATAGAAAACATGCGATACGTGCGTATCCGTGCAGAGAACCTTGGTGTTTGCCCACCAGGCCATTCCGGCGAAGGCAATCCCGCATGGCTTTTTGTAAGCGAAATCATGGTAGAATAATAAAACATCCATATGTCAGGAAAAGTAACACTGGCCGACATTGCAAAGAGCCTTGGGGTATCAAAAACCCTGGTCTCGCTCGTCATAAACGGCAAGGGCGATGCACACGGCATCCGCAAGGAGACCCAGGAAAAGGTCCTGGAAAAGATCAGGGAAATGAATTATGAGCCCAATGTGCTGGCCCGCGGGTTCAGAATGGGCATAACCAACACCATCGGACTGATTGTTTCGGACATTTCCAACCGCTTTTATGCGCGGATCGCCAGGAATATTGAAGATTTTGCCTGGAATCACGGATATAATGTGGTCATATGCAGCACCGATGAAATCATCGAAAAAGAGAAAGAACAAATCCGTTTCCTGAAAGAAAGGAAGGTAGATGGAATGATCATCTCCACTTCGCAGGAAAACAGCTCGTTTTTTGATGAACTGGCTGCGTCCGGATTGCCGCATGTGCTGATCGACAGGACCTTTAAGGGAATGAAATCGGCAAATGTATCCGTCGACAATGTTGGCGGGGCACGGATGGCGGCCCGTCATCTGCTGAAACAGGGCATCAGGAAATTTTCGGTTGTGGCCATTTCGCCCGATCATATATCCACCATCAACGACCGCATCATGGGATTTGAAAAAACCCTTATGGAAGCAGGAATCAAAATCCCCCCGAAATGGTTGATCAGGGCGCCTTTTGACAAGATCGACGAAGTGGTCAGGGTCAAACTGCAATCGTTTTACCAGGAAGGAGACATCCCAGAAGCCATGTTTACACTGAACAACAATCTTACTTCCACATGCCTGAAATACCTGGCAAAATTATCGGTCAGCATCCCCGATGAAGTAGCCATTATTGGCTTTGATGACGTATTTTACTTCGGGTTCACAAAACCATCGGTATCCGTGATCAAACAACCCATCGACCTGATCAGCGAACAAGCCTTTAAGCTGTTGCTGAAACAAATCAATAAAGAGAGCATTGCAAAAAAGCATCATTCTGTGGTGCTCCCTGTAGACATTATCATCAGAGAATCATCAATAAAACCCTCAAAATCATGACTAGAAACAAAGCATTTCCCATTTTTCTTGCATTCCTGGCCATGGGCTTCGGAGATGTGGTAGGGCCACTGGTTTCCCTGGTTAAAGACACCTTTCAGGTATCAAACTTTGTTGCTTCTCTGATGACCACCAGCGGCTTCATCATGTTTGGCATTCTGTCGATCCCCATGGGGGTGTTTCAGGACACAAAAGGGAAAAAATATATTCTGTCCGTCGGTTTGATCGTAGCCTTTTTCGGGCTGATCATCCCTATGTTTTTTGGGATGTATGGACCCCAAACGGTAGTGGACCCCGATTCAAACCTGAAATTGTATGCCCTGTTTTTTTCCATTTTTTTGCTGGGTGCCGGGGCCACCACCCTCCAGGTGGCAGGAAACCCGATCATGCGTGATGTGTCCCTCCCGGGCAGATACTCCAGCAACCTGTCACTCGGGCAGTCTATCAAAGCGATCGGCTCTTCCATGGGTTTTCTGATCCCTCCGGCCGTAGCTATCTGGTTTGGACTCGACTGGACCATCCTCTTTCCTTTATTTGCCATTATCATTGTGATAACGCTCATCTGGGTGCAGTCGATCAGGATCATTGAGGTGAAAGCCCCGGAAGCCCGGCCCGCAAGTATTTCCACCAGTTTTGCTTTGCTGAAAAATCCCTTCGTCCTGATGATGGTCACAGGGATATTCCTTTATGTGGGGGCAGAAATATCCATGAGTGCACAAATACCCATTTTGATGGCCAATGTTTATGGGTTCACTGATTTTGGACTCTGGCTGGCCTGGGGTTTGTTCTTTCTGCCTATTTTCGTTGGCCGGCTTGCGGGTGCCTTTCTGCTCAGAAAGTTCAGGGCAGGTCATTTTCTAATGTTTAGCGTGCTGTTGTCCATCCTTGGCTTGATATTGCTGTTTTTCGGAAGCCAGTATGTTGCTTTTACAGGCATTGTCCTGGTTGGATTGGGATTTTCCAATGTTTTTCCCCTGATCTTTTCAATCACCGTGGATGCAATGCCTGAACGGGCCAATGAATTGTCGGGCCTCATGGTTACAGCCATTGTCGGGGGCGCCCTTGTACCTCCTGTTACCGGTGCGGTAGCGGATGTGAATGTATTGCTGGGTTTTATGGTACCTGCAGCGTGTATAATATATGTGCTTGTGTTGGCCGTAAGATCTGTAAACAGATAACATGAACCATGCATGCAATGCTTTCAATATGCCATAAAAAAAAACATGACCAACACACTTCTTCTCATGCCAGTATCCATTGCTTGTCACAAGGCCGGTAAGTTACTGTTTCTTTTATCTATCGTGATGCTCTCCTGCACAAGTGAAGAAAAACCGCTGCTGCAAAAAATACCCATTACCGAAGGCTGGACCTTTCTTCTGTCAGAAGAAGGTCCTGAAGCCTGGTATCCTGCATCCGTTCCGGGAACCATTCATACCGACTTATTGAAGAACGGACTGATCCCCGACCCTTTTTATGGCTGTAACGAATATGAGCTCCAGTGGGTCGGGCAAAAAGACTGGGTGTACAGAAAAAGTTTTTATGCAGATGAGCAGCTGTTGGCAAAAACCCATATCAGTTTGGTGTTTGAGGGGCTTGACACCTATGCAAAGGTGTTTTTGAACGGCAGTAAATTACTGGAAGCCAATAATATGTTTAGGAAGTGGGAAGCAGATTGCAGGGAATTTTTACAACCGGGGAACAACGATCTGGAAATCAGGTTTTCGTCGGCCGAAAAACGGTTCATGGAAGATTCACTGGCCCTGGGATATCCCCTTCCGGGGGGCAGATGGGTTTTTGCACGCAAGGCCGCCTATCATTTTGGATGGGACTGGAGTCCTGTTTATATAACAGCAGGCATCCATAAGCCTGTTTACCTGGAAACCTGGGATGATCACCGCCCGGGGGATATCCAGCTATATACCACAGAAATCACGGAAAAATCGGCCCGTATCCTGACGGAAATGACATTTGAATCGGATATCATCGAACAGGCAGTGATCAGGGTCAGTGACCGGGAAAACGGCAGGATATATGCAAAACAGAATATCGAACTGAACCCTGAACGCAGCGTCCATTCATTTGAGTTTCAGATCCAGGATCCGGTACTTTGGTGGACCAACGACCTTGGTGCCCCCCACTTGTATGCATTGCAATTTGACATAGAAACCCATTCCGGTTTTACACATCAACAGAACATACCATATGGCATCCGTACCATCGAAGTGATCACCGAAGATGACCAATACGGTGAATCACTTTACCTTAAACTCAACGGGATACCTTTGTTTATGAAAGGGGCCAATTACATACCACAACACAGCTTTGTCACCGAAGTCAGTGACGAGGATTATGAGCGGGTCATAGAAAACGCCGTGCTGTCAAATATGAATATGCTCCGGGTTTGGGGTGGCGGCATGTATGAACGCGATATATTCTACGAATTGTGTGACCAAAACGGGATCCTGGTATGGCAGGATTTTATGTTTGCCTGCGCCATGTATCCCGGGGACGATGCGTTTGTTGAGAATGTAAGGCAGGAAGCCATCCAACAGGTAAAACGGCTCAGAAATCATGCCTGCCTGGCCATGTGGTGTGGCAACAATGAGGTGGATGAAGGCTGGCACAACTGGCAATGGCAGGCGGCGCACAACATACAGCCTGCCGATTCAGCGACCATCTGGAAAGGTTATCAAAGGGTCTTCCATCAATTGCTTCCAGAGGTCATAAATACCTACGACCCCGGACGGTTTTATTTGCATACTTCTCCCGTGCATGGCTGGGGTCATGAAGAAAGCATGATGGAAGGAAGTGCCCATTACTGGGGTGTATGGTGGGGACTCGAGCCATTTGAAATGTACCTGGAAAAAGTACCGCGTTTTATGAGCGAATTTGGTTTCCAGGCCATGCCAGCCCTGGCCACCATCCGGCAATTCCAAACCGAAGAAGAAGACAGCCTTTTTTCCGATGCCCTGCGCTGCCACCAGAAACACCCGACGGGATACGAAACCATCACCGCCTACCTGGAACGGGAAAACCTGTATCCATCAAGCCTGCGGGAATATATTTATCTGAGTCAGCTAATTCAGGCAAAAGGAATCGGAATGGCCATTGAAGCCCACCGGAGAGCCCAGCCCCGCTGCATGGGAACTTTGTACTGGCAGTTTAATGATTGCTGGCCGGTTACAAGCTGGTCGGGAATGGATGTCAACGGCAACTGGAAAGCCCTGCAATATACCGTAAGGGATCTGTACGACGACATCATGGTGTCCGTGATTGACCATAACAGATCGCTCGACGTATATCTGGTTTCGGGCATGCTGGATGATCTGCAGGGCCGTGTGGAATTACATCTTGTTGATTTTGAAAACAACAGGATCACCCTATACGAAAAAGACATGTTGTTGCCTGCAAACAGCCCTGTAAAAGTCACCAGCCTGGCATCGGAAACGATCAAATCGCAATACGACATGAGGCGGCACCTGGTAGAAGCAGTATTTACCGTAAAAGACAGACGAAGCTTTAAAAACCAGAAATTCCTGGAACCTTACGGAAATTTAAACCTTCCGGATAGCCACCTGCATTATGACATTGAAGCGGTCCAGGGTGGTTTCCGCATCAACATCCGGGCCACGGCATTTGCTGCCCATGTTCACCTGTACCTTGCAGACCGGCATGCCTGGTTCGAAAACAACTTCTTTCACCTGTGGCCCGGAGAAGAAAAAAGTGTTTTTTGTCAATCCGGGTTGACCGCCGCTGAATTTGAAAAGCAATTGCAGGTATATCATATGAATGCAAAATAGATTCACCAAAAAATAAGATGTACCATGAACAACCCTAACCAAACAATCCTTCTCCTGATTCTAATGCTGTTGATCACCGCAGCTTGCAGTCTCCCCGAGGACACACGGGAGCCTGCCTGGTATATTAATCCATTTATCGGCACCGATGCCCACGGACATACCTATCCGGGAGCCAGTATGCCATTTGGCATGGTCCAGCTGAGTCCGGATACCCGCCTGTATGGCTGGGACGGAGCCTCCGGATATCATTATTCCGATACCGTGATCTATGGCTTTTCACACACAGCACTTAATGGCACAGGCGTAGGCGATTACAATGATATCCTGGTCATGCCCGTAGTGGGTGAACCTGTATTCATCAATACAGAGTACAAGTCTCCATTCCGAAAGGAAAATGAAGAAGCAGCCGCGGGATATTACCGCGTATTCCTTGATAAACCGGGGGTACTTGCCGAAATGACCGCCAGCACAAGGGTCGGATACCACCGGTATACTTTCCCTGAAAGCCGGGAAGCCAATCTGATCATTGACCTGAAACACCGCGACAGGGTTGTGGAGTCATGGATAGAGTTTGTGAGCGACACCGAGATCAGGGGCCTGAGGCGCTCCACCAACTGGGCAGAAGACCTGATATGGTATTTCCATATGGAATTTTCCAAACCTTTTAATCGCAAGGGAATTGCCGTGGACAACATCCTGCAGGAGGACATTGGATATGCCGATGGCACCAATATAAAGGCCTTTGTGGGATTTAATACAGAAGAAGGCGAGCAGATAGAAGCAAAAGTAGCCCTCTCCGCCGTGGATGCTGATGGAGCCTATAAAAATTTGCAGGCCGAAATTCCGGGCTGGGGCTTTGGGCAGGCCAGGCAGGATGCATACGATGCCTGGAACCGCGAATTGAGTCGTATACGGGTTCATGGAGGCAGCAAGGAACAAATGATCACCTTTTACACTGCCATGTATCACGCCTTTCTGCAGCCCAACACATTTTTCGACGCAGACAGGAAATACCGGGGCATGGACCGTGAGATTCATGTGGCCCGCGACTTCGACATCTATACCATCTTTTCGCTTTGGGATACCTACCGGACCTGGCATCCCCTGATGACGATCATAGATACTGAACGTACCGCCAATTACATCAAGGTGATGCTCGACATGTACGAAAAAGGAGGCCTGCTGCCCATATGGGAACTGGCAGCAAACGAAACCCACACCATGATCGGGAACCACGCCATATCGGTGATTGCAGATGCCTTTATGAAGGGGATCCGTAATTTTGATTATGAAATGGCCATGGAAGCAATGATCCATAGTGCCACACGAGACCATTTCGGACTGGATGCATACAGAAGACACGGACACATCCCGGGCGACATGGAGCACGAATCCATATCAAAGACCCTTGAATATGCATACAACGATTGGAATATCGCCGAAATGGCGCGTGAAATGGGACTTGATGATGTGTATAGGGAATACATCCACAGGGCGCAATTCTACAAAAACATCTTTGACCCTTCCACCAATTTTATGCGACCAAGAATAAATGGCGGCTGGCTTACGCCTTTTGATCCCACCACGGTCGACTGGCATTTTACCGAAGCCAATTCATGGCACTACAGCTTTTATGTTCCCCAGGACATCACCGGTTTATATACATTGCATGGAGGCAAAAAGGAATTTGCAATGATGGTCGATGAGTTGTTTGAAACCGACGACCAGATTACCGGACGCGACATGAAAGACATTACCGGACTTATCGGGCAATATGCCCAGGGGAATGAACCCAGTCATCATATGGCTTATTTGTACAATTTTGTGAATCAGCCCTGGAACACACAAAAACGTGTAAGAATGATCATGGATGAACTATACTCCCACCTGCCTGACGGCCTCAGCGGCAATGAAGATTGCGGGCAAATGTCTGCCTGGCTGATCATGAGCGCGATGGGCTTTTATCCGGTGAGCCCCGGCCTGCCGGAATACATCATCGGGACCCCATGGTTCCCGGAAATGGAAATATTCCTGGAAAACGGCAACGTATTCCGGATCACGGCCAACAATGTGTCGAAACGCAATTTCTACATCCAGTCGGCAATGCTTAACGGTGAATCATACACCAAATCCTGGATTGCACACGAAGACATCATGCAGGGGGGGCACCTGCATTTCGAGATGGGAAGAAAACCAAACAAGGACTGGGGCAGCCGCGACGAAGACATCCCTGTGACAAACATCACCGATGAGATCCTGCTCCCGGTGCCCTACATCGTAGCCGAAGACCAAAGGATCAGAGACCAGGTGGAAGTAACCATCGGCAAGATCATTGAAGGAAGCGAAATTTTTTACAGCCTGGATGGCAATCCACCCGGCCGTCATGCCCAACGGTACACAGAACCACTGGTCATCAGGGAAACAACTACCCTGAATACCATTGCCTACAAAGAGGGTTACGGCTACAGTTTTCCTGTTAAGGCAGAATTTGTTAAAATTGACCTCGATAAGACGATCGACATCCTATCGGTACACCATCCCGATTATCATGGGGGCGGTCCGGAATCGCTCATTGACGGGGTGCGCGGAGCAATCAACTGGCGGTTGGGAGGCTGGCAGGGCTACCAGGGAACCGATTTTGAAGCAGTGGTTGACCTTGGCGATAATCAGAATATCGAATACGTAGGTGCCGGGTTTATTCAGGATATCCGATCATGGATATGGATGCCAGGGGACGTACGTTTTTATATTTCTTCTGATGGAGATCACTTTACAAAAATTGCCCGGGTGGAAAATACCATCCCCTATGATGATTACGAAATATACCAGACAGACCTCGGGAAAACAGTGAATACATCGGGGCGATATATCAAAGTAAAGGCCACCAATTTCGGCACCATTCCGGAATGGCATTTGGGTGCCGGAGGTGATGCGTATATCTTTGTTGATGAAATCATCATCCGGTAAATATTGAAAAATGCCGGATGATCAAACATGTTCAGCCATGCATACCAGGTATAAAAGCAGCATTGGTGCTGCAATGATCATCGCCTTTTTGTTATCCCTGCCTTCTTGCAAAAGAGATCCCTGGCCGGGACCGGACGAACTATTGATCTCATGGGAGGTCATCAGCAACACTTTTGATGAAGAAAACAGCATGGTGAAGGCCATGTTTACACTGGAAAATGCCGGCAGGACCACTCTTGGTAATGAAGGCTGGGCATTATACTTTAACCAGTCTCCCCGCTATCTGATTGATTTTGACAGAAGCGCAAACATCCATCTGGAGCGTATCAGTGGTGATTGGTACAGGATCGCCCCGCTGGAAGGATTTGAGCTGAAAGCGGGTGAAACAACCAGTTTTACCTATCAAAGCCGCTTCTGGTGGATCAAGGAGTCGGATGCCCCAAAAGGGTTCTATTTTGTATTTCACCATCCCAATGGCCGGCAACATTTTTTGGAACCGGAAAATATCACCATACAACCATTTACAAGACCGGAACAGTTCAGCCGGCACTTCAGGGACCAGACTCCTGTCCCCGATCCGGCATGGCAATACCGGGAAAATAAAACGATGGCTTTGCTTGGCAGTGACAAACTGCCATGGTTTATACCGCAGGCAGTATCGGTAAGAGCTGCTGATCAAGACGTTTTGTTTTCTAAAGACTTTGTTATCCATTACGGTGAAGGGCTCGGGTTCGAAGCCCTCTACCTGCAATCGATGCTCAAGGACTTGCTTGGATGGGATATTGAGATTGAATCAGGTGTTTCGGGTGCAAGCCACAGCATTGATCTTATTGTCGATGAAAAGTCAGTGACCCTGGGCCCGGAAGCCTATACCTTGCATATCAGTG
>SL_3KL_010_SEDDRAFT_10000990_pt1 | contig 25128 bp, 21 predicted proteins | sample SodLakKL_010_SED_2_FD_10381 | JGI IMG/M metagenome (IMG submission 10381) | reverse complement strand
GTTGACCACCCACCCAGAGAAGCCCTGAAAGGGCGTGACATTTTTTCAATCCCAAAGATACCGTTTATCATTTTGTTATTTTATTTAATGGTTGAGGACTCCCGGGTTTAATACCCGAGAGTCTTCATATCGATGGTTATGGAATTTTTATTTCCCTCCCCCAGCCCCTCCCAGAGGGAGAGGAGTTACCGGACTAATTACGGTTTGCGGCCAAATGACTGACCGCTTCTTCCAAACCGTCCAGGGTCAGTTGGAACATGGGAAATATTTTGGCAATCATACCGATTGTGGGAGTCCGCGACCAAATTTTTGCGGGTACCGGGTTGAGCCATGCACAATGGGAAAAGGTGTCGGCTAAAAACTGAAGACGTTCAATACTTGCAAGTGTGCTTCGGTCTTGCACGTAAATGGTGCCATCTCTGGCAAGCAGTTCGAATGTTGCCATACTGGCATCTCCAACAATGATAAGGCGGCTTTGTGGATCGAACCGGCCGAAGTCTTCTGTTTTAATGGGATCACGACGCCGGGAGGGATCCCTCCAGAGATTGTCATAGATGGTGTTGTGAAAATAAAAGATTTTAAGTTCCTTAAATTGTGCCTGGGCATAGTTGAAAAGGGTCTGAACGGTTTGCACATAAGGTTCCATGGACCAGCCACCGTTGTCGATAGCCAGGATTACTTTAAGCCGGTCCCGGAGGCTGCGGTCGAAAACGATTTCGATTTCTCCGGCATTTTTCATGGTCTGGTAGATGGATTTTTCCACATTGACTTTATCTTTTGGTCCTACAGGTACAAGGTTTCTGAGCCGTTTCAAAGCTTCGCCCACCATGGCCTGGTTTAGCAGGCCGCGTTTGGAATAATCTCTGTAACGTCTTTCCAGAGCTACTTTGACCGCGGATTTGTTTCGGGATATTCCTTCCACACGCATACCACCGGGATGATATCCCGAATGACCCACCTGAGAAGTGCCACCTGTGCCGATCCAGCGGTTACCCCCGTCATGGCGTCCTTTTTGCTCCTTGAGCCGCTGCTTGAAATACTCCACAAGCTCATCAGGGGAAAGTTGTGTCAGTTTGTCTTCATCGATGCCCAGAGCCTCTGACAGCACTTTAGGGTCTTTGAGCCACTGCTCCAATAGGAATTTGACGGTTTCTGAAAGTTCTTTTTCTGTCGGATCAGGTAAATCGGCTCCGTTGAAATAGTGGGCAAAAACCTGATCGAAAAGATCAAAATAACGTTCATTTTTGATCAAAATCGATCTCGAAGCCGTGTAAAAATCATCGAGACTCATGACAAGGCCGGTTTCAAGGGCTTTTTGAAGCGTTAAAAAGGATGTGGGCGAGACGGGCACGCCCAAATCTTTCAGTTTGTAAAAAAAATCAACGAACATGCTGGATTATACCTGTTAAAGCCGGGAACGGGGGAGGGTAGAGAAGGCCTGAGCAAAGTCCTGGCTTTTTTTGAATAACACCCCCAAAAAAGGAATATCACCTTTTTTCAGATTTTTGGGGTTGAAATCCGGATCTGCTGACAGAGCTCTGATCCAATTAATCAGTTCACGGGTGGCCGGGCGTTTTTCAATAGGATTCATCTTTCTCAGGTTGAAAAAAGCTGTAATCGCATTTTGGGCAAGATTGCTGTCAAGGTTGGGAAAGTGAGCATGGATAATTTTGTGCATCATGGGTGCATCTGGAAAAGCAATATGGTGAAAATTGCACCGTCCTAAAAATGGATCTGAAAGATCTTTTTTGGCGTTGGAAGTAATGAGGATCACCGGGCGCTGTTTTGCGCGAATTGTTTTATCGATCTCAATAATATCGAATTCCATCTGATCCAGTACATCGAGCATGTCATCTTGAAAATCTGTGTCGGCTTTGTCGATTTCGTCGATTAAAAGCACGATTTTTGACTCGGATGCAAATGCCTGCCCGATTTTTCCCATGCGGATATAATTTTCAATATCGCTGACATCACGGCCCGAATCACCAAAGCGACTGTCGTTTAAACGGGTCAGGGTGTCATACTGATAGAGAGCATCTACCAGTTTCATGCTCGATTTCACATTGAGCACAATTAAAGGCATTTTAAGGCTTTCGGCAATAGCGTGGGCCAACATGGTTTTTCCGGTCCCAGGCTCTCCTTTCAAGAGCAGGGGCATTTCCAGGGCCATTGAAATATTGACAATTTTTGCCAATTCATCATCCAGCACATACCGGCTTGCACCTGTAAACCGATTCGAAATATTGTGATCGTTCATGACCAACCTCCTTGTCATGCTTTACTTCTTATTTGGGCAGACAACTGCGACGTCAGAGATAATACTTTAGTGGCGTTAGCCAAGCTAAGAGAACCTGTTCCGCAACTGGGAGTGATCAGTGATTGCGATAAAAGTCTTTCTCGATCAATACCCAGGTTTTCGACCATGGCTGCTTTTTTTTTCCAATTGTCCAAGAGCGAGGGCACCGTTTCTTTTTCAATATCCGATTTAACCAGGGTTGGGACAATACCCCAGGCCATAATTTTTCCTGCGTTTATAAATGCCCGGAGTTGTTTGGCATATAAAATGAGCGTGTCGAAATATGTGTAAGCATCAAAACTGACAATGTCTGCCGAAGATTCCAATATCAATGACCAGTCGGCATTTGCACATACGTGAACCCCAACAAGCCCCCCCTCCGAATGAACTGCCTCAAAGACTTCTTCAAAACACTGAAAAATCTCCTCACGGGAAACACTGATAAAAGCCGACGATCCAAAAGCAGCCAGGGCCGGTTCATCGAAAAACAGGATCACCGGTTTGCCCGACTTACCCAATTGACGGGTCTGCCATCGGGCTTTCATGGCAAGAAGTTTGACAGCAGCATCTCTGAGCTGATAATTATAAAAAATTGATTTGCCCTTCTCATCCTTTATTCCTATGGCGAATGTAAAGGGGCCCGTGATTTGTCCTTTGACGGCAACATGCTTCCTGTTGCTTCCCGATAATTTTGCCATCAGAACGTGCAAACCCGGTGCAGTTTCAGGTGACATGGTAAAAATGGAGCCTTCAAGCAATGTGGAGTCTTCATTGACTTCCAGATAAGTTTCGTAAAAGCCGAAAAGTTCATTTTCAAAGTTTGAAGAAGCCGTATCGATAAAAGTTTTGTCTCCATTGGTGGTCATACAGGGCATGCCCGGGAGAAACTGGGCGATCATGCCTTCCTGCTTAAAAAACGGAAGTTGTATCCACAAGGGTATTTCGGGAGTATAGTGAAAGACAAGCTCTAAGGCTTCCTGATGGTCTTGCAGGGGAAGGCTTCCGATCAAAACAGGAAGGCCCCTTGGTTTAAAATGATTCATTTTGGCAGTGGCTCCATGGAATAGCAGTACGCAAATCTTTTTTTTGTATAGGGGCTATGGATACAGCCCAACGCAAAAGCAGTGCTTTTGCATTCCTTTTCATTGTCATGTACATTTAATACAATAAATTTTAACATGCTAAAGTATTATTTACAACAAAGGCAATAAAAATAATCTTCTGATCGTAAATCTCCGCTTGCACTGGTTCTGATTTCCGGCAACAGCTCAATTGACACGATCATGACCCTGTGCTATTATGCGCTTATATAATCAAACGTAAAATTGAGGAAGGTGTTTTGTGGCCGAAATAATCTCTTTGAATGACAAACTAAAACTTTCCAAAGATAAAAGGGAGGCTGTTGCCCGGAAGCGGAAAATCCAGGCGGTGCAAAAGGTTTTCCAATGTACCCAGTGCGCTTTCAAATGTGAGCGTTGTGGTCAGCAAATTAATCCGGATCCTTCAAAAGGTAAAAAATGTGAACATCAGTTTGTCCGGGTTCCATATCATTTCTGTGAAAGTTGTGAAGAAGAATACCTGGATTATATCAGTCGAATGAAGGGAAAGGGAGACAGTAATTCCTACTGGCATAATGAAGAATGGCTCAAAGTCTGGAACGACTGGATCGAATATCAAAGTTCCATCGACCGCTATCTGAAATCTAAAGAATTCAAGCAACTTTTGCAGGAATTAAGACAAACCGGACCTGTGCTGCCTGATTCTTGATGGCCATTTGGTGTAAATAACCTAAAAAAATAACTAAAAATACTTTAAGCAAGGAGAAATGGTATGTTTGGAATTGGGATGCCGGAACTTATTATCATTCTCGTTATAATCCTGATTATCTTTGGAGCCGGAAAACTCCCGGAAATCGGGGCAGGGATGGGTAAGGCCATAAAGAATTTCAAGAGTGCCACCGATGAGGTTGAGAAAAAAGAAAGTGACATGGACAAACTGGAAGACGGCAAAAAACCTTCGAATTAAACGAAAAAGTTAAAAATTGGACTGGTCAAAGGGCGGGGTGTCTAACAAACCCGCCCGTTTGCATTTTGCCGAAATAAATAGCAGTGCCTGTCCGGAAAATCCTCTCCCTCTGAGAGGGGCTGGGGGAGGGAAAGCTTGTTTCCAAGCTGAGCATGGTAACGAGAAAAATCCCATAACCATCGATCCAAGGGATGTTGAGCGCAGCAAGTCCCCCTTTGGAAAAGGGGGGAACGTTTGCAATCATCTTTTGCAAGCTCGTTGCAACGATCTGAGTGAAAACGAAAAATATCCCCCTGTGTCAAGTGTGGGTAAAGACCAGCCCAAAGGGAGAGGGCGTATAGGCGTTTCCGGCCAGTCACCTTAAGGTAACTGGCTCAAAGAATTTTAAAGGAGATGTGCATATGGAATGTAAAAAAGACAAAAACCTTGAAAATTGCAATTGTTCGTACGAACCTTGTGCCAGAAAAGGCATTTGTTGTGACTGTATCAGCTACCATTTAAAAAGCCGTCAACTTCCGGCATGCTGTTTTCCTGACCATGCGGAAAAAACCTATGACCGCTCTTTTGCCCATTTTGCCCGTCTGGTGAATGAGAAGAAAATTTAGGGGAGCTGCAGGCCGCTTCTTAAACATGCCTGGTTCCATCAGATATTTATTGTAGGTGCGAATTCATTCGCACAGAGGCGTATGTATAACCGGGCAAACCGGCTTGCAGCCGGTTAGGCGAAAGTACAACTTTCGCACTCCGAATTTTTAAAAAACCCGTCTTAAGGCATTTTTAGCATCTTTTTCCTGAGTCCTTCTCTCCTTTTCTTCTTGTTCAATAAGTTCTTCTATATTGCTGACATAGTAGGTCATTATTCGAAATGTGGGATTGCCGATTTTATCCAGGGTTTTTGAAAAAACCAATAGGTCACCATGGCTTTTCCAGAATAAAGAATATTCTTCAGGCCTGCCCCAGTCAATTTTTTCCGGCTCTCCGTGCTTGGTTTTTAACATCTCCAGAATATTCGAGGCTTCATCTTTGGCACGAATTTTACAATAAAGAGGCTTTTGGGAATAATTTGAAAAAAGCAGTTCCACATAGTTGAAGGCCGTGATGCGATCAGGAACGTATCGGTAGGTGAGTCTGGTGGTGTTATGTTCAATTCGCCGGGTTGCATTTTGGTTTAATCGCAGATTTAATTGATGAATTTGGGGAAAATGGTTTTGGATAAAACCTGGAGAAATGATTTCCAGATTAATGGTTGTCCATGTTGCAATGGAATCAGAACCCAGCACTCTCCTGAGATCATCCCGAAGGTTTCCGCTGTATGTGGTATTGGGCCCGACTCCGAAAAACGTAAAGGAATCTTCCGGATTTAAATCGTTTCCTCTAGTGAACTCGGAATCATCTTTTTTGAAAATCCCGTAAAAAATTAAAAAAACAAAAATGAACAATACAATGAGTCCGGCAATCAGAAACTCGGTGTTTATTTTTTTCATTTGGTTGGCTTTTCCCTGTTTGCTGTAAATAATCACTTCATATTCTGAAACTATATTTCCATCGGCTGTTTTGTCAAGTGGTAAAGAGTGGTAGTATTAAACCTGTATGGTATCTGCTTTCATATACCTTTTTACCTTTTTACCGGAATGCTTGCCCAGAACGAACCGGGTTTTCTTTTGACCGGCATTTTCAGGTAGAAAAGGCTGATAGCTCAGGGGATCTTTCAGAAGAGCAGCACAGTGAATGCCAGACTCGTGCAAAAAAACAGTATCTCCTGTGACCGGTTTTGTGATGGGGATGCTTCTTGCTGAAGCCTTTGCAACAAAAGAGCAAAGGTTTGTCAGGGAGGGTGTATGAACATTACATTGAAATTTTTCGTCGAGACTCAAAGCCATGGCAATTTCTTCCAGCGCCGTATTGCCTGCTCTTTCACCCAGGCCATTGACCGTTACACTCAGAACATGGGCACCGGCTTCGGCGGCTGTGAAGGCGTTGGCAGTGGCCATTCCCAAATCATTATGGCCGTGAAATTCAAGCGGTAAACTAAAGGGCAAAGATGACAGTTCATTAAATATCCGCATTACCCTTGAAGGTGTTGCGGTGCCAACCGTGTCGGCGATTCTCAGGCGATTCGCTCCGGCCCGGTAAGCAAGATGGTAAAATTGCTTTAAAAAAGGCAAGTCGGTCCTAAAAGCATCCTGTGCGCCAACGGACACAAATTCGAAATGCTCACCTGCAAAAGAAATCAAGTGAGCAAGAGAATTAATAACCCATGAACGGTCTTTTGACATGGCTTTGAGCAAAACAGAGGATAACGGAAAGCTGATATGAACACTGTTGGTACCGCACTCAGCTGCCAATCGGATATCCTGAATTTTGGCACGGCACCAGACCATGAGACGACAGGGAAGTTTTAAATTCGTCAGAGCCCTTATGGTTGAACGTTCTTTTTCTCCCATGGCGGGTATACCGGCTTCAATTTCATCGATGCCCATATCGGCAAGCATCTGAGCGATTCGAAGCTTCTGTTTTCTGCTGAAAGCAACCCCAGGAGCTTGCTCACCATCCCTGAGTGTGGTGTCGGCGAGCTGAATTTGAATAGTCATTGTTTTTCTTTCTGAGAATTTACGAAATTAGATACTGCGTTGCAACCTTACCCTCCTCCAGAGCATCAAGGATATCATCGATAGCTTCTTGGCCATCCACGTTGCCATACCAGAGATTGTCCGGATAAATTACCATGATCGGTCCATGGTCGCATCCTTTCAGGCACCCGGAGCTGGAAACGATTGCATCGGTCATTCCCCGGTCTAAAATTTCATTTTCGATGTAAGGAAGATAATCCACAGATCCTTTTTTGTGACAAATTCCTTTGGGATTTCCTCCAGCCCTGAAACTGGCACAAACAAAAATATGATGTCGCGGTTTTTCCATGCTTTTCCTCCATTTTTTGGTGGTTTATGTAAAAATTAAAAAACGTTTTGTAGGCGGTTTTTCGGAGTGCAAAAGCTGTGCTTTTGCAAAATATGCGAAAGCACAGCTTTCGCACTCCTTTTAACCGCATCCTTCACCGGTGCCTGAGCAAGCGGCTTTGCATCCGGTTGTTTCTCGTTTGATCAGATGGTTGATATTTTCTCCACTGAAAAAACGACCCACTGCATCTTCAATCAGTCCTTCGATCTCGTAAACTTGAATACCGCTTTCGACCAAGATTTTTTTTGGGTTTTCACCGATACCCGATACCAAAAGAGCCCGGCAGTCTTTTAATGTCTTTGCAAGTTGCAGCCACCGGTCATCACCACTGCCGGGTTCCGGAGTCAGGCGGTTTTCTATAAAGCGCACCCTGCCTCCGTTTTGTCGTCCATAAATTTGAAGGCGATAAGCTTCGCCAAGGTGAAGGTTTATTAAAATACCTTCCAGGGTTGCTATGGCTATGTATGGACGGTTGTTATTTTTTCTTGTTCTTGTTTTTTTGGATGCACAGTTGGTCAAGGTCTCCATGATTTTTGCCTCCGGGGTTTCACCTAAGAGGCCGGCGGCATCGGCCCGGCATCGGGTACAGTGGTGCATCTGTTGAATATGTTTTCCTGCGGCTTTTCGAACCTTTGCAACCACTTCAGGGGAGGGTTCTTCCAAATTTGTGAAGTTTGCACCTTCATTTGGATAATAGGGAATACAATTCAAAATATCCACATTTAAGCCGGCCATTTTTCTGGCGATGTCTTCCATGTGATGATCGTTGATACCCGGGAGGATAATGGAGTTGATTTTTACAGCCACCCCGTTTTTTTTCAAAGCCCGTATACTGGCGATCTGTCTATCCAGTATAACTTTCGCCCCTTCTTCTGCCCGAAGCACACGTTTGCCGTCTCTTACCCAGGAATATATTTTTTCTCCGATTTTCGGATCAACACTGTTTACCGTGATACTGACATGACTGACAGAGATATCCGCAAGCTGCTCAGCATAGGGTTCAAGGCTCAACCCATTGGTGGCTACACAGAGGATCATGTCAGGATATTTTTCTCTGACAAGCCGAAGCGTCTCCAGGCTTCCTTCCGCATTGGCAAAAGTATCCCCGGGTCCGGCAATACCTACAACACTGGTGTTTTTTTTGATGGCAAGCACCTGATTCAGATATTCCAGGGCCTGCTCAGGAGACAGAATTCCACTGGTCACCCCCGGCCTGCTTTCATTGACACAATCGAATTTGCGGTTGCAGAAATTGCACTGTACATTGCATCTTGGTGCGACGGGAAGATGAACTCGTCCGTAAAGATGTCTTACTTTATCGTTAAAACAGGGATGATTTTCCAGGTTCATGACAGTATTTCCTTTTTCTGAAAATTTTGGGCAAGAAACATAAAACAGCTTTAAATATAGCTATATCCAATCTCTGATTGGTCCTGTCCCTTTTCAATGAGGGTGTTGACAATCCGGTCAAAGAGTTCCTGGGCGCCCTGATAACCCAGATGATTTATGCGGCCTCCACCAATTCGGTCATGGACCGGAAAACCGATTCGAACCAGGGGTTTGCCAATTCTGCGGGAAAGCCTGTATCCTTTGCTGTTTCCGATTAGGATGTCAGGAGATATATCAGCGACTTGCTGCTCGATATCCATAAAATCCACGTTGCCCTTGACGTGGATTCCCAGGGATTGGTGTTCGGGAACCATGGATTCGATGATTTCTTTCATCTGGCCGCTCTTTCCCCCAGATGCGCAGAGCACCGGAATGATTCCGATCTCACGAAGTAATGATACTATTCCCACTACCAGGTCTTCTTCCCCATAAACCACTGCCCGAACCCCTGAAACATATTTATGGCCATCCACAAATGAATCGATGAGCCTTTCTCTTTGAGACCTGAACTTGTAAGGCACCGGATTGCCGGATATATCCTGCAGGGCACTGAAAAAAGAATCGGTTTCCCGCACGCCGATGGGAAGCCCGGGGCTGTAGCAGGCAACGCCGAATTGTTCTTTGAGATACTTGCCTGCGCTGCTGCGGGCGCCCTCCAGAATTCTTCCAAACTCGATGGATGCCACAGCGTTGTTCATATGCTTGATTCGATCCACATTGGTGCCGCCTTTCTGGATTCTTTGATATTCAGACCACAGGGCGCCGTCCAAACGATCCGAATAATCCGGAAGTAAAGCATAGGTGATGCCAAAGGCCTCCAGGATATCTTTCAGATGACGAATATCAGCGGGGGACACCATGCCGGGAAAAATATTCACCTTGTGGCTGAGTACAGTTTCCGGAACACTTTGGGAAAGGCCCTGGACCACCGCTTGAACTGCTCCCTGAAAACCGTCCATGTGTGTTCCCCGGTAGCTCGGTGTGGATACATGGATAATTTCCGGAAGAAGCTCATCTTTTCGCTTTTCCCTGTAGGATTTTAAAAACCCGGCTACGTTATCACCGATAGTTTCGCTTAAACAGGTTGTGGCGATACCGATCATATCGGGATCATATTGTTTAAGAAGGTTGTCCAGGGCCCGGTTCAGGTTGACTCCCCCCCCAAAAACAGCGGCTTCTTCAGAGAAATTGGTGGAGGCTATATCCACAGGTTCCTTGAAATGGCTGATTATATAACGGCGAATGTATGTGGAACACCCCTGCGAACCATGCAACAAAGGCACTGCATTTGAAATACCTTTAAATACCAGTGATGCCCCGAGGGGAGTGCACATTTTGCAGGCGTTTGTTGTGGGTGTGTAGTCTGCATGTTTTTTTATTAAGGATAAATTCATAATTGTCTCCGGGCGTATATGGTTGTATTTTGTTTTCTTTGAAACCTGTCCGGCGCTCCTCTCCCTCTGGGAGGGGTTGGGGGAGGGAAAGATAAACCTTCTGATATCATTCACCCCCACCCCGACCCTCCCCCAAAGGGAGAGGGAGAGCCAGAGTTTTGGGACGGGCACTGCTAATCATGGGTTCAATAGGAACGTTCCCTTCTCGGTGTAAGCTGCCAAACCGGACTGGTAACCGTGGCGTGGACTTCCTTTGCAAAATTGAGCATCCCGACAAATCCGGCCAGAGGGATTTTTCGCTCGTGGTTATGGTCGCAGAAACCCACTCCCAGCTTATAGGCAATGGGACGTTCCTTGACACCGCCAATGAACAGATCGGCATCTTTTTCGATTAAATACTTGGAAAGTTCCACGGGATTGGCATCATCGACAATGACCGTGCCTTCATCGCACATCTGCCGCAGTATTTCATAGTCATCCTTGCTGCCGGTTTGGGAGCCCACCAGTACCGTGGTCATACCCAAATGTTTTAGGGCCTTAATCAGGGAAAAGGCCTTGAATGCCCCTCCCACATAGATGGCCGCCTTTTTTCCTTCAAGATCCGTTCTGTATTTTTTAAGTTGAGGATACATGCCGGAAATTTCCTCGCGGACCAGTTCACGGGTATTTTTCATGATTGCCGGATTTTCCTTGAAATGCGCTGCCGTATCGTAAAGTGCCTGGGCCATGTCCTCGATTCCGAAATAGGAGACACGGATAAAGGGAATCTTGTACTTTTTTTCCATTGCGAGAGCCAGATGAGTCATGGAACCCGAACATTGCACCACGTTTAATTTAGCGCCGTGAGATTTTCCTGCGTCATCCACGCGGCCGTCTCCGGTCATCACTGATACCACCTCAATGCCCATTCGTTCATAGTAGTCCCTGATAATCCAGGCCTCTCCTCCGATATTAAACTCCCCCAATATGTTGATACTGTAAGGGCTGATATGGTCCACGGGCCCCTTGCCGATAAGCTCGAAAAGAGCGTCACAAGCAGCCTTGTAGCCGTCCTTTTTGGTTCCCTTGAAGCCTTCGGAATGCACCGGGAGTACCGGTATACCTTTTTCTTTTGCCACTTTTTTGCAAACCGAGGTTACATCGTCTCCGATCAATCCCACAATACAGGTGGAGTAAACAAAAGCGGCCTTTGGATTGTGTTCATCGATTAATTGGGTCAATGCTTTGTATAGTTTGGTTTCTCCCCCGAAAATGACATCGGTCTCGGTCAGATCTGTGGAGAAACTAAGGCGGTGCAGCTGGGGTCCTGAGGAGAGGGCTCCCCGGATATCCCATGTGTATGCAGCACATCCGATAGGTCCGTGCACCAGATGAAGCGCATCGGCTATTGGATAAAGTACCACCCGTGATCCGCAAAAAACGCATGCTCTCTGGCTGACTGAACCCGCGATACTGACTTTATCGCAAATCATGTCAAAAGGTTGTTTTCCCTTTTGATAAATCTGCCGCTGTCTTTCTTCCAAAATATGTATGGTCGACATGATAGAACCTCCGGTTACATGACCAGTTCGAAACTTTCTTCCGGGCTATCCCGATCCTGTCGGTCCAAAAGAACGTCCAGGATTTTTTCAAGAATTCTGAGACCTCCCCGGTATCCCACCGTTGGAAAATAGCTGTGGCCTATTCGGTCCAGGATAGGAAATCCGAAACGCACAAAAGGAATGTCTTCATCCCGGGAGATATATTTGACATAAGTATTTCCCATCATCAGATCCACAGGGTCGTTTTTGATCCATTGATGCCACATGAACATGTCTCCACCGGCCTTTACATTGACCGGAACGGGAATGTCTTCCGTGATTTCCCGTATGCGTTTTTCAAACTTTTTTCCCGGCGTACCTGTCACAATGTGGATTGGCCACATGTCCACGGAAACCAGAAATTCGGTAAGCGATATCAACTGGTCCGGATCTCCGATCAGTGCCACTTTTTTGCCGAAAAAGTATTGATGCATATCCGTGATCACATCCAGGAGTTTTCCCCGTTCGATATTGATATCGTCGGACACGTTGACACCTGCCATATTGCGAAGCGCATCTACGAAACGATCTGTCGCCTTGAGGCCGATGGGAAGGTCCAGCACCTGGCAGGCAACCTTGCATTTGGTATCCAGTGCCCGGGCTGCCGGTCCTGAGGCAAGTTTTCCCAGACCCAGAGTTCCGAGGCTGTCGCCGGTGGTTTTTAACTCTTCGATTGTAACTCCTCCCCTGGGAAACATTTCGTACTTTCCGGTTTGGGGACCGTTGAGTACATTTGACGTATCCGGAAATACCACGCACGGAACTTTCATGAGCTTGGCAATACGTTTTATTTCTTCCATGTCGGAAGGTTCTACATAGCCGGGGATAATATTGACCTGGCGGCGTTTTTTGCCGCTTTTTTCGGCAAAATGGTCCACCATGGCTTTGGTCATGCTTGAAAAACCGGTCACATGAGATCCGACATAACTGGGGGTGCTGGCATGAAAAACGTATCTGCCTTCCGGAATTTTTCCCGACTCTTTGGCCTTGGCTGTTATCTGAGTGATGTCGTCTCCGATAGTCTCGGAAAGGCATGTGGTATGAACCGCAACTACCACGGGATCATAAATGGTAAATATATTGTCGATAGCCTGGACCAGGTTGGCCTGCCCTCCGAAAACCGAGGCTCCTTCGGTGAAAGAGCTGGTGCCGGCCATGACCGGTTCTTTGTAATGACGCGTCAGGGTGCTTCGATGATAGGCACAACACCCTTGAGAACCATGGCTGTGCGGCAGGCAGCCGTGGATTCCCAGGGCAGCGTACATGGCACCTATAGGCTGGCATGTTTTTGCAGGATTGACATTCAGCGCTTTTCGGTCTGCGACTTTATTTGTTGTATGTCTGAATAGCATGGTAAGCATATCCTTTTTTAGCGGTTTTGATAAATATCCCTCAGGTTAACGCCTATGACCCTTTCGCCTCGGATTTAATCCCAGGCATAGGTTGCGGCCAGTTCGGGGTTTTCCTGCCATGGAGCTTTCATGTATTTCCAAACCTTGCAATTGACCATCCGGTCAATTTCCCGGTAGAAATTTATGGCTCCCTTGAATCCTGCATAGGGTCCGCCGGAATCATAGCTGTGGAGCTGTTTCATGGGGACACCGCTTTTTTGGATGGCATATTTTTCCTTGATTCCGGCGCAGAAAATGTCCGGTTTAAAAATCTCGATCAGTTTTTCGGTTTCATACTGATTGATATCGTCAATAACCAAAGTCCCATTGGGCATCTCGGTCATCATCCCTTCATAGTCTTTGAACTTTAAACCGGCTTGTTCAAGTTTTTTGATTTCTTCGGAAGATTTTCGGGGCTCATATTGCTCCGGGTCGGGTTTTATTTCGAGTTCTTCAATGTTGCGGCTGTCGGCATCGAGCTTGATGTCAGGCAGAACCCGGCGCCCCTCGTAGTCGTCCCGGTGGGCGAATTCATAACCTGCGGCGATAGTGCGCATGCCGATTTCCTTAAACAGCTCCTGATAATGATGCGCTCTGGATCCTCCCACAAACAGCATGGCCAGCTTGCCTTCACAACGGCTTTTGACTTCCAGACGAACTTTTTCAACTTCGGGCATTTCCCTTGCGATAACTTCCTCGATACGTTGGCTAAGTTCGGGCTCATCATAATATTGAGCGATTTTTCTCAAAGATTTGGCCGTAGCCTCGGCCCCGATAAAATTGACCTTGATCCAGGGGATACCGTATTTGGTTTCCATCATTTCCGCCACATAATTGATCGATCTGTGACACATGATTACGTTGAGATCCGCTGTGTGCGAATTTTTAAAATGGTCATAGCTGGAGTTGCCGCTGAAAGTTGAAACCACAGAGATTTTGCAGTCTTCAAAAATCCGGTCGATTTCAAAAGCATCGCCGCCGATATTATATTCACCCAGAAGGTTAATCCGGTATTTGCCTTCCCTGACCTTATCATCGAGCCCCACCACATGGGTAAAAATGCCGTTATTGGCAATATGATGCCCCGCAGACTGGCTCACACCCTTGTATCCTTCACAGCTGAAACCAAAGACGTTTATCCCCAGCTTTTTTTTCATTTCACGGGCAACCGCATGAACATCATCGCCGATAAGACCGACAGGACAGGTGGCGAAAATGGCGATAGCTTTCGGATGAAAGGTGTCATAGGCTTCCTGAATGGCTTCTTTAAGCTTTTTTTCACCCCCGAAAATAATTTCATTTTCCTGCATGTCCGTAGAAAAGCAATAGGTCATGAAATTATGGTCCTCCGGCCCCTTGGGCTTGGTCTGGTTCCGCCGGGTCAGCCAACTGTAAAAGCCGCATCCGATAGGCCCGTGAGTTAAGTTAATGATATCTCGGGTAGGTCCCAGAACCACGCCTTTGCAGCCCGCATAACTGCACCCGCGCTGAGTGATGACGCCGGGAATGGTCCGAACATTGGCCAGAACCTCGGGAACACATTTATCTTCATCTACTTTGTTGACCGCAATTTGTTTGGAACGTTTACGGGCTACCTTAGCCGGGTATTTGGCGATCATTTTTTTCTTGACCTCTTCCGGGTCAATATCGGGGCATATATATTCTTCACATGCTTTTTCCATGGGAATTACCTCATTTTATCTGGCTTGATTCTTTATGTATTAAATGCTTTGGGAAATAAAAAAGATTCTAACGCCTGCTAACCATAAACTAAACCAAAACCTGGCTATAAATCATCGAGGGTGGCATTTCCGCTTATTCCCGTTCGCACGCTTACCGAGTCGGTCACAGGCATGACAAATATCTTTCCGTCGCCGGATTTTCCGGTTTGGTTCACCCGGATAACCGTGTCGACCACTTTGCTCACCATCTCATCCTGAACAACCATGATCAAAAGCCGTTTGGGGATCAACCGCTGAGTCTGCCCCAAATGAATAATGGCCTCTTCATATCCCTGCTCGGCTCCTTTTAACAGGTGCAGATCCACCAGGCCTTTACCCCTTCCAAGTGCATCCTTGGCGGTCATGGATGAAACACCGGCCTTTGTGAGGGCCTGTTTGGTCTTGTTCATCATGTTGAGTCGGATTATGGCCATAATCTCTTTCATGCGCTCACCTCTTCCAATTCTCCTGATGCTGTTTCCTTAATTCCGGAGCTGATGGTATAAACTTCTTCCACCGGTGAGACAAAAATCTTGCCATCGCCAAAAGCTCCTTTTTCTCCGCTTCTTGCCGCTTTAATAATCGTCTGGATTACAAAATCCTTGTCCTGATCCCGGACAACGGTCAGAAGCAACTCTTTGGGAATTTCATCATAGCGAATCTCGCCGATTTTTATCCCTCGCTGTTTACCACGCCCCACAACCGATATTTTTGTCACCGCCGGAAAGCCGGCCTCCATGAGTGCCGCCAGGGCCCCGTCAACTTTTTCCGGTCTTATGATCGATCGAATCATCAACATAATATTTTTCCTCTCTTTTATTTTCATATAATGTTATGCGGCAAGGCCATAGCTGATAAGAAGACCTTCCAGCTCTTCAATAGTCAAAGGTTTGGGAATAAACAGCATCCGGTTTTCATCGATTTTTTTGGCCAGCGTTCTGTATTCATCCGCCTGGGGATGACCCGGTTCATATTCAATGACCGTTTTTCTGTTGATTTCAGCTCTTTGGACCATATTCTCCCTGGGAACAAAATGAAGCATCTGGGTGCCGAGTCTTTCCGCCAATGCCAGTATCATCTCTTTTTCATTGTCCACATTTCGACTGTTGCATATCAATCCTCCGAGACGGACGCCTCCGGATTCGGCAAACTTTACGATACCCTTGCAAATGTTGTTGGCAGCATACATGGCCATCATCTCACCGGAGACCACAATATAGATTTCCTTTGCTTTGCCCTCCCGGATAGGCATAGCAAAACCGCCACAAACCACATCACCCAAAACATCGTAAAAAGCGTAGTCTAATTTTTCACTGTCCGCATAGGCCCCGAGCTGCTCCAGCATATTGATTGATGTAATAATGCCACGGCCGGCACAACCCACACCCGGCTCCGGGCCGCCGGATTCCACGCAAATGACCCCTTTGAAACCGGTCCTTCTGATATCTTCAAGCTCCAGGTCTTCACCCTCATTGCGAAGGGTATCCAAGACGGTGTCCTGCGAAAGGCCTCCCAGCAAAAGACGGGTGGAGTCCGCCTTGGGATCACATCCAACCACCATGATCTTTTTGCCCATCTCGGCAAGACCCGCTACCGTATTTTGTGTCGTGGTCGATTTTCCAATCCCGCCTTTTCCATAAATGGCGATTTTTCTCATGTCTTTTTCCTTTCTGACTGTAAATTTTAGGGTTTTAAAAGTTCGAATACCGAAAATGTGCTGTTGGGAAATGTTTTTACAAAAGTTGTGCCATGCGAAGAAAAAAAGCCATAAAAGTTTATAACCACTTGAAATAATTTTATATAAAATTATTTGCAAATGAAAAATTTAAAATACATATATGTGTTAAGTACTGTTAAAAAAAACAAATATGTAATATAACATGTTTTACATTACAAAAAAGTAATTTTTGGTGCTGGCAAGATAGCAGCGCCAAACAAGTTGCTAAAAAGTGCGGATGGTTCAACAATTTAATTAATAGAATTCAAACGAACCCGTGAGCCCGGAGTGCGAAAGTTGTACTTTCGCCTGGCCGGCTGAAAGCCGGTTAAGCTGAAAAAATGGCAATAAAATGGTCCCTGTCACCTAAGTTCCTGCAGTCGGAACTGGTATAGCTAAGACATGCTTGCGTCTCACACAGAGCATCGGTACGAGAAAAAAATGCAAAAGCACAGCTTTTGCACTCCTTTAACCAATCACCCCCAAATCCGTTATAATCAGGAAATCTTCAAAAGCGAATTTTTGTTGAGAATATTATCTTTTTACTCTTGATTTTTTAAAAAAAACGAATTATGTTTGCTTTCAATAAACAAACAAAAACTTTTATTTCAGAAACAGAAAGTCTTTATTAACCTTTAAAAATGAGGAGTGTTTAAATGGACGTTAAAGATTATTGTAAGGGTGTTGAAACAGAGCTTACTTCATGGAAAGCAAGACTTTATGACGTCAACCGTAAAGTAGAAAAACTTCCTGGGTCTGCAAAGGAAAAAGTTTTGGGCAACATTGGAGATTTGAACAACCTGTTAACCGAAATGGAAGACAGGATCGAAACGCTTCGAACTGAATGTCCTTCCGACTGGAGTCCCGTTAAAAAAGATATCGATGATGCTCACGTTGACATGCGGTCGAAATATGAAGAGACCCTGGAATATATTGGAAAGGCCGCACCTGTATCGGTTCCGGGTTAATTTTTTGAGCACATTCAAGTGAACCCTTGAGTGAAGTGAATTCGCACCTACAGTTTGTTTGCATCGCAGATGGTATTACTTGTAGGTGCGAATTAATTCGCACAGCGGCGAATGTATAACCGGATGCGCAAATTAACAAGCCCCTTAGGTGTGCGAGGCTCAGCAGTGCGAATTAATTCGCACCTACAGGTTGTTTGCATCGCAGATGGATTTACAAATCATGACATGTCCACTCCACCTTGTTTCTTCCGCTGTTTTTTGCTTCATATAGGCAAGAATCTGCTTTTTCTACAATTGCCGATGGTTCCGTATTCTTTGAAGGAATCATGGTTGCTCCTCCGATACTGATGGTAATGTTTTCCGATACGGATGAAAATTCATGAACGATTTTGAGTTGTTGTATGGCTGATCGGATGGTATTACAAAATTGAAAGGCTTTATTCAGGGAGGTTTTTGGAAGAATTATTCCGAATTCTTCCCCGCCGTACCGGGAAACCAGGTCGTATGGACGTTTCAGGTTACGGCTGATCTCTTTTGAAAGAGCTATTAAAACCCTGTCTCCGCTGGCATGTCCATAATTGTCATTGAATTGCTTAAAATAGTCCACATCTGCTATTGCTACAGATAGGCAGTTGTTGTATCGAAGAGCCCGATGCCATTCCCGGTGCAATGCCAGATCAAAATATCGCCTGTTGGGAATTTCGGTGAGTCCGTCAATATGGGCCAGGTTTTCCAGAAGCTTTCGGTGCCTAACCATTGTCAGTATGTTTCTGACCCGTGCTTTGACAATAGAGGGTATGAAAGGTTTTTTAATATAATCGACAGCTCCAAGTTTCAGACCTTCCTCCTCATTTGTGACAGAATTCAAGGCCGTGATAAAAATAACAGGAATATTCTGGGTCATTTCGTTGTTCTTGAGTTCTCGAATAACCTGAAATCCATTCATCTGGGGCATCATGACATCAAGGAGAATGAGATCGGGGGGATTGGCCCCGATCATTGTCAATGCCTGACATCCCCCTTCCGCTTTTTCTATGGTGTAATCATCTGCAAGCAATCCCTGCAGAAGTCTCTGGTTGATTTTATCATCATCGACAATAAGAATACGCGGTTTATTGGAGAGGGCACTTTCTTTACTCAGAATAATATGATCTGCCTTTTTGTAGAATTCCGGAAATAAGTATTGATCCATTTTTCTTTTCTGTATCAGATGCATGAACAAAAAACTTATCAAATATAGCTTTTGGGTTATCTATCATATTCGCTTACATTTAAAAATCTTTTTCTAAAGTGGGAGGCACGTAGTAAATACCGTTGCCGGTGGTACCGTCCATACCCCGAAGATAAAAGTAGAAAACCCCCCCGAAATTTTTTTCCGGGTCGAAGTTGCTTCCCATTGTGTTTCGCAGCCATCGCACGCATGCCACGGTATAGATTTTATATTGAAGATGATAGTTTGAATAGGCCATGCTCTTTTCCATGAAAGCACGGGAATAACCTTCTTCTATAACGTTGGATTTCCAGTCGGCAATATAAAATTTATCTTCGTATTTGAAAACCAAATCGATAAAACCTCGGATAAAGCCCTTATCAACAGTGATTTCCGGGATATTGCCCTGGTTTTTCAAAGGATAGGGAAAATAAAATTCGGCTTCATGAACACGATCGGTTTTTTTGAGTTGGGCCAGAAAAAAGGTTTCGGAAAGTTGAGAAACAGGAGTGGTTAACGTGTTTAAAATGACATCGCATATCGGATAAATCCATCGGTGGTCTATTTGGTAAATATCCATGTGGGTTTCAATCAACTCGCGGTTCTGAGGTGTTGCAAGCAAAGGATGAGATTTATTCCCCGGATTTGAAACAGCTTCCAATACCAAATCAAAAGAAATATTTTCCAGTATATCATGAAACATGGAACCGGTCTCGGTTCCACCAGGTATGTCGTTGGCTGTTCCAGGTTTTTCCTGAAATCCTTTTGGGCCGGATGCAAAACTTTCATCGTCTTCCTTCGGCTTTTCGGACAAAGCTGAGAAAGCCGGATAGATGTTTTGTGGCGATTTTTTTTCAGATGCCATATGGTGCAGGCTGGAAAAGGAAGACACTTGAATAACTCTGTGGGAAAAATCCCCGCTTTTTAAAAAATGGGGATCTGGTAATTGCGGAATATGTTTTTGATGATCATTTCGTTTAACTTCAAGGGATAACCGCTTATCCAAACCGGTAACATCAGAATCGCAGGTATCCGGGGATTCTGTTTTTAGACGGTGTACTCCGTTTTCGGTCATTTCCTGATTACCGAAAACTTTTTTCAATGCCGGAGTAACCAGTCTGCAGACAGGGCCGACCCAACCGTGGTTTGTTTCAAATTCATAATAAGGCACATAAAGCTTTAAGCGTGCCCGTGTCAGTGCCACGTAATAAAGTCTTTTGTCTTCAGCCTGCCTTTCAAGCTGATACTGGTTTTTACCTTCCGGTGTTTTTGACAGGTCAAATACTTTTACCGGTTTTGAAGGCTGTCCTGAAATTTCATGATAAACATAAAAGTCGTTATTTAAATGCTGGCGCTGGGTTAAACCACCAAAAACAAAAACAACCGGATATTCAAGACCTTTTGCCACGTGCATGGTCATGATCTGAACTTTCAGATCCTCTGTTTCAATCTGATGCAAGTCAGCATCCTGTCCGGCTGTTGTGTTTCCTTTTCGATAGCTGTCCAAAAGCGCCGTTAAAGCTCTGAAATCCAAATTGTGAAGATAAGCGGCTTCCTGGAGATGTTCAAGGATTTGACGATAATTGGTATAGGTTCTTTCCCAGTCGGGTTTTGTGGATTCCCGAAATATAAGTCCTGAGTCTTCCATTAAAGATTGAAACAAAGGACTCCATTTTTTTGAAAAAGACAATTTATTCCATTTAAACAGGAGCTGTTTTATTGGATGTGCAGGGGCGAGTTCCTGAGCCAGATGAAGATTTTCGGGTTTGAAATTAAAAAACGGTGTCAGCAACGCCTTGTGAAGATTGATCATATTGGCAGGTTCGCTGATTGCATGAAAAAGAAGGCTTAAGTGAAAAGCTTCCCTTGAAAAAAAGAGCCCCGGTTTTTTGTAATAAGAATAAGGGATATTAAGACGGTTGAATTGGTCTTCCAAAAAAGGCATATCGTTTTTGCCGCGCACCAGGATACAAATATCACCAAAAGACAGTGTGGTTTCTTCCTTGTCTTTATGCCTGTAACGGATATTTTTTCCCGGGCAGGTCAAACGGTTGATTTCTTCGGCAATGAATTTGGCCAAAAACAACTTTGACCCTTTAACTGAAGGCGCTTCACTTAAGTCGATGATATTTAAAAATCCGCGATCCGAATGGTCCTGGGTGATGGAAAAAAGCCGCTGGCCGGCGTCCGGCGGTTGGACTGCAAGATAATCGATTTCAAAATCTTTGTGATATTCGGAAGAAGAAAACCAGTCGGGGCTGCAAAAGAGCTGGTTGAACAATCGGATTAATTGAGGTTCTGACCGCCAGTTGGTGGTCAGACAATAACAATTGGCATATCCTTTTCTTTCAAGATTTTCCATCTCTTTTCTGGCACTCAGATATGCATAGACATCCGCACCGCGAAAAGCATAAATGGCCTGCTTGGGATCCCCGATCAGAAAAAGGAGATTTTCCGGAGTACGGTTGTGCTCCTCAAGAAAAATTTTTTTAAAAATATTCCATTGAACAGGATCGGTATCCTGAAACTCATCGACAAAAGCCACTTTGAATTTTTTCCTGAGGATATTGACCAGAGGTGGGTTACCGGGGGAAAAAACTGCTTTTTGAACATGAGAAAGCATGTCATCAAAGCTGATCCATCCGTTTTTGAGCTTTTCTGCAGCGGCATCTTGCTGAAGCTGTAAAATACTTAAGGCTTGGAGCGCATCTTTGATTGAAAGATATAAATCGTGGATTTTTTCAAGCAGGTGCTGAACTGTTTGCCAATGGGGACAAACTTCGGGATTGGCCCCCCCTTTTTTCAGGTATTTTATCTGAAGGTATTTTGGACCTTTCTGGTCGATGGAGATGATGATGTTAATAAGCGGCTGCAGGGAAAATTGATTACAATCCACATTTGTCAAAAAAGTACCGAGAGGTGCGATAATTTTTTCCCATAAAAAATTTTTTTGGGCCTTATGCCCGTTTAGCTTGTCAAATCCGTGACAAAAAGGTGAGCTGTCAGAAATATTTTTTAACTCCTGCACCAGGCCTCTCATGGCCACTGTTTTTTCCACAACATCCGAATGGGTTAATTGCCCGATATCCGGTTTCATGAGATCTTTTGAGTTTGGGTGAAACGATTTGGCCGCATCGATGACGGATAATTCAAACCTGGCTTTTTGCAGGGAAAAACCCGATATTATCAGGATATCTGTAAGGGTTTCACCGAATTTTGCCGGCCATGTTTTGCGTATTTGTTCTTTCAAAAGCTTTTGAAAAAGCCCACGATCATCGATGATTTCCCATTGAAAAGGGGCTTTGTTTTCAAGGGCATAGTCTTTCAAAACACCTTGGCAAAAACCATGGATCGTGTAAATGGAGGCAGAATCAAAGGAATCCAGAGCAGTTTTAATTTTATCAGCAACTGATTTATCGGAAATTTCATGCAGCAGCATTTCCAGTTTTTCACGAATACGAAGTTTCAGCTCACAGGTGGCTTTTTCCGTAAAGGTGACCAGAAGAATATTTTCCAGATCCAGATCCTGTCGTTCTGTTAAAAATCTTATGACAAGGTTTTCAATGGTATAGGTTTTGCCGGTGCCGGCGGATGCCTCAATAAAGGCATGTTTGGAGATATCGATATTTTTGAAAGATTCAATGGGCGTGTAAGGCATGGCTTGGTATGAAATTACCTCATTTTTGTAGTTTATCAAAACGTTTAAAAAAAATTCCAAAACGGTCACACGCGGTTTGCAAACTATAACGGTCGATTTCAGGACCGGAAAGATGAATGAGCGGGTCCTCTTGTTCGGCCAGTGCTGCTGACAGTTTTAGCTCAAAGCTTTTCATGTCAATTTCAGTAGTTTGTGAAGAACATAATTTGCTCAAATCCTTTGCTGCCTTGATGACTTCATCGAAAGGAAGCCATTGGCGCATACACGGATTAAGATATTGTGCAACAAGTTCTCTTATGTAGTCAAGAGCCTCATCTTTTGTGACATGGCAGCTCCAGGACCGGATTTCATTTTGATAGGCCACATGAAATATGATGGGAAATTCTCCCAAAAATTCTTTTTCCGATTCCGAACTGCACGCCAAAAAATAGTTCAGGGCGGGTTCAATAATAAAGCGGTCCGGTTTTTTGGGGGCTTTTTTCGCTGATCCGGTCAATACAAGACAGTGCCAGTTATTATCATGGCCTTTCCACACCCATGGTAGCCTGCCGTGAAGTTGGACATCCCGGTATACCGGAGCCTGAAAGGCATCTATTGTCCAAACGCCGGTTTGCAAAGAGGAAAGCTTCTTTTTGTGCATCTTTTCGGGTGGTATAAAAAGGTTATCCGTGCTCTCCCCCATATATAGAGCATGATAGAGATTTTCTTTGGCATTGAGCATGTCTGACAAAACAGGGCTCAGTGTTTCAATCCATTCATTGAACGCCTCTTTAACCATTTCCATATCCAAAGCCCCAAAAGCACCTTCGGGGGTTTTGTTTTGTATTCCGTAATTGGCATACACTTTTTGAAAAAGCACTTTTAAGAGATTTTTATCAGGATCAGGTTTGCTGTCGGCTATTAGATTATCGATCCATAACCTGAGGGGTTCTATCCTGAGCTGAAAACTGGTGGGGTATTCACTGTAAAAAGGCTCATCTTCAAATATGGTCATGTCTTCCACCGAGTCTTCCTGATCATAAAGAAGCAAATGCCTTCGGATGTTCTGCTTTACAGGATCTTTCAAAAATGCTGATAGTTGGCGTGCGGTAATTTTTTCAGGTAAAAAATCTGTTTCCGGAGCAGCAGCCTGTGTGATTGAAAAATCCGGGAAAAATGAAATGAGAGATTTGTTTTGCTCTTCAGAGATTTTTTCAGCCAATTGGGGCCAAAGCCCTTTTTCCCGATAGTACATGATTCGATCAGCTGCTGAATAATTTACAAGAATATCACTATATTCATGATGAGCATTCCTTTCCACATATTTTACGCTGCTTCCCTTCAGAGGAACATCCACAATTTTGAAAGGGTGGTTTTCAAGAAGAATTTCGGATTCGATGGTTCTTCTAAGCTGGTTTAAAACTGAGCATGGCTGTAAAACCCTGTCTTTTTGGAGGTCTTTAGATACGTAACTGATATAGAACTTTTCTTTTACCGAAAGAAGTAATTCCAGAAAAAGGTGGCGGTTTCGTTCCGGAAGACTGATATCCCCGGTTTTTGGCTTGTTTAAACGAAGGTCAAGAGAAGATGTTTCGGCTTTCCCTGGAAAAGCCCCTTCCTCCATGCCCATTACATAAACAATCCGAAAAGGTAACGGTCTCATGGGCAAAAGAGCGGATATGGTAACCCCGCTGGTCAGATAATCTCCGTATCCCCCCCAGATACCGCTCAGTCTGGATTTGATGAATTCCTTGAACCGGGAAAGATCAATACCCGAAGCTCTCTGATTCTCTATAACCGGATCCAGGATACAAAGCTCATCAATGGCCTGAAATAATGCTTTTTGGACTGTTTTTTCAGCATTGAGTTGCGATGGAACCGCAAACAAATGATTGCACGCAGCGATGAATTTTTGTTTCCATTCCTGTCCCAAAAATGGTCCCCGACAAAATTGTTCTGAGATATGGTGAAGTGTTTCCACAATTTCACAAAACTTTTCAAGAAGGTTCAGATTTCCGGAACCGGTGTCCGAGTAAGGGGTTTTTCCGTTAAAATGCCGATTAAAAGATGCGATGAAAGGTTTATTATCCTCGCATGTATCCCATGGCTCGGAAAAAATTCTGGAAAGTTTCAGGCGCATCAATCCCTGTTTCCACGTGTACATATCTGAGGAGACATATCCTTTTTTTGTCTTGGAATTTTGGTCGAATGTATGAAAAATATTTAATGCCTGGCACCACCCGGCAAAAACATGAATATCTTCCACCGAAAGGTTCCATTTTTCCATCATACAAGGATTTAAAAACAATCCGAATATCTCCTGGCGGGAAAATCTTCCTGAAACCAGCTCAAGAAGATTGACCACCGCCTTGCCGTAAAGGCTTTCGATTTGGGCCTGAGCATCCACCAGATTATAGGTGATCAATTTGGGATGACGATGAAAAACCGCATCGATCCATGGTTTGTAAACAGAAATATCAGGTACCTGAATGGCAATATCTGTCAATTGAAAACTGGGATCCTGGTTGAGGTTATAAAGAATACTGTTATAAACGGTTTCAACTTCCCGAAATCGACTCGGGCAGGCAATGATTTGAACAGAGGTATCCTGGCTGGTTTTTGAAAATGAATCCTGCTTTGTTTCAAAGGTAAATACCTGATTCTGGATTTTTTCGAGAACTGTATGCTTGTTTTCCTTTAAAACATAAGCGTCGTTAAAATCATAATCCACCAGGTGACACAAGGTGCGCACATTTTCACGTCCGGCTTTTCCCCATAAAGACAACAAGGTATGAGAAGGCTGTGTAAAAAGCTGCCCCTCATCCTCATCCTCATCCTCATC
>SL_3KL_010_SEDDRAFT_10000989_pt1 | contig 25149 bp, 17 predicted proteins | sample SodLakKL_010_SED_2_FD_10381 | JGI IMG/M metagenome (IMG submission 10381) | reverse complement strand
AAGGATACGGAAGGAAATCGGTTGTGAAGGACATCCGGGGAAAGCCGATCCCGGAGCGGGGGGCGCCTGCAGCCGAGATTGTCCCGGATGCAGGCGCCCCCGCCATGCCCTCTGACCTCCGCCGAAGGTTGGGGGACGGAGCCTGGAAGGGAACCTCAGGACCAGCCCCTCAGGCCATTCCCTCATGTCAGCCCCTCAGGCCAGTTGCCCAGTCCTACCGGATCCGATGATAGGTGGCCCGGGTGACCCGAAGGATGTTCCCCTCCGGGTCCAGGGAGATGTAGTCGTTCTCGATCCGGTTTCCATCGGGGCTCAGGGTGTTGATGATGACCTGGGTCACGACTCCACTCCGCCGGTTCAGGATCCGGGTGGCCCGGTCGTCGATGACCTCCACCGCCGTTTCCGCATTCTGCTGCCCATGGACTGGGCGAAACTCCCCGTCGAAGTAGGTGTCGTAGCCCCAGCGGCTCTCAACGCCCTGAAGATTGACGGCTTCGATGGTCACCCTCATCCCACCATTATCCAGAGGCTCGTACGTCATGATGTTCGAGGAGGGCGGTGGGTTGTCCGTCTGGATCCGCCATACGCCGTAGCGGGCTTCTCCGGCATGGTCCTGGGCCAGGGCTGGAGCCGCGCCCAGGGACAGGATGACCATCGCCATGACGATTGGGTTCAGGGTGCTTCGATTCATGCGCGTACCTCGCTTCGTGTGTAGGGGGAAACCCACCTTCCGCGTGAAGGCAGGTTTCGGGTCCCGCAGTGTTCAACGGCCACCAGGGTTCCAAGGGTCCTGTAGCGCGTCGATCCAGGGGTCCGAAAGGTCCGCTCCCTCCAGACCCGTGTATTCCCATTCTCCCCAGGATCCCAGCCAATCAAGGTCAGGTTGTCCGATGGGAGCGCCGAGGGGGTGCCTCGGGGACGGTGAGAGCGGGGCCTTCCGGTAGCTCCCCGGAGGCTAGAAGGGCTTGCATTTCCCGAACCAGCTGTCAGCGGTGGGCCACCCAACGGTCATCATCGGAGTCACCACGTCGAAGGCGGACCCGGTATAGCGGGGAAAGAGTTCCCGGTTCATGCTGAAGCCTGAGGGGCGTGGGGGCAAGCCTTCCATCACCGAGGCCGGTACCCCCAGTTCCTCCGGGGAGAGGGGTCATGTCCCCAGTAGCCGGTCACCGGTCTCCACCCCACCGGAAATCCCCAGAGGACGGAGTGGGCGAAGGCATCCCTCACCGCCCTGACTTCCGCTGGATTGTGGCTCAGGGCCCGATACTGGTAGTTGGGTTGAACCATCAGTACCCGGGGACCCACCCGCTCGAACAACACGATCCGGGATCCCATGAGCCGTCCCCGATCCAGCCCGATGTCATTGGAGCCCAACCCCGAGGACTGACCCCGAACGTAGAGGACCTCCCTGTCGAACCGGGAGATCTCCATCCAGAGACGGGCTCCTCGGGCATCCCAGAAGAGAGGGGGAGCACCCGTCCATCCGTTCCATTCCCTCGGTACGGGACTCGATTATGGGAAGATACCCGTTCTCCGACTGGCCCTGGGCGGTGAAGGGAAGCACGATACCGATGGCCAGTAGAAGGCCGACTCCCGGGCTGATCCGCCAGAGTCGAAGACCTCTCTCGAGGACCTCCTCGAGGACCTGCGTGAGGGGACTCGGCAACAGGGAGTGTGGGGTTACCTGGCATGGACATGCGCTCCAGTGGTAGGACTGGGGGCGCCCCATGCGATGGCCTGGGGAACCGACGCCTTGGAAATCGACGCCTTGGAAACCGGTGGGCCGCCTTGCTTACAGGTGCCTCACATACATATCGCACGATTCCCGGTAACGCGCCAGGGAAGTTTCGCCTACTCCCCACTGAATCAGGGACCCGAAGCGTCGCTCTCTCCCGCGCGGAAGCAGTGGGAGATCGGCGTCGGTGGATTCCCCTCACCCGTCGACCCCAGGCAACCCGATGGTGCAGATCGAGTCTCTTCACGCCTTCAGGCGAGCCGTCCCCGCATCGATCCTGATGTTCGTGGCCGTGATGGCTTCCTGGTCCGTTCCGGGATCCGGATTCAGCGGCAGGGTTTGGAGGGAAGCATTGCGGACCAGCTGGATCCGGTGATCCAGCCTGGGGACCTCATCCATGTGGATTGCGGGGTTGGCCTGACGGGGATCTTCACCGACCAGCAGAAACAGATCTACATGCTCAGACCAGGGGCGTCGGAGCCCCGTGCCGGCCTCCAGGTGCTCTTCGCCGCCCTACCCGCCTCCGTTTTCCCCGCGGAGCCGCTGGAGAATGGCTTCGAAGGCTAAGCGGGCGTCGTCGTCAGCGCTCACGAGGAAGGTGAGCCTTTCGTAGTCCTCGGCCGAGATTCCCTTCTCCGCCAGGACCTCTGCCATGCGTTCGTCGGCGCGGCGACGCACCTCCAGCCGTTCACCCGCCTGGTGCGTTTCGGACAGCTCCCGGTGCAACTCGTCCCGTACCTCCGAAAGCGCGAGGTAGGTCCGGGCGAGGGTTTCCATCCCGTCGTCGGACCACTCCGACACTTCCTGGACTCCAGGCGTCTGCCCCTGGATGCTCATCGGGAAGGCAGAAAGGGACAACGCGGTCAGGGCGGCGACGCCGAATGGGGTCAGGGATCTCGGTGCCATTCGGAGATGCATTGCTCGATCCCTCCTGCCTGGGGTTTTGGGTCGGGGCCTGGCGAGCGGTGGGCTCCCGGGCCTTCTGACCGATGGGGGCAGCCGCCCCACCGAATTGGATCATGATACGGGATCTGCGTCCTGGGAGCCAACGATCCCCTTCCGGGGAACAGCCTTCTGACTCTGGGCGTGATCCGATGGCGAGGCAGAGGATGCAGAGGATATGGGGGGATGGCTCTCGATTTTCCTTGTATTGCGGAAGCATGACACATACTTTTTCATCTGGTGACAAGACTCCCAGCCAAGCCGAAAGGCAGGACTGAACGGAATGGAGCAGAACTGCAGTCCTGCCGGAGGTTTGGGGAGGGACATTGGAAACATACGTTTACAGAGGATTTTGTTCCCATACCACAACGTTGGCGCCCTCGATCGAGCATCGTTCACGGTCGCCGGTCCTTCGGGGCCACGACCGTGGGCGGAGCCCACGCTGGTTCCTTCTCCGTCGGCGTCCGAGTGGGTCGGCTTCAAGTCGCGCCGAGCCGCACGTCCATCCTTCGACCGTCGTTAGGGACAGACCAATATGAGAGTCCCAGTGTCCTGTATCCTCGTCATGGCCACCGCACTCCTGCTCTGGGAGAGCGGCCCGGACTCCGGGTTTCTGGCGGGGGATGCACCCGCAAGCATTCCCGGAATGACCTTCGCCGGGGTCGGAACCCAATCTTCGAGTACCTTCGCCGCGGAAGACTCCGGGGATCGCTCCTACTACGAAGGGCTCTCCCAGGGCCCCGCCGACCTTCAGTGGAGAACGCGAGGGCAGACCACGCCCGACGTGGATGACGAGGCGCTGACCATGGTGGTGCAGCGTCTCTGCGTCGTCTGCCACAACGATCAATTGATGACCGCGAATCTCTCCCTGCAGCACTTTGAGGTAGAGGAGGCGGACGGGACTCCGGAGGTCACGGAGCGTGTGATCTCGAAGCTCCGACTCGAGATGATGCCACCTCCCGGCATTCCCCGCCCCGGAGGCGACACCTTGCTGGCTCTGGCGGAGCGGCTGGAGGGAAAAGTGGAAGAGAGCGTCGCCCGGAATCCCAACCCCGGGCTCCGCCTGCCACAGCGCCTCAACCAGGCGGAATACCGGCGTTCGATTCGCGATCTCCTGGCCGTGGATGTCGATGCTTCGGCCTACCTGCCGCCTGAGACCATCAGCGACAATTTCGACAACATCTCCGATGTCCAGAACATCTCGCCGGCGCTTCTGGACGGCTATATGCGGGCCGCCTCCTATGTGGCCCGGGCGGCGGTGGGCGAGCCCAACGCCTCGACGGTACAGGCCACCTATCGGGTGCCCCAGACCACGAACCAGCGAGAGCGGATCGATGGGGCCCCCTATGGCTCCCGGGGCGGCATTTCGGTGGTGCACAACTTCCTGACGGACGGCGAGTACATATTCCGTATTGAACTCCACGCCGAGACGGAGGGCAACCTCTTCGGGCGCCACGCCCGGGGGGAACAGATCGAGATCTCCGTCAACGGCGAACGGGTGGCCCTTAAGCCCGTGGATCGATGGATGTGGGAGCGGGACCCGGAGGGCCTCACAATGGCGACGGAGCCCATCTTTGTCCGGGCGGGCCCCCAGCGACTCTCCGCCGTCTTCATCCCCACCTCCGAGGGGCCTGTCAATGATCTGATGACGCCCATCGAGCACACCCTGGCCGACCTCTGGATCGCCCGGGATCTGGGAATCACCACGGTCCCGCATCTCCGGGATCTACGAATCGACGGCCCCTACAACCCCACCGGCGTCTCGGACAACGCGAGTCGCAGGAAGATCTTCACCTGTCGACCGACGGATCCCGGAGAGGAGGCTCCCTGTGCGAGGGAGATCCTCTCCAGGATCGCCGCCGAAGCGTACCGGCGTCCGGTGTCCGACTCGGATGTGGATGGCCTCCTGAGGCTCTATCAGGGAGCCGCGGCCCGGGACGGCTTCGAGGAGGGGATCCGAAATGGGATCCAGGCCATCCTGGCCAGCCCCCATTTCATCCTCCGCTATGACCGGCAGCCCCAGGACGTTCGACCGGGAGAGATCTACAGGATCAGTGACGAGTCCCTTGCCTCCAGGCTATCCTACTTCCTGTGGGCTACCCACCCCGACGAAGAACTCCTGCAGTTGGCCCGGGAACGCCGCCTGAACGATCCGGATGTCCTCCGGAGTCAGGTGGAACGGATGATCCACGACCCCCGGTCGGAATCTCTCGCCACGCGATTCGCCGCCCAGTGGCTTCGGCTTCCGCGCCTGGCGGTTCATCGCCCGGACGCGGTGAGGTATCCCGAATGGGATGACAGACTCCGCGACGCCATCCGACAGGAGACGGAGACCTTCTTCCACAATTTGGTCCTGGAGGATCGGAGTCTGCTCGAGCTGTTCACGGCGGACTACACCTTCGTGAACGAGCGACTCGCCCGACACTACGGGATTCCAGGCATCGTGGGGAGTGGGTTCCAGCGAGTGACAGTGACCGATCCCCACCGGGCGGGGCTGGGGATTCTGAGTCACGCCAGCGTGCTGTCCCTCTCGTCGCATGCGAATCGGACATCTCCCGTGGACCGGGGACTCTGGGTGATGGAGGTCATCCTCGGGACGGCTCCGCCTCCACCCCCACCCAACGTTCCGGATCTGGACGTCACCGCCAATGTGGACGAGGAGAGCGGCCGCGCCCTCACCGTTCGGGAACGGCTGGAGATCCACCGCAGCAACCCGACGTGCAATGCGTGCCATCAGTTCATCGATCCCCTGGGGCTGCCCCTGGAGCATTGGGGGCCCACGGGCCTCTATCGGATCCGGGACGGCGGAAACGCCCTGGATACCAAGGGGCAGCTCTGGAATGGCCGGACCCTGGAGAGCACCCAGGATCTGCGGGAGGCGATGCTGGACATGGCGGAGCCCGTGGTCCGGAACTTTACCGAGAATCTCATGCGGTATGCCCTGGGCCGGCGGGTCCACTACTTCGATCAGCCTGCGGTCCGTGAGATCGCCAGGAATGCGGCAGAGGACGATTACCGGATGTCCTCCTTTATCATGGGTGTTGTGCTCGCCGATCAGTTCCAGATGAGGGTCGCCGAGCAGATGGCGGACGGTCCTGATCTCGATTGATCCCGACTCTGATTGAAGATGGAGGGGTCGGGGGTTGGGCTGGGTTTTGGGATCAAAAGGATTGTAAGGAAGGCAGCGACTTTCATGCTTGAAACCAGGAGAAGGGACGATGCATTTCATCACAGGTAAACACCTTCCGCGCCGCACCTTTCTCCGGGGGATGAGTGCGGCTGTCGCCCTCCCGTTCCTCGACGCCATGGTGCCTGCCGGTCGCCTCTGGCGATCCGTGAAGAAGGACATCGATCCCGCTCGTCTCATTGCCATTGAAATGGTCCACGGGGCCGCCGGTACGGGAAACTCCACGGGTGAGAGCCTGGGCCTCTGGAATCCCAAGGGTCTCGGGGCCGGCTTCGACCTCTCAGGCACCAGCCTGGAGCCACTGGAGAGCTGGCGGGACTATCTCACCGTTATCAGCAACACCGATGTCCGCATGGCCGAGGCCTATCGTCCCGCGGAGATCGGAGGCGACCACTTCCGTTCCTCGGCCGTATTCCTCACCCAGACACACCCCCGGCAGACCCAGGGCTCGGACGTGCATGTTGGAAAATCCCTGGATCAGCTCTACGCCAACCGGTTCGGCAGGGGCACGCCCATCCCCTCGGTCCAGCTGTGCATCGAGAACGTGGACCAGGCGGGAGGTTGCCTGTACGGCTACTCCTGCGCCTATACCGACTCCATCAGCTGGGCATCCCCCACTGAGCCCCTCCCCATGATCCGGGACCCCCGGGTGGTGTTCGAGCAGCTCTTCGGGTCCGGCGCGTCCCCCGAGGAGCGCGAGATCCGGCTCCGGGACGAGGGAAGCATCCTGGATTGGGTCAGCAATGAGGTGTCGGACCTCATGCGGGAGCTGGGGCAGAGTGACCGCCAGCGGATGGATCAGTACCTGCAGAACGTGCGGGAGATCGAGCGCCGATTGCAGCGGGTCGTCGAAAGGAACATGAGTGGGGAAGAGCGGGAGATCCCCGAGGCGCCTCCCGGCGTGCCCGACTCATTCGAGGAGCACGTCAAATTGATGTTCGACCTTCAGGTCCTGGCCTTCCAGTCCGACATGACCCGGGTCTTCTCCTTCAAGATGGGTCGTGATGTGTCCCATCGGGTGTACCCGGAAAGCGGTTCGGACCGGCCCTTCCATCCGGCTTCCCACCATGGAGGGAACCCAGAGGCGCTCGAGGCCTTCGCCAAGATCAACCGCTACCACGTGGGAATGCTCCCTCATCTGCTGGAGCAGTTGCACGATTCCATGGACGGTGAGTCCAGCCTCCTCGACAAGACGGCGATCATCTACGGGTCGCCCATTGCCGACGGGAATACCCACAACCACCGCCGGAACCCCCTCTTCATGCTGGGAGGAGCCAATGGTGCACTTCCGGGTGGCCTGCATCTGAAGGCGCCGGACGGTACCCCCATGGCCAACGTCTTCCTGGCCCTCATGCAGAACATGGGGATGGATGACCTGGAGAGCTTCGGGGACAGTGTCGGCAGCTTCTCCTTCCGTGTGCCGAACGTCGCACGGGCAAACGACTGAGGATGGTTCCCTGGATGCAAGCATCCGGGATCCAAGCGCACTCCCATGGAGGGATGATGAGGAAAGGGACCTGGCTCCTGCGGACGGCCCCGGCGGTTCTGGTGATCCTGCTGTCGGCCGCGGTTGCCCCGGCTGACTCGGTCATCGCCGATGCGGCAATGAATGGAGACCGGGACTCCGTCCGGGAACTCCTGAGGGCCGGGTTCGATGTGAACGAAGCGCAGCCCGATGGCATGACCGCCCTTCACTGGGCCGCCGACCGGAACGATGCCACGACTGCGGAGATCCTTCTCTACGCGGGGGCGAAGCACACAGCGAAGACCCGGATCGCCGGGCATACTCCGTTGATGGTGGCGGCTCGGCACGGCCACGCAGAGGTCATCGCCGTGCTCCTGGAGGCTGGGGCCGAAGCCAACGTGCGCAGCACCGCAGGAGGCACCACTCCGCTCCACTTTGCAGCCGCGTCTGGAAGTGTGGCCGCCATTGAAGCGCTGGTCCGCCATGGGGCGGAGGTGGATGCCCAGGAGGAGTCGAACGGGCACACACCTCTCATGTTCGCCGCGGCGTACAACCAGCCGGGCTCTGTGGAGGCCCTGATCGCAGCCGGAGCGGACCCCGGGCTGAAGAATCACTCCCTGGAGCTGGGGCCCCGGCAGGAAGAGGAGCGGCAGCTGCAGGAGCTTCGGAATCAGCGAGTGGTCTACAGCCGTCAGGTCCGGGCACAGGAAGATCGGGTAACCCGGGGCCTGGAGGCCGAAGAGGTCCGTCCCAACGGCCTCGAGCCCGCGTATCCGCCCCAGCAGCAGGCAGCGGAAGAGGAGGAGGACGCACAGCCCGACGAGGACCCGCAGCCTGAGGGAGGGGCTGAGACGCAGCCGGAGGACGCGACGCAGGAGGAGGTCATCTCCGAGGAGGCGCTGAGCCGCCAGGACTCCCTCCAGGCCGCAGCGCGGGCGGCGGAGGAAGAAGATGAAGAGATGGTCCGACCCCTCAACTATGCCGAGACGGTTGGAGGGTACGGCGGCTTCTCGGCTCTCCACCTCGCTTCCCGGGATGGGAACAGCGCAGCGGTGAGGGCGCTTCTCGCCGGAGGGTCGGACATTGACCAGAAGAGCGACGGCGATGGATCGACGCCCCTCCTCATCGCGACCATCAACGGCCACTGGGATCTGGCCATGGAGTTGCTAGACAAGGGGGCCAACCCCAACTTGGCCAGCGACCACGGCGCGACCCCCCTGTATGGCATCATCAATCTCCAGTGGGCTCCCCATTCCTTCTACCCCCAGCCCACGGGACACCACAATTCAGAAGTCACGTACCTGGAGGCCATGGAGAGGCTCCTCGAGGCTGGCGCCGACCCGAATGCCCGGCTCGAGCGCCACCTCTGGTACATGGCCTACAACTTCAACCTGCTGGGTGTGGACACCCAGGGTGCGACCCCCTTCTGGCGAGCCGCCTATGGCACCGATGTAAGAGCCATGCGACTTCTGGTTGAGTATGGTGCGGACCCGACGATCAGGACGCGAGTGCCACCGCAACGAGCGGCCCGGGGTGGCGATTCCGACCAGACCGATCCATCTGGGTTGCCTCCAGCCCGGACCGGTGATCCCTCCCTGACGGCTCTCCATGCGGCGACGGGGGCGGGATACGGTCAGGGGAGGGCTGGCAACCAGCATCGACATGTCCCCGGGGGATGGCTGCCCGCCGCACGCTATCTCATCGAGGAGTTGGGGCTGGACGTGAATGCCAGGGACCATCAGGGATACACCGCCCTGCACAATGCCGCCTCCAGGGGGGATGTGGAGATGATCGAGTATCTTGTGGCCCAGGGGGCCGACGTCTCCGTGGTGTCCCGCCGAGGGCAGACCACGGCCGACATGGCCAATGGCCCGGTGCAGAGGATTTCCCCGTTCCCGGCGGCCATCAACCTCCTGGTGAGTCTGGGAGCGGTGAACAACGACAATTGCGTGTCCTGCTGAGACCTGCCGGAGAGCGGGAATCCCCTACGGAGTGAACCGAACCTGCCCTGGGCGATCTCCCGGGTTCTTGGACGTCAGCCTTCGACAACCGCCGTCCTCCATCTCCTGGGGGTTCAAGGGAGATGGTGCGGCGGTTGCCTCATTTGCCCTGCTGAGGGCGGCCTTTCCCACTACGGAGTTGATCAACGACCATGGCATCCAGAACATTCTTGAGCCTCGTGCTGCTGGCCCTCCTCGTGCCGATATTGGCCGCATGCGATGATGACGCGAGCGCGGAAACAGCCCGTGCCGCCGGGCCAGCGGTGGATGGAACCACGCCGGTCTTCGAGGTGGATCCGGCGTGGCCGGAGCAACTCCCGAATGACTGGATCATGAGCGTGGTAACCGCCGTCTTCGTCGATTCGCGAGACCATGTCTGGGTGGCCAACCTCCCGGAACTCCTTACTCCAGAAGAGATTGGCGCCGTCCAGGACCCCCCGATCGCGGAGTGCTGCGCGCCTCCCCCGGTGGTGTTGGAGTTCGATCCGGAAGGGCGGCTCGTACAGGGCTGGGGAGTTCCTTCCCAGGACATCTCCGAGTGGCCTCGGAATCCCCACGGCCTCTTCGTGGACCACAACGACTACGTGTGGGTGGGGACGCATTCCCATGACCGGGTGATGAAGTTCACCCGAAACGGGGATCTGGTGATGACCATCGGGGAATACAATGAGACCGGCGGGAGCCAGGACGAGAGCCTCCTGGGCGGTCCGGCAGGGATCTGGGTAGACCCCGGGACGAACGAGGTGTTCATCGCAGATGGCTACAAGAATCGTCGCGTGATCGTGATGGACGGGGAATCCGGCGAATATATCCGACATTGGGGTGCGTATGGCGAGTCTCCCGATGACGAATATGATTATGGAGACCGGGATCCCGCCGGGCCTCTCCCCCGTCAGTTTTCCAACGTCCATGGGTTGATCGGTTCCAACGACGGGTTGATCTACGTGGCCGACCGGCGAGGGAATCGCATTCAGGTGTTCGATCAGGCCGGGGCGTTCGTCACGGAACGGATCATTGCGCCGAACACCCGGTCCTCGGGCTCGGCATTCGTCATCGCCCTGTCCGCGGATCCGGATCAGGAATTCCTCTATATGGCCGACGGAACCAATCACAAGGTCTGGATCCTTCGACGGGCGGACATGGAGGTGGTTGGAGAGTTCGGGCATCCAGGGCGGCAGGCGGGGCAGTTCCTTCGCCCTCACGGGATTTCCGTGGACTCACGGGGCAATATCTATGTAGGAGAGGCCTCGACAGGTCGTCGGGTCCAGAAATTCACGATCCAGGGACAGGCGGGGGCTGGGCGATAAGCCAGACGGCGATTTCGAACGATGCCGCCCGGGGACGTGTCCCCGGGTATCGGGCTCCGGCGGGGCCCGGGGGGGGGCTCGTCCTGGGGGTTCTCCTGGGAACCCTCGTGCTGTTCCCCGCGATTATCCACGCCCAGGACCGGGGGACGGGGCCTTCGGTGATTCAGGGCACCGTCATCGACCGGCTCACGGGCGAGCCCCTTTCACAGGTCCGCGTCCTGTTGCACTTCACGGATGACCGGGCCCCGCTCACGGAAGTGACGACGGATGCCGGCCGCTTTCTCTTTCCGCCGATCCCGTCGGGCACCTACGCGTTGGAGTTCGAGCGCCTGGGATATGGTACGATCCGGGAGGCATTGGAAGTCGCTGAAGGTTCCGAGATCCGGGTGAATGCCGAGTTGATCCGTGAGGCCATCGCTGCCGACCCGGTGGTGGTGACCGTTGCCCGAGCATCCAGGCTGGAAGCCAGGGGGTTCTACGACCGACGACGCTCCGGGGGCGGACGATTCTTCACCCGGGAAGAGATCGAGGAGCGCACCCCCCGGTCCCTCTCCGATCTCTTCTGGGGGGTCCCGTCACTGCGCGTCGTTCCGAGGGAGGAAGGGGGCGCCCTCATTCTCGGACGGGAAGGCTGTGCGCCGGCGTTCTACCTCGACGGGCTGCGTGTGATGGATGACTCCCAGATCGATTGGCTCATCACTCCCGATGACCTGGAAGGGATCGAGGTCTACAGCAGCGCCAATGTGCCTCCCCAGTTCCGGGACGGGCGATGCGGAGCGGTCCTGATGTGGTCACGGCCGGGTAGGCCCGGCGTGGGAAGTCCGTTCACCTGGGGACGGGCGTTGGTGGCAGGAGTGTTCGTCGCCGTGGCCTTTCTCCTTACCCGCTGAAGCGGGGTCGGCCGGAGCGCCTGCTTCCGAAGATGGGGCGGGGGCAGCCAGGGGGGGGATGGCCAGGCCGGCCTCGGGCTTTCTGAAGTGCCCCTGGCACGATAGCGTGGACATGTTCATGGTCGAAAACCCTCTTGTGGAGCGTTTGACGATGTCGATGCACACTCCGTCATCCGGTCTTCCTCGATGCCCGGCCGTCCTTCGGGGAATTCCCCTGGTCGGGGTTCTCCTTCTGCTGGGCGGATGCTTCAACCACGTCCTCGTTGAACCTGCAGCCGTGCCTCCCGGCTCGGAGGTGGTCGTGCACCTGAACCTGGCGGGGTCGGAACGGCTGAGCCCGGAGGCCGGATATACGGTCCGCTCCCTCAGTGGCTATCTGCAGTCGGTGGAATCCGAGACCCTGGCGCTTTCCGTATGGTCGGGCCGGCGATACCAGGGCATGGCGGTGGACAACATCCGGCGCAACTACACCCTGGACCTCTCAGAGGTGGCACGGGTTGAGCAGCGCCAGTTGAACCGGCAACGAAGCGCCCTTGTCGGTGCGGGGATCCTGGTGGGATTGATCCTCGCTGTCGACCTGACCTGGGGTGGCAGTTCCGGAGGCCCCGGCCCCCCGGCCCCCCCCGGGGAGCCCGCTCCCGCCCTCGTCCCCAGGTGACGCCATACTCGGCCTCTCATCCGGGCTTCGTCGACCTCCGCGTGCATTCTGGGGGGGGAGCCGAAGAACCCTGACGTGGAGTATGCCTGAAAACCCTGTACTTCTCCAACAGCCTTCCAGATGGTGCGGGCGCAGAAGCGGAAGCAGGAAATGGATCCAGACGCTCGGCTTCCCAGGCACTGACGGAAGACATCGGGGGACGACAATCTCTTGCTCGCCGGCGGTGTCGTTCCAGTGCCGCATGTAAGGCACCTGAAAGGGGTCTGTTTGCGTTTTTTGTGGTCTCGGTCCTAACATGGGGCATGTGGGCGTGAGGGTTCAGTTACACCCAGTGTTCGAGCCCCCGATCCCACATCATCCCCATCCCATGCGGAGGAGGCACAATGCAAGAGTATCCATCAGACGCTGGTCCGTCGGGCCCGAGGACAGGCTCGGGGGTAGGCCCGAGGGTAGGGAGGGCATTATCGATGGCCTTCCTGACATTGTTGGTTGGTGTCCTCCCTGCCATGGCACAGCAGGGCGCGGTCACCGGTCAGGTCGTCGACCGTGCGACGCTCCGGCCGATGAACTCGGTCCAGATCGTCATCCAGGGACAGAACATCGGTTCCCTGACGGACGTCCAGGGTCGATTCCGGGTGGAAGGCGTGCCGGCCGGAGAGGTCACGGTCCAGGCGCAGATCCTGGGCTACGGTTCGAGCTCCCAGACGGTGAACGTCCCGGCTGGAGGGACGGTGGAGGTGGACTTCCAGCTGCAGAGCCGGGCCATCGACATGGACGAGATCGTGGTCACGGGTACCGGGGCCCCCACGCAGCGCCGACAGCTCGGCCAGACCATCAACTCGGTCTCGGCGGAGGATCTCCAACAGGCACCCATCACCGGTGTTGCCGACGCCCTCCTGGGCCGGGTTCCCGGAATCGGTGGCCAGGCCATGGGAGAGGCGGGGGCATCCACACAGATCACCCTTCGCGGTGTGGCCTCCCTCAACACCCAACTCCGGAACGAGCCCCTGATCTACGTGGATGGGGTCCGCATGGATAACCGCACGTACGGGGTTGGCGGCACGTCCACCAATCGTCTTGGCGACATCAATCCGGCCGATATTGACCGGATCGAGGTGATCAAGGGGGCAGCGGCCGCGACCCTCTTCGGGACAGAGGCCTCCAGTGGGGTGATCCAGATCTTCACCCGCCGGGGAGCCGTCCAGGCCCCCGTGTGGAGCTTCGGGATCGACCAGCAGATCGTCCACCTTCCGAATTCGCGGTGGACCCCCCAGGCGGGGTATGTGAGTGCCAATACCGCGGTTGGGCAGAGCAACCCCTCTCTGGTGGGTTCCGTGGTCACCGATCTCCCCGCAGAGGCCTGGATCGACCTGGGCTACCACCAGAACTACACGGTGGCGGTCCGGGGCGGATCCGAGGGGATCCAGTACTCCGCCTCGGCGCGGTTCATGGATGAGGACGGGCACACCCCCAACCACGCGGTGGGGATCGCCTCGATCCGTTCCGCCTTCGACTTCAACCACTCGGAGCGGGTTCGGTCCTCCGTGGACCTGAGTGTGGTTCGAAACACCATTGAGGGTTCCTGGCCTTCCTGGTCTTCCGTTGCCAGCGACTTCCTGCTGGCGAATCCGGCCAATGCCACGGAGCGCCTGCCTCACGGCGAAGGACAGATGCCCGTGGTCGAGCGGCTCACCATGACGGACGAGATGGAGACCACCAATGTCTCGGTGAGCGCCAGCCTCCAGTACGATATCACGGACAACCTGGTGAGCATGTTCCGGGTGGGGCACAACGACATCACCCAGCAGCGCACCCGGTTCGCACCGGAGGGAGCGTACGGCGGCCTGCCCGGCCTACGGCAGATCCAGAACCGGAACTCCTACGCCACCACCCTGGATGCCAACCTGAACTGGAGCACCAATCTCACGTCCCGGGTCACCAGCACGACGACGGTGGGTGGGCAGAGCTTCTGGGAGGGCTTCTCCCTGGTGAACGCCCAGAAATCCCAGTTTGCCTCGCCTACCCTGAGCACCCTGACGGGCGCTTCGGTCATCGCCTCCAGCTCCGAGACGATCCAGGACGTGATCAACGCCGGTTTCTTCGGACAGCAGCAGTTCGGGCTGGACAACCGGCTCTTCCTCACCATCGGGGTCCGGATGGACGGAAATTCGGCCTTCGGTGACGACTTCGGACTCTCCACCTACCCGAAGGTCGGGTTCTCGTGGGTCGTCTCCGACTACGACTTCTTCGACATCTCGGGAATCGACGAGTTCAGGATCCGGGGCGCCATTGGGACTGCGGGTCTCCAGCCGGGCGCCTTCGACGCCCAGCGCACATGGAACCCCTCGGTCTTCGCCGGTGGGGTGCCCCAGATCAGCCCCAGCAACCTGGGGAACCCGGAACTGAAGCCGGAGCGCTCCACCGAGCGGGAGATCGCCCTCGAGGCCCTCATGATGGACGGACGCCTGGGCATCGAGGCCATCTATTTCCAGCAGATCACCACCGATGCGCTCCTGAGCGTGTCGCCTCCTCCCTCGAGTGGGTTCACGAGCACCCAGCTGCAGAACATCGGCGAGATGCAGTCGTGGGGGATCGAACTCATGGGGGATCTCCGCGTCATGGATAGCCCCTCCTTCTCGTGGGACCTGAACGCCGCCTACACCTATATCGACCAGGAAGTCACCGACATGGGCGGGATCTCGGACATCCGGTTGTCTACGCGACGGCGCTGGGGCTGGATTGCCGAGGGACACCGCCCTGGTGTGCTCATCGCTCCAAAGCAGGATCCGAACAACCCCTATACCCTCACCGTCCCGGTTGAGAACCTGACCAGCACCAGCCAGATCCAGCCCAACGTGCTTCGCAACGAGGATGGGAGTGAGATGCTGGTGGTCCATGGCGACGCCCTGCCCTCCTGGACCGTCGACTTCGGCTCCACCTTCCGCTTTGGACAGAACGTCTCGGTTCGGGCTCTCTTCACCGGCGCCGGTGGCTTTCTCATGTCCAACGAGACCGAAGTGCTTCGGCAGTCCCTGGGAATCAACGAGTTCTCGGCCAACATCATCCGGGTCCTGGCCGATCCGAACTCCACCACCCAGCAGCGTCAGGAGGCTGCAGACGCATACGGCCAGAAGCACTGGGCCGTGGTTCCCTCCTTCTTCGAGAAGGGTGACTGGCTGAAGCTCAACGAGCTCAGCGTCAACTACGACGTCGCTCCGGAAATCTCCGGCCGCTTCGGGCTGGGTCGGACGAGCCTCATGATCGGGGCCCGGAACCTCCATACCTTCACCAGCTACAGCGGTCTGGTGGATCCAGGGCAGGGGAGCGGCGTCTCCCTGGGGGGAAGCATCTTCGAGTCGAACATCGACTACATCTCCGCTCCCTCGCCCCGGCGTTACGTCTTCTCCATCCGGACCACGAGGTAACGGACCATGAGATTCTTCAAGAAGACAAACCGATCGCTCGGACTGAAGGCCCTTCCGGTCCTGGTCTTGATGCTCTTTCCCCTGGCGGCGTGCGACTCCTTCTTCGAGGTGGACAACCCAGGGAGCTTGATCGACACGGACCTGGAGACCCCGTTCCTCGAGAGCACGCTTGCCACGTCGGCCGAGGGCGAGCTGGTGGGGCCCTTCTCCAGCGCCCTCGTCAATGGAGAGATGCTGGGTGACCACGTGTGGCACCCCTCGGTGCAGGACTTCGCCCTTCTCATCGACGCCGGCTACCGTGACCGGGACATCTCGGTGGCCGAATCCCTCTTCAACGGCCTGGCCTCCGCCATCTGGGTGGCGGACAACATGGTGGAGCGGCTCCAGGTCATGGTGGCCAACCCAGGGAGCAACATCGGGGTGGCCAACAGCTACTTCATGGGCGGGCTCGCACGCATCACCAAAGCCGCCTACTACGAGGCGGTGGTGTATGACGGCGGTGGCACCATCACCCCGGCACAGGCCATTGCTGACGCCCGGGAGAAATTCCTGCGCGCGGCGGAGGTGGCCGGTGGCGCTGGAAACGCAAACCTTCGGGCTGCGGCGCTGGGTGGCGCAGCGCGTGCGTCCCGATCCCTCTACTACGAGGCTCTCGTCGAGTCCGGATCGGGCAACGCGGCCGAGATGCAGCAGGCGGAGAGCTATGCCCGTCAGGCGCTGGACGTATCGGCCGACTTCCGGGTCAACCTGCGCTACGGGCAGCCGGGGACGACGAATGGCCACTACAACGGACTCACCATCGGGCCCTATCACCGGATGCACGAGTCCTATGCGTTCCGGCCGGATCCGGTGACGGGTCAGGCCGACCCTCGAATCGTCTTCAATCCGGAGCCGGAGGTCCCTGGGCCCCGGGGCGAGCCACGATACCGTCAGATGAAGTACCCGAGTCTGACGAGTCCCCTTCCGGCAAGCCGTGCGGCGGAGGCCGAGCTCATCGTGGCCGAGGCGCGCCTCATGGCCGGCGACCTGGCGGGAGCGGTGGAGTGGATCAACCGGCTCCGAGCCCACAGCGGCCTGGCTCCCTTCTCCAGCAGTAACGCTGCGGAGATCAGGGCCCAGCTCCTCTACGAGCGGGATACGGAGCTGTGGCTGGAGGGGCGCAGGTGGGAGGATCATCGCTACTACGACATCATTCCCCTGGCCTGGAATCAGAGGAATACGGACATCGGAACCCGGGTCCGTTGGCCCATCTCCGTCCAGGAGCGCTTCAACAATCCCAACATCGGGGGCGGTGGATGATGATGTGATCATCATGCCCTGAGAAAGGGCGCCCCCTGGGACCTGCGGTGGGCCGGTGTTCGGCCGGTGTCGCCGCAACGGGTCCCAGGGGGCGTTTTTCATGCCCTCTCGGGGTTGTTCACCCCCCGGGGTTCTTCACTCCCATGGCAGCGCCCCCGCAGGCGCCCGGCGCTCCAGGTAGGCTGCCACCTCCTCCACGAACTCCCGGTAATTGATCTCCTCGCCGGGACGGTTCGGGGATTCGCCCAGCCAGCAGTGGGGCTGGCGGCGCCCATATTCCACCCGGGCCAGGGCAGGGGGATTGGTGGCGGAGTCCAGGAACTCCTCCAGGCGGTAGACCCCCAGCTCCAGGTAGTAGGAGTCCATGTCCCCGGTGGCGATGTGGATCTTCCCCTGGAGGTGGGGTCCGAGCCGGGACCAGTTCTCCCGGAGGTGATGGTGGAGGTCGAAGTGCTCCCGCCAGTACTCCGCCGTCTCCCGGTCGATGACCCCGGTCTCGTGATCCCAGATGGGGCGGGGGTAGCCGTCCTCTCCCACCGGGCCATGCGCCGCCTCCCAGATGGCCCACTGGCCTCCGGACCGGCTCCGATCCCCCACCGCCAGTTCGAAATGACCCTCCTGGCGCATGGTGAACTGGATGTTGCCGTCGGGACGCCGGTTGTTGGGGCGCTCCACCGTGATCCATCCCCGGTCCAGCTCGTAGGCGTTCTCGTCCTCGTAGATGTTCACGATCTGGTAGGCGTGGAAGTCCACCGAGTCGGGACACCAGGACCAGGTCCCCCCGAAGTACTCCGGGTGGAAGATCTGGAGGGCCAGCGCCTCCCATCCTCCGGTGGAGCCTCCCGCCAGGACCCGGGACCAGGGCTGGGCGAGCATCCGGAACTCCTCCTCCAGGTAGGGGATGAGCTCCTGGGTGATGGCGTCCCCATAGGGACCCACGTTGGGGGAGTTCACCGAGTAGGAGGTGTCGTAGTAGGGGTTCGCGTCCCGGATGGTCACCACGAACATCCCCGGGGCGGCTCCGGACATCCAGAAGTCGGCGAAGCCGGCAGTGCGGCCGCTCCCCTCCTCGCCGGGGACGAAGCCGAAGGGGGGGCGGTCCCCGGGAAAGTGCCCCAGGTGATAGAGGACGGGGTAGCGCACATCCCCCTCGTCGTCATAGCCTGCAGGGAGGAGGACGTTGGCGCCGATGTACATGTCCCGTCCCCAGAAGTCGGAGAGGAGCTCACTCCGGATCTTCACGAACCGGACGTGCTCCGTGTCCCGGGGGTTCCCGAGCTCCAGCACCTCTCCATCCCGGAGGGGCTGCATGGGGGGAATGACCTGATCCAGGACGAGATGGATTCCTTCCCCGGCTCCGGCCCGGCCCCCGGAGGCACCCCCGGATCCCAGGCGGACGGTGACCACCTGGGAGTGGGCGTTTCCTGGCGAGATCCAGGGGTTCTGCCCCTCGCCCGTCTCCCGGTGCATCTCCAGGACGTGGCCGTCGGCCCGATGATAGGTGGTCCAGGAGCTCAGCAGCGCCTGGACCCGGTACTCTCCTTCCGGGAGGTCATGGAAGTCCGGGAGGGGGTAGCCCCGGACCCCCTCGGTTCCGGGGGTCAGGAGGATCTCGGCACCGGCCCCCATGTCCCGGATCTCCATCCCCCAGAAGGGGACGCCGGTGACGCCCACCCGGCGGCGGGGTTCTGGCAGTTCGGCTCCGTCCGCCGCCGCCTCTGCATCGGTCAAACGGTCGATGATCACGTAGAGGCGACCCTTCACCGGCACCTCCATCCCCAACTCCGCCATCCCTTCGATGGTGGCGGCGGGGAGCTCCACCCGGAACGTGGGGCCGTCTCCCGCCGCATTGGAGGCTCGGGCGGCATTGGGGCCGGATGCGCCTGGAGCCTCGGGACCGCATGCGGACAGGAGCAGCGCCGCCAGGAGGGTCGAGGAGAGGGTCGCGGCGCGGGCGAGGGAAGGGAAGGACCGGGGCGGCTGGCGGAGGGGGCCGATACGCCACCGCCCGGAGAAGGGCATGCGAGGGGACATGGGAAGGATCCGGAAGTAAGGGAAGGGGCTGGGTCGGAGCGGATCACGATCGGAGTCCCGGGACTCCGAATCCTTCCCATCGTAGCGCCCGCGGTCGCGGTGCGCACGATGCCGCTTTCATCTCTTTCCTGTCCCACCCGGTGGCCAGATCCGGTCGGTGGGTGCTACCCTCCCTTCCGCACTCAGATGACAGGTCCGATAACGGGTAGGGGATGAAGATGACCAGGCTTTCGCGGCTGTGCGTTCTCCTCGTGCTTCCGATCCTGACCCCGGCCTTTGCCGCGGCGCAGGCTCCTGCCGGGTTCATGCCGGGGGGAATCACCTACGATCCCGGGGTGCCCACCCCTGCGGAGGCCTTCGGGCACGAGCTCGGCGAGCGGCCCACCCGCTACGATCAGATCCTTTCCTATTTCCAGGAGATGGCCCGGAGCTCCGACCGGGTGTCCATGGAGGTCCTGGGGCATTCCGTGGAGGGGAGGCCCATCGCCCGTCTCACCGTCACCTCTCCCCGCAACCACGCCCGCATGGACGAGATCCGCACCCGGCACCTGGCGACGGGCCGATCCGGGGGGGAGGGGGCGATGAGTGAAGCGCCCGCCGCGGAGGGTGAAGTCCCGGGGACGGGCGACCCGGACCTTCCCGTGATCGTCTGGCTGGGCTTCGGTGTCCATGGTGCCGAGGCGGCGGGGCTGGAGGCCTCGGTCCCTCTTCTCCACCACCTGGTGGCGGGGCAGGGGGCCGAGATCGAGCGGGTCCTGGACGAGAGCGTCCTCCTTCTGGTCGCTGCCCTGAACCCGGACGGCCATGCCCGTCGCATCGATCACTCGCTGAGCTTCATGTCCCGGACCATCGTCCGGAACGGAGATCATGCCGGCCATGAGCTCTGGGCGAGCCAACGGGCCAACCACTACGGCTTCGACCTGAACCGCCAGTGGCTTCTGCTGGCCCAGCATGAGGCCCAGGTGTGGGTGCCGGCGTGGCACGAGTGGCAGCCCAACCTCACCTTCGACTTCCACGAGATGGGGACGACCTCGGTGCGTCCGTCCACCTACTTCTACTCGCCGGGGAATCGGGTGCGGACCCATTACCTCACCCCCGACGCCGTCCGCTCCCTTCTGGAGCGGGTGGCCGAGTACCACAGGTCCGCCCTGGACGAGCGGGGCACCCTCTATTTCACCGAGGAGGTCTACGACAGCTTCTACCCCGGGGCCGGCTCCAGCTACCCGAACCTCCACGGATCGGTGGGCACCCTTTTCGAGGTGGGCACCGCCCACCTCATCGAGCTGGACACCCCCCTGGGCCGCTGGTCCCTGGCCGAGAACATCGACGTGCACTTCCACAAGGCGCTGACCAGCATCGCCGCCGCCGTGGACCTGAAGGACGACCTCCAGGCCTACCGCCGGTCCTTCTACGAGACCGCCCGCGCCGAAGCGCTTGAGGACGGCCGGGGCGGGTTCGTGTTCGCCTCGCCGGACCGGGGCCGCCTCGCCCGCTTCGTGGAGCTCCTGGAAACCCACCGGATCCAGGTCCACGCCCTGGCCCAGGACGTCACCGTGGAGGGCGTCGAGTACCAGGCCGGCAACGCCTTCGTGGTCCCCCTGGCGCAGGATGCCTACCGCATGGTCCGCACGATCTTCGACCGGGTCACCGAGTTCGAGGCACCGAGCTTCAACGACGCCAGCGCCTGGGCGCTCCCCCTGACCTATGGCCTCGACCACGGGGTCCTCACCCCCTCCGCCCTGAGTCCGGCCCTCCTGGGCGAGCGGACCGAACCGATCCGGCCCGCCGCCGGCCCGCCGGACCGGGGATCCTACGGCTACCTCTTCTCCTGGACCGACCACTATGCGCCCCGAGCCCTCTTCCGGGTCCTGGACGAAGGGGTCATCGCCCGTGCCGCCCTGGTGCCCATTTCGGTCCAGACCACCCGGGGTGTCGTGGAGTTGGGGCGGGGCAGCGTGTTCATCCCCCGCCGGGGGCAGGCGCTCTCCCCCGACCACCTCCACGAACTCATGGCCCGGGTGGCGGAAGAGGACGGGATCGCGGTCCACGCCGTGAACAGCGGAAGCACCCTGAACGAGGGGGCGGACTTCGGGAGCGGCAACGCCTTCGGCACCCTGGCGCGCCCCGAGATCCTCCTCCTCTTCGAGGGAGGCATCCAGCGCTTCGACTTCGGGCACATCTGGCATCTGCTGGATGCCCAGATGGGAATCCCGGTGGTGCTCAAGCAGAAGGACCGGATCGAAGAGATCGAGTGGAGCCGCTACAGCCACATCATCCTCCCCGGGGGGCGCGGGGTGGGGCTGAGCGCGTCGGCCACCCCCCGGGTGGATCAGTGGATCCGGGAGGAGGGGGGCACCTTCATCGCCCTTCGGCAGGGGGCCGAGTGGGCCCAGGAGGCCCTCCTCGGCCGGGCGCCCATCACCGAACGGACGCTGGCGTTGGAGGAGGGAGAGCGATTCGACCTGGAGGAGCTCCGCCTGCGCCAGTCCAGGGACGTGGTGGCCGGGGCCATCTTTTCCAGCGACCTGGATCTCAGCCACCCCCTGGCCTTCGGGTACCACCGGCGAACCCTGGCCAGCCACCGGGATACCTCGATCCGGCTGGTGACGCCCGAGAACCCGGTGGCCACCGTGGCCCGCTATCACGACGCGCCCCTCCTTGCGGGGTACGCATCGGAGCGGCGGCAGGAGGAGATCGGCGGAACTCCCATGCTCGTCGCGGAACGCCTGGGGGCCGGGACCGTAGTGCTCATGACCGACAACCCCAATTTTCGGGGCGTCTACCTGGGCACGAACAAGCTCCTCATGAACAGCCTCTTCTTTTCGGACCTGTTCAGTGGGCCCTCCGCCCCGGGTGGGGCCGGATTCCGGCCGTGAGGTCGTATGGAGGTCGTGTGCAGCATCCGCACCCGGAAGCGTGGATCGACCGCCGGGCTCGAAACCAGGAAGGAATATGATGACGTCGAAATCGATGATGACCAGCTTACCCGTGGCCTTTCCGGGCCTGCTCCCCGGAGTGCCGGTCCGGACCTCTGCCCGGACCTTCGCCCTGGCCCTCGCCCTGGCTCTCTCGGCCTGCGCGGAGCCACCACCGCAGGACGCCTCCCCCGGGGAGGTCGAACGGGAGGTTCCCAGCGACTTCACCCGCTATTCGGCCGACGTCTTCTTCGAGACCGTCAGCTACGGGCTGGGCGGCGAAGGCGGACACGCCTTCTCCCCCGACGGGACCCGGCTCCTCGTGAACTCCGACGAGACCGGCGTCTTCAACGCCTACGCCCTGGACATCGCCTCCGGAGAGGTCCATGCGCTCAGCCGGTCCGAAACCAACGCCATCTTCGGCGTCTCCTGGTTCCCCCAGGATGACCGCGTCCTCCTCACCGGCGACGTGGGAGGAAACGAGCAGAACAGCGTCTTCGTCGTGGAGCCCGACGGTACGCTCCACGACCTCCTCCCACCGGGGGACTACGAGGTGGCGGGACAGCAGTCCGGTCTTCGCTTCGAGGCCTGGCAGGCCGACGGGGAAGCCTTCTTCCTCACCTCCACCGAGCGGGATCCCCAGCTGGCGGACCTCTATCGCTATGACGCCCGGACGTACGAGCGGGAGATGGTCTTCCAGAACACCCGGGAGCTTCCCTTTCCCACCCGGGGCTTCCATGTAAGTCCCGACGGCCGCTGGCTCTCCCTGGATTTCCACCACACCCGCTACGATTTCGACATCTACCTGGTGGACCTGCACAGCGACGACCGGGCGCCAGAGCTCATCCTGACCCACCCGGAGCGGGAGGTGGTCTACCGGGGGATGGGCTTCACTCCGGACAGCGGGAGGCTCATCTACGGGACCGACGAATTCGGCGAGTTCATGGATGCGTGGACCTTGGACCTGGGGACTCGGGAGACCGAATCCCTGGTGGAGGCGGAGTGGGATATCACCCAGACCCGTACCGACCTGCCCTACGGAATCTGGTACTCTCCCGAAGGACGCTACCGGGTGGACATCCACAACGTGGATTCGAGGAACCAGCTGACCGTCACCGACACCGGGAGCGGCGAGGAGCTGGACCTCTCCTTCCTTCCCGAAGGGATGATCAGCGCGCCCCGCTTCCAGGCCGGGACCGGGCGTCTGGCCCTCCAGTTCGAGCGGGACACCCGGCCCACCGACCTCTTCCTGGTGGATCTGGAGGCGCGGACCAGCCGGCGACTCACCGAGGCCCTGAACCCCGCCATCCAGGAGTCCCACCTGGTGGAGAGTGAGGTGGTCCGCTTCGAGAGCTACGACGGGCTGGAGATCCCCGGGCTCCTCTACCGGCCGCGCCAGGCCAGCGCAGACAGCCCCGTCCCCGCCATGGTGTGGGTGCATGGCGGCCCAGGGGCCCAGAGCCGTCAGGGGTACAGCCCCGTCCTCCAGTTCCTGGTGAACCAGGGCTACGCCGTCTACGCCATCAACAACCGGGGCTCCAAGGGCTACGGACGGAGCTTCCGCGAGGCGGACCGCCGCAGGCACGGCGAGGCGGACCTGGGCGATGTGGTGGCCTCGCGGGGGTACCTGGAGTCCATCGACTGGATCGACGCCGACCGGATCGGGGTGATGGGGAGCTCCTACGGCGGCTACCTCACCCTTTCGGCCATGACCTTCGAGCCCGAGGTCTTCGACGTGGCCATCAGCATCGTCGGCTACTCCGACGTCATCGGGAACATCACCGCCGGCGGATGGCGGCTGCCGCGCCTGCCGGCGGCCTACGACGAGATGGGGCACCCGGAGGAGGACGCCGAGCGGCTCCGCCGGGTCTCTCCCCTCTTCTACGCCGACCGGATTTCCCGCCCCCTCTTCGTGGCCGCAGGGGCGAACGACGTCCGGGTCCCCATCGACCAGAACGACCGCCTCGTGGAGGCGGCCCGGGAGGCCGGGGTGGAGGTGGAATACCTGGTCTTCGCGGACGAGGGACACGGCTTCCGTAGGCGGGAGAACCGGATCACCGCAGTGGAGGCATACGTGGACTTCCTGGACCGCTTCCTGGGTGGGAGCTAGAAGACCGTTGAAGAACGAAGACTGGCCCCGCTTCGGTCGCATTGCATGGGCGACCCTGGGAGTGCTGGCGCTCGCGGTCGTCGCGGGCGTGGTCCTGAGGGAGCTGGCCCTGGTGGTGGTCCCCCTCCTCCTGGCGCTCTTTCCCGCGACCCTCCTGGTCCCGGTGGCACGGTGGCTCGAGCGCTGGCGGATCCCTCGCACGGTGGCCGCCATTGTCACCCTCCTGGGCGGGCTCATCCTCTTCTTCGGAGTCGCGGCGGGGACCGTCACCCTGGTCGTCGCCCAGCTCCCAGATATCCTGGAGTCGGCGGGGGAGGGGATCGATGGGGTGGAAGAACTGGTGGGGCGGGTGGTGCCTGGGTTCGAGATCCCTGCCGTCGACGAGATCCGGGGGATGATCCTGGAACGGATCGAGACGTCGGAGGAGGGATCCACCGGCTTTGCCATGCAGGCCCTGGGCATGGCCATGGGTGCGGTGGAGGTGGTGGCGGGGATGCTCCTCGTCCTGGTGGTCCTCTTCTTCTATCTGAAGAGCGGTCGGGCCCTTGCCGAAGGGCTTGCGGGATTCGTGGCTCCCGGCTCCCGGGAACGGCTCATGCCCCTGGCCGAAGAGGCATGGGAGACCCTGGGGGCCTATTTTCGCGGCCAGCTCCTGGTGGCTCTGGTGGACGCGGTCTTCATCGGGATCGGCTTGGTCCTCCTCGGGGTGCCCCTGGCCCTCCCCCTGGCCGCCCTCGTCTTCTTCGGAGGCCTCTTTCCCATCGTCGGAGCCCTGGCGACCGGGGTCCTGGCGATCCTGGTTGCGTTCTCCCATGGGGGCATCGGAATCGCCCTGGCGGTGACGGGGCTGGTCCTGGCGGTGCAGCAGCTCGAGGGAAACGTGCTGGAACCCCTCATCCTCAGCCAGGTCCTCGATCTCAACCCCCTGGTCATCATCATGTCCATCACACTGGGCGCCATCGTGCTCGGTGTGCTGGGGGCCTTTCTGGCCGTTCCCACTGCGGCCATCGGGAAGCGGCTCATTGTCCGACTCCGGGAGGGTACCTTCGATGAGGGTGGACAGGGAGGAAAGACGGATCCGTTAACAGGCTGTTGAACTACTGGAGGGACCACCGCGAAGGGGTCTTGCGAGTCCTGGGCAAGGCGGAGCCCCGACAGCGATGCGGTAGCATCGGTGAGGGG
>SL_3KL_010_SEDDRAFT_10000988_pt1 | contig 25151 bp, 21 predicted proteins | sample SodLakKL_010_SED_2_FD_10381 | JGI IMG/M metagenome (IMG submission 10381) | reverse complement strand
AAAGAAGAAAAAAAGCCGAAAGTACATAGAGTCATTGATAAGCGATTAGCTCAGTTGGTTGAGAGCATCCCGATTACCATCGGGAGGGTCACTAGTTTGACCCGAAGGCACCGCCTGAGCCGGTGGGCCAAAGGCGAACAATCTAGTATCGGCCATGCAGAAAATCTAAGGGTTGCAATTTTTAAAAAAAACTGCAATCTTTTGTTAAATAAAACAAGACTATAACAAAAACTGTAACTGAGTTGGTCAACTTCAGTTTCCCTTCAACCCATTCGAAACCCTCTTGTAAATCCTGGGTCTCTCTTTTTTGTTAAGCATACAATTTGCAGGTAGAGATTTACGATATCAGGATTGCCGAAAGTTTTGGGTAGCACCTCAGGCAATTCCGACAACTCTCTGGTTTTCTCTTTTTACTTTTCTTTTTCTCTGATGGCTTGTGCCACTGTTTTACAAGGGTTTAACCTTGCGCAGCCCTATCGTAAACGCTATGGTGTCTTATAATTACAAAGGCGTGCAGTGGCTCAATGATGTGAATACGGAAGAAATTGAATCTTTCAATTATATTGATTTACATTTATGGAGACCTCTCTATCAGGATTTGTCTGTGGCGCTCAAAGTTCACAACCTGTTGGATCAGGATTTTGCAGATTCACGTAATATGATTACTCCCGGCAGAATGGCTAATGCCCAGTTAAAATACTCCTTTAAATACCGTCGTCCTGAAAAACCTCTGAACCGTGTAAAAAAGCATTATTTAGTGACGACTTTAGAGACCGGGTGTTCATACAGGCCCGGTCTTTTTAAGTGATTGAAAATGATAAGTGCTTTTGATAGCCTACAAAAAATTTCCTGTTAACTTTGATGAAATTTATGATTATGAGAAGCCCTGTTTATCTGATTATTGCAATTTGCATTTTGTTAATAGGTTGTGCTACAGGAGGCAAGCAAGATTCCGGCCGCACCCTCAACATTATCCACGCTGGTAGTCTCACCCTACCCGTGCATGAGCTTGCCGAAGCTTTTAGGCACGAGTATCCTGATGTCAAAATCCTCACCGAAGCCTGGGGTAGCAAAGCAGGTGCTCGTCGTGTTATTGATATTAATACACCGGCCGATGTATTTATGTCAGCCGATTATATGGTTATTGAAAACATGCTTATTCCTGAACATGCTCCCTGGTATCTCCCATTTGCTACCAATGAACTGGCGATCGTTTACACACCTCGTTCGCGCTTTGCTTCAGAAATCAATGTAGATAATTGGATGGAGATTCTCATGCGTTCTGACGTGAAATACGGGCGCAGTAATCCCGACATGGATCCCTGTGGAGTGCGCAGCGTGTTTACGATCAAGCTGACAGAGAAAAAATATGGGCAGCAGGGTTTTGCAAAACAAATGCTTGAAAAAGATACCGACAATATCCGCCCCAAAGAAACAGATTTGATTGCCCTGCTGGAAAGCAATCATATTGACTATATATTTCTTTATAAAAGTGTAGCCGTACAGCATGGTCTTGAATATTTGGAGTTGCCTGACAGCCTTTCACTGGGCAGTTTTGCTCTCACTGACTGGTACAAAAACGTAAGTATACAGACCATGGGTACTAAACCCGGAGAAACTATTACTGAGTATGGTGAGGCTATGGTTTATGGAATAACCATACCCTATAAGACCCAAAACCCTGAGCTGGCTGAGCGTTTCGTGAAGTTTGTGACAAACTCTGAAAAAGGACAACAAATTCTTCAGGACCTAGGCCAAGAGCCGGTGAGGGGATTTGCGAATCCTTACGAAGCAGATATTCCTGAAACACTTCTTCCATAACAACACAAATAACAGGGTGTTCGGGTTATTACCTGCGTTTTTGACCGTTTGTACTGTCTAAGTTTTATGAACTTTAATCAGAAAGTAAGGCAAGGCCAGGATCCATAACTGATCCAAAGCAACATTCCTTTAAATCCCAATTGCTCAATAGGAATAAGATGAACAAATGATTTTGCCGGGTTTAATTCTCGTAAAAACTTGAATGCTTTTTACATCAGGGTACCCTGGCAGCTTCTTTGTGTATCAGCTTGAGGTATCTTTCTTTTATGGCAGCCAGTTTTCCCACAGTCAGGTTTTCCCTGTAAATCCTAACCAACTCAACGATTTCGCCCTTTTCCATAAAAGCAGCCCGGGCTGCATCAAAAAAAATGAGGGATGTGTCAAACTTGGCTTCACGAGTCAACTCTTTAAAGTCATTCCAATTGATAAAGCCGGGAATTTTGAAAAATCCACGATTTTCATTTTCCCTGTCCAGATACATGTCATTTCCAATGTCATTGAGCTGCAAGAACTTGTTTAAATAAATGAGCCCCATTTTGTTTTTGGTTCGCTTGCTGCTTTTTTTCAGCTTTACTCCAGCCTCTTCCAGCCATTGTTGTACCTTGCTGATCTCATGATAAGGGCCCATGTCGATCATCCTGATTACAGGGCAAGTGGAGCCCTCTACACTAATGACCCCTGTAACTGCATCCATTTGAGGGTTAAAGACTTCGCGCAATTTTTTCAGCGTTCGTGTCAAAAACTCCAGAGTGTACTGCTGGCGACCATCAATAATCCAGTATAAGTATTTGGGCATTTCTTTTTTGGGTTCATCCCCATAGTATCCAAAAAAAGGATTTACTGCTTCAAGAATACAATTGTCAATTTGAAGGTGTTCTTTGGCAAGGCAAGAAAGTGGCTCTTCTTTGGTTATCCATCCAAATCGTTCGATGGATCCTGATGTGGGGACTGTTTCCTGTGCTTTCATGGCTGTAATGTTAGGATTTGTAGCCTAAAAGTATAACATTAATCTTGAATATGCAAATTTTGAAGTCCCTGGTTCATGGTTTATATGTGCACAACGAAAAGGTTTTGGGGTTTGATTGTATCCTTTATGGCGTTGAACCTTGTATGAGCCTGATATTCGTTGGAGCATGCCCGCCTTTTAGTTTTTAATACACCGGACGGCATAACCTTCTGTTTTTTCACCCTCTGTTCGTTGCACTGCAGCAAAATAGGCATGCATACGCCTGGCCATTGCCAATTGCTCTGTGGTTTCCAGGGTGGTCCACCAAAAGCCCTGGTTTCCCATTTCCAGAAAACTGGCATTAACATAGCGACTTCCTCCGGGAAGTGCCGAAAACCCTGTTTCGTTTGTGGCTCCCTCATTGGGTGCGTCCCATAGCCCGTCTCCATCTTCAACGGTACCGGTGGCTTTGAGTTTTCCGCCTGCCACGCTTTCACCTCCTAAGTAGCTGGTTAATTGCGTCCAGTCATCATCTGTGGCGACCCTCCAGCCATCCGGGCATAATTGGTCCGAATTGGCAGCATACCAGTTGTACAAAGCTCCATAGTTTGCGCCATAGCTTTCATCATTGTCATACCAGGCATACCCTGCTGTTTTAAGATTTACCCATTCATTACCTTCGTAAGCATGGGTTATGGAGGTGCCATCATTGAATGTGGTTGTTCTCAGATTTTCGGCCATCCATTGTTGTTGTCCAATGATTACTGTACTATATTCGTTGCCATCTATATCGCTAATATTTTCTCCATATTCGATGTCTCCGTTCCCATTTCCGGTTCCATTATCTCCGTTGCCATTATCTGATTCTCCCAGGGTTTCAAAAGTTTGAGTGATGCTGTATGCTGTATCATATTTATTGATCCCGTAAGCTCTCAAATAATAAGGGGTTCCTGGCTCAAGACCAACGATGTTAATTCTTGTGTTGTATTCTTCATCTAAATTAAAGTGTGCCCCGGTAAAAATACCATCATGGTCTTCAAGCGAGGAGTTATAGTTTTTCTTCCAAACAAGACCTGCATCAATAAATGGGATTTTGCCCGTGGAGCTGTGGTGGCCGGGCCAAAAAGCAACACCCACACTGGCCGTGGTTTCTGTTATATCATTTACCAGGTAAAGGTTAATGCTTGGAGGCATAATATCCACATCCTCATCTTCACAACTCCAGATTACGAATAGTGAAAGGCTTATGGACAATAAAGCAAAGACTGAAATTTTTTTTCGATTTTTCATAGTGGCTTTTTTTGAGGGGGGGGTAAATCAGTTTTTTATTGGGGTTAAAGGTTTATTTTTTGTTCATGTTTTCAAGGGCAAGTTTGCAAAACAGGAAATATTGTTTTGGCCTTTTGTTGTCTTGCTTTAGTTCGCATCGTTATAGATATAAATGATTGTGTTAGAACTTTTATGTTGAACAGTATCATTGTTAAGAAAGAGCTGAATTAAAAATGTTCTCCTGCACCACTTGCATGCCCAATGTGTTGCCGGTTTAGGCCTGCCAATGTGTTGTTTCTAAAATTTAGGCAACCCATAGTGGATTTCTGCGATAAAACCGACTCTCTTCTGATATGCTTTTAGGGGGGGCAGTGGGTTTTGTTCTTTTTTAATTTTTTGGTAAAATTAAGACGTTGTTGCAATTTAAACAATTTTTTTAATAATTTTCCTGCAAAGCTTTGGGATGTTTGAATTAAAAAAAGGGATGTTTTTCAAAATAGGTTTGCGAAAAATTTGACATCATATAAAAAAGTAATAAATTCATGTCAAATATGGTTAGTGTATCATTTAAACTGCAAAGACATGAAAGATTTTTTAGAGAATACAGAGCTGAAAGAGCTGGTAAAAGCTGTCGATGAAATTGCCAAAAGCGGGAAACGTTTTTCTGATATAGAAGACAAAGACGGAAACCAATATGTTGACCTGGTTCAGGAGGGTGGAGGTGTGTTGGGTATTGCCCTGGTTGGATACACCTGGATACTGGAAAGGGCAGGGTTACGCTTTTTTAGTTTGGCCGGGACTTCAGCCGGTGCCATCAATACCATGATGCTTGCCGCCCTGGGACCCCTTCATCAGGCAAAGTCCGAAAAAATACTGGAAATACTTGCCCAAAAAAACCTGTTTGATTTGGTGGATGGAGATCGGCCAGTGAGAAAGCTGGTGCAGCGGTTCATCCGTGGTGAGTCAGGTATTGGCTGGCTAATAGTTAAGAATATCTTCCGGTTTTACCGTATCCTTACCCGGCAACTGGGTCTGAATCCGGGCAATGAATTTGAAAAATGGATAACGGCTGAGTTGGTTAAGATTGGTATTAAAACCATGGGAGATATTACCAGGCTCCGGCATGAATTACCCGTTGGGCTTAAGGATATTTCGGGTGGAAATGCAAATGAAATGGTGCCCCGTCTGGCCATTATTGCAGCCGACATAACTACTCATAGCAAAATAGAATTTCCCCGTATGTCAGATCTCTTTTTCAGCCAGCCGGATGATGTATCACCCGCCAGGCTCGTGCGTACTTCCATGTCTATTCCTTTCTTTTTTGAACCTGTCACCTTTGATAACATCCCCAATAGCGGTAAAATGAATGACGAGAAATGGCTACAGCATTGCCGTTACCGGGGAGAGGTGCCTCCCAGTGTATGTTTTGTAGATGGCGGGCTTTTGTCAAATTTCCCTATCAATGTATTTCACCGCAGTGATGGAAAATTACCGCGCAGACCAACTTTTGGGGTAAGGCTCAGCACCTATCGCAAAGATTACTCCAATGTTACAGGTATGAAATCCATGATGGGGGCAATGATTAGCTCCATGCGCCAGATTTATGATTATGATTTTCTCAAGCGCAATCCCGATTACTCTCAACTTATTGGTCATGTGGATGCTGATAAGGAGTTCAATTGGTTGGATTTTGAAATCAGTCGAAGTGAACAGGTGAAAATGTTTTTGCATGGGGCCCGCGAAGCAGTTGCTTTTTTGAACGCCTTTGACTGGGAAAAATACAAAAAGACCAGGTTGGAGCTTTCAAGGGCTGCTGCCAGGGGTGTATAATGCTATTAGTAAGGATGATTGCAGTTGTGGAGTCAGGGTTGGTTCTCTATTTTAATGCTGGCACCTAGTTGTTCTACAGGTTTTTCTTTGAAAAGCTGCTGCCAGAATGGGTTCGAATCCTCCGTAATTTGAAATTTTCGAAAGTGAAGCAATGAATGTTGGAGGGGAGATCTACTGAAGGAACTTTTGATGATACATTCATTGCGTTAAATTCATGTTTATCCTTTGTTTGAATTCTCAAAATTAATTAAGTGTTTAATTGTGTTTAGGGTTTCTGGTAAAAAACCACTACCTTTATTATAGAAAAAGAGCGTAGTTCATTTTTGTTGAACCCAGAACACCTATATGATAGATAATAGTGATTTTGTTTCATTTATTGAAACCTATAAAAGAAAACTTACCGAACTTTTTACCCAGCGAAATAATGAAGGTCATATGGCAGCACAGAGGGGATTGCCACCATACGTTTTAAGGCAAATTCATGAATGCAGTCCATTATCAACCTTCATTCCGGAAGAATACGGCGGACGGGGTGCCAAAACCTACGAAACACTGTCTATGCTGGAAGTAAGCTCGTACCAGTCATTGCCGTTATCATTGATGATGGGAATTAACGGTGCATTGTTTCTTCAGCCTTTGGCTAATTATGCCATTGAGGATGTAAAGAAAAAGATTTTCAGGGATTTTCTTGTTGAAAAGAATATGGGTGGTTTAATGATTACCGAACCCGATTTTGGAAGCGAAGCATTAAAAATGCAAACCGGATTTTCAAAATCAGGAGATCAATATAGTGTTTCTGGTTTAAAACATTGGGCTGGTCTTACAGGATGGGCTGACTACTGGCTAATTGCAGCCCGGGAAAAAGTTGGAAATGGAAATTTGGGCAAAGATATCGGGTTTTTTATTCATGATACCAGTAATGGTGGGATAGATGTAGTGGAGGTTTTTCAGAATCTTGGACTTTATATGCTACCTTACGGTCGTAACCGCATTGAAATAGAGGTCCCCGAGACCCATCGCCTGCAACCAAAAACTACCGGTGTTACCATGATGCTGGATTTATTACACAGGAGTCGACTGCAGTTTCCCGGCATGGCAACCGGTTTTTTAAGACGTATGCTCGATGAAGCAGTTAGTCATTGTAAAACACGTTTTGTTGGTGGTTCGAGCCTGTTTAATTATGACCAGGTGAAAGAGAGGCTGGCTCATCTGCAGTCCTATTTTACAGTGAGTTCTGCCATGAGTTATTTCACCAGCTCCAATATTCCCATGGAGAAAGATACATCACGTTCGGATTTGACTGCCAACTCAATAAAGTCGGTTGTAACTGATTATATGCAATCGGCAGCACAGAGTCTTTTGCAGCTTGTGGGTGCCAAAGGATATAAACTGGACCATATTGCAGGAAGATCCATTACTGATAGCCGCCCTTTCCAGATTTTCGAAGGATCCAATGACATTCTTTATCAACAGATTTCCGAGTCTGTCTTAAAATTGATGCGCAAATCATCTGCCACTAATCTTTACGAATTTCTAAAAGGTTACCCCCATACCGATAAAGCTGCCGGGTATTTCAAAGATGTTTTGAACTTTAGTGTTGATTACAAGATGGCCCAGCGAAAAATGGTGGAAATGGGGCAGGCTCTGGGTCGACTGGTTTCCATGAACATGACCATCGAGCTGGGGGCCAAAGGTTTCAACCAGGAGATGGTTTCCAATAGCCTGGTCGTGCTTCAGAAAGAGATCAGAACTATTCTCAGCTCTTACAGTTTTGATAAGAATGCCGATATACTGCATGATTGTGAAGAAAACAGCAGCTGGCTTTCCATCTTACCTTTACCGGCAAAGTGATTGTTCATTCGTTAAAAGTCGCTTTATCGCATATTGCAGTATGTTTGCTCAACTGCTCAATGACCATATTTTTTTTGAGATAACATCCTTTTTAGGTGATGGAATTACCCATCCAGAGGTTTGCCTGGATTAAATCTGCTACAGCTTTTTTCTTTCGCACTCACGTGTTTTTCCGTGTATTCATTTACTGGTGTATAATGATATCAGTAGGTGGGGTTATAGCTGTGTAATCCGGTGTAGATTCCAATTCTTATTGCTGTCATCCAGTTGTTTTGGCGGGCTATTCTTCGCAGAGCTGCAGTCTGAATAAGTTGGAAATCTCCGGAATTTATTATTTTCGTAATCTGAAAAACAAAAAGCGACAAGTATGAGTAAAAAACGTATAGTGGTGTTAACCGGTGCCGGAGTAAGCGCTGAAAGTGGTATCAGCACCTTTCGCGATAGTGGAGGCTTGTGGGAGAAGTATGACATATCGGAGGTGGCCACCCCAGAGGCATGGGAAAGGAACCAGGATCTTGTAACAGAGTTTTACAATCAGCGTAGAAAGCAGCTCTATGAGGTGGAACCCAATGCAGCTCATTACGCACTGGTAAAACTTGAAGAAAAGTACGATGTGCAAATCATCACCCAAAATGTGGATGATTTGCATGAAAGAGCTGGTTCAAAAAATGTAATGCATTTACATGGAGAACTTAAAAAAGTGAGAAGTTCGGTGGATGAAGATTTGGTATATGAGCTGGATGGCTGGGAAGTGAAGAAAGGAGATACTTGTGAAAAAGGCTCCCAGTTGCGACCCCATGTCGTCTGGTTTGGTGAGCCCGTTCCTATGATTCCTCCTGCAGCGGAGTTGTGTTCTACCGCTGATATACTCCTCATCATCGGAACCTCTCTCAATGTCTACCCCGCTGCGGGGCTTGTGGGTTATAGCCCGCCGGGTTGCCCGGTTTACCTGATAGACCCGGCCGAGGTGAATGTTTCGCATATTCCCGGGGTGAAAATCATTCGCGAAAAGGCAGGAAAAGGTACTGCCCAGCTGGTAGATAAGCTGCTTGATCATTCATAAGCACTTGCCGCGATTGCTCATCGAATAAAAACATGTCAACAGGTCCGGTAGCCAATGGTCGCCGGTGCTGTTTATTGGAAGGATGGTAACTGAATTTACTACTCAATGGTGTGCCTTACCCCTTTATTATTGGAAGCTAATGGCAAACGGCTTTTAGTTTAGTGTACCCGTGACATGTATCCCTGAAAGTTTCTTTTTTTTAATAAAGGACTAAACGAAGTAATAGCCGGGGCATACAACTGGCTTTTCATTTGCCCAAAAACCAACAAACATTACAACTTACAAAACCACAATGCAGAACAAAAAATTATCTATGGATGAGTTAGGGCGGATGAGCCCCGGTCAGTTTCGTGAAAAAGAGAAATTTCCCCTGGTAATAGTGCTTGATAATATTCGCAGCATGATGAATGTGGGCTCTGTTTTCCGAACAGCCGATGCCTTTCGCATCGAAAAAATTCTTTTGTGTGGNATTACCGCACGTCCGCCTCATAAAGAGATTCATAAAACCGCCCTGGGGGCCACTGAATCGGTAGCCTGGGAGTATTTTGAAGATAGCACAGATGCAGTAAGGCAGTTACGCGAAAACGATTACCAGGTGCTGGCCCTGGAACAAACGACCCAAAGTCAGTCACTGGATATCTTTCAGCCAGAGCAGGGGAGCAAATACGCACTGGTTTTTGGCAATGAAGTAAAAGGGGTACAGGATGATGTTTTACCCCTCTGCCATGGGAGCATTGAAATACCGCAATTTGGCACCAAGCATTCCTTTAACATATCCGTTACTGCGGGGATTACCCTGTGGGATTTTTTTACCAAGATGCAGAAATTCCACAAGGTTTTGGATCGCTGACGGGTATCTTCAATGTTTTACCAGTGATTTGACTTTCTGGGGGAAATTATTTCCGTACTTTTGCCACCAAAAACAACAGCCATGCGCATCGATATCCTGACAATTTTTCCTGAAATGTTTGACGGGCCTTTTTCTCATTCCATCATAAAGCGGGCAAAGGAGAAAGACCTGGTGGAAATTCATCTGCATAATATTCGCGATTATTCTACCGACAAACACCGCAGGGTTGATAATTACCCCTTTGGCGGGGGAGCTGGTATGGTGATGATGATTGACCCCATTCTGCGATGCATTGAAGAGCTGAAAAAGAAAAATGAATATGACGAGGTGATATTTTTAACCCCGGATGGGAAGCGGTTTGAGCAAACAGCAGCCAATAAACTATCCACCATGAAGAACATTATTTTGTTGTGTGGACACTACAAAGGGATTGATGAGCGCTTGCGTGAGCAGGTTATCACCCGCGAAATAAGCATTGGCGACTATGTGTTGTCGGGGGGTGAGTTGGCCGCCGCTGTGGTAACGGATAGTATTGTGCGCTTGCTTCCGGGGGTGTTGGGCGATGAAACTTCTGCTTTATCCGACAGCTTCCAGGATGGTTTGCTTTCTCCCCCGGTTTATACCCGCCCGGCAGATTACAAAGGCTGGAAGGTTCCTGATATTTTGCTTTCGGGGCATGATCGGAAAATTGCAGAGTGGCGCCATGAGAAAGCCGTTGAACGTACCCAGAAAAGAAGGCCCGACCTGCTCAAATAGTATCAGCAAACCGGGCCTTGTTTAAGGGTTCGGAAACCTAAAACCTGTATCCTACGGTTAGTTTTAATACGCGGTTGTATGCTTTAAAGTCCCCATCTTCGTCCAGCGACGTAACTCCGAGGTCATATCCCAGGCTGGCGCTCAGCCCGACAGGCAGATTTACCCCTGCACCCAGTACAAGTGCCAGATCCAAATCTCGCATACCTTCTGTGGAAGACTCCGATTCACCGTTCGCCTTCACCGTATTGTCCAAAAGTATGGATGCCTGGGGGCCTGCATAAAAATGAACAAAAGGTATGGGTCCAAATTTGGCCACTACCGGAATGTCAATATAACTGGAGATGTTTTCACCTTCAAAAGTCATTCCGGCAAACTCTTCTGTAACCTGATATCCCTTTTGAGAGTAATACACGCCGCCTTCAACAGCAGCAATGCCAAGTAAGGATAATTCCAGGAACCCGCCCACGTGAAAACCGGTTCGCATGTCGGTGTCTCCCATGTCATCTCCACCTACATTGGCAAAATTCACCCCCCCCTTCACTCCATAATTAATCTGGCCATGGGCAGGCTGCAGTGATACTACTGCTAGAAGTAGTGTAAACGCTGTGGTCAATTGCAATAACTTTTTCATACCTGATGTTTTTTGTGAATAACTGTAAATTAAAACCAAAACTAGTGAAAATAAAACAAATGTCAAAGGAATAAATTAATAGGGTCAAAGAATTAATCCGTGCCGATACCCTGGCAGTAATGATTTAAATGTTGTCAAAAGTGGCTTGGATCTTTGGGGATAGTTTGGGTATTACTTTTTTAAGTTATTTTTGCCTTCGCAAAATTCATAGATGTGGCATATAGGTCGGCATGCTGATAAAAAGTCCTGGATAAGACATTTTGCTGAGGGGCCGCTCAATCCAAGGAAATCTGCAAAGCAGTGAAAATAAATGGCTGGATTTTTTTTATTTCAATAATTTCTCTATCTTTGCACTCCCTTTTACGAAGCATAATTAACATAATCATTTCATATTGAATACGTCCGGCATTGGGCGGATTACTTTAAACGATTAAAATACAGAGTCATGAACCAGACGGAAATAATGAATTTTGTGCAGGATACTTTGACCGAAAAGAAAGAATTCCCTGCATTTAAGGCCGGAGACACCATAACTGTTCACTATAAAATCAAGGAAGGTAACAAGGAAAGGCTTCAGCCATTTCGTGGTGTGGTGATACAAAGGCGTGGAAGTGGTTCCACAGAAACTTTCACCGTTAGGAAAATTTCCAGCAACATAGGCGTAGAAAGAATTTTTCCCATTACTTCGCCCTTTATCGAGAAAATTGAGCTCAACCGCCGTGGTGTAGTTCGCAGGGCCCGTATTTTCTACCTGAAAGCATTGCGTGGTAAGAAAGCCCGAATCAAAGAGAAGAAATACTAAATATTTTTTCCGGATAAAAACTTTTATGTATGCTATGTTTATACCGTGCAACATACAAGATAAAAAAGCAGCTATCCCTCTTTCATCAAAAGAGGTAAATGTCCGGTCAATGATATAACTGAATTATATTCAGCAGAGAAGCCAGTGGAGGTATCCAGTGGCTTTTTTTTTATAACTTAGCCTCTGATACCGCAGGTTTTGAATTATTTTTGCCAAGACTTATTTACAAACCCATAAATCCCAAAATAAATATGAAAAAACTGATTGAATGTGTGCCCAACTTCAGTGAAGGCAATGATATGAATATTATTGATCAAATCACGGCTGAAATTGAATCTGTTGAGGGCGTAAAGCTGTTGGATGTTGACCCCGGTAAGGCTACCAATCGCACGGTTGTTACCATGGTGGGTACCCCCGAAGAGGTTGTGGAAGCTGCTTACCTGGCTGTAAAAAAGGCTTCACAGTTGATTGACATGAGCAAGCATAAGGGTGAACACCCCCGGATGGGTGCTACCGATGTTTGTCCTTTGGTGCCGGTGGCCAATATTACCATGGAGGAAACTGTAGAGTATGCCCGTAATCTTGCCAAACGAATAGGTGAAGAACTTGACATACCAGTGTATTGCTACGAGAATGCTGCCTTTGCGAAAAAACGGATGAACCTGGCTAATTGCCGTAGTGGCGAGTATGAAGGGTTAGCGGATAAAATAACTACCCCGGAATGGAAACCCGATTTTGGGCCCGCCAGTTTCAATGCCAAAGCCGGTGCCACAGCCGTTGGTGCGCGTGACTTCCTGGTTGCTTATAATATCAATCTCAATACTACTTCCACCCGCAGGGCTAATGCCATTGCTTTTGACGTGAGAGAGAAAGGGCGGGTAAAGAGAGAAGGTAATCCAATTACCGGTAAAATTGTTACCGATGAAAAAGGAGATAAGGTTTTTATTCCCGGTACACTCAAAGCTGTTAAAGCCATAGGATGGTTTATTGAAGAGTATGGTGTTGCCCAGATATCCATGAACCTGACCAATATCAGCATTACCCCTGTTCATAAGGCCTTTGATGAGGTAGTGAACAAAGCTACCCAACGAGGTATACGGGTAACGGGCTCAGAGCTTGTGGGTCTTGTGCCATTGCAGGCTATGATTGATGCGGGTAAATATTTCCTGCGCAAGCAAAATCGCAGTGTTGGTGTTTCCGAATCGGAACTGATTAAAATTGCTGTTAAATCCATGGGACTTGACGAGCTAAAGCCATTCAACCCGAAAGAAAAGATTATTGAGTATATGATTGATGAGGGTGCAGGCAAGAAACTGGCCGATATGGATTTGCAGGCGTTTGCCGATGAAACTTCCAGCGAATCTCCTGCACCTGGTGGAGGCTCTATTTCTGCTTATGTGGGCTCCCTGGGTGTTTCCCTTGCTACCATGGTAGCCAATCTCTCTTCCCATAAAAGAGGTTGGGACGATAAATGGGAGTTTTTCGGCAACTGGGCCGAAAAAGGACAGACCATCAAGGATGAGCTGATGTTTTTGGTGGATGAAGATACCCGTTCTTTTAACCGTATTATGGAAGCATTTGGGTTGCCCAAGGGCTCTGATGAAGAAAAGAAAGCCCGTAAGCAAGCCATACAGGATGCTACCAAATATGCCATCGAGGTACCTTTCAGGGTGATGCAAAAGGCTTACGAAAGCTTTGATGTGATTGAAGAAATGGTAGAGAAAGGGAACCCCGCCTCGGTTACTGATGCTGGTGTGGGTGCATTGTGTGCAAGAACAGCCATCATGGGTGCATTTATGAATGTTCGGATTAATACTGCAGACCTTGAGGACAAAAAGTTTGTAAACGATATCGTTCAAAAAGGCAAAGAAATTCGTGATGCAGCCATTAAGCGGGAAGAAGAGATTATTAAAAAGGTGGAACAAAAAATAGGTTGATAAAACCAGGAAAAAATGATGGATAAAATTACCATGCCTGTGCTTATGGTTGACGAAGACAAATGTCAGCGTAACATCAGGAACATGGTACAAAAAGCTGAAAATGCGGGCGTTGATTTTCGCCCGCATTTTAAAACTCACCAGTCCCTGACCATCGGCCGTTGGTTTAGAGAAAAAGGGGTGTACAAAATTGCTGTTTCGTCTTTTTCGATGGCCACCCGCTTTGCCAAAGATGGTTGGAAAGATATCATGGTTGCTTTTCCTGTTAATCTCCGGGAGATGTCAGCTTTGAATCAACTGGCCGGAGAAATAAAACTGGGGATATTACTTTCCGATCCGGGCGTATTACCCACCCTTAAAACGGGGTTAATGCACAAAACAGACTTTTATATAAAGCTGGATGTTGGGAATCACCGCAGCGGATTTATCCCTGATGACCTGGATGGGATAAAATCCCTGTTGGACCAGGCAAAAAATAATCCCCTGCTGAAATTCAGGGGCTTTGTTGCCCATGCTGGTCATACGTATCAAACCCGTTCTTTGAATGAAGTGCACAAAATTTTCAGAGAAGGAAGTGGTCGGTTGGAGTATGTTAAAAATACATTTGCCGCAGAATACCCGGATGCCATTGTTTCATGGGGAGATACGCCCACTTGTAGCCTCATGGATGAATTTGAAACCTTGGATGAAATCAGACCCGGCAATTTTGTTTTTTATGATCTGATGCAGTATCACCTGGCTTCATGCGACTGGGATCAGATTGCTATGGTGCTTGCAGCACCTGTTGTTTCCAGGCAAAATGCACGAAAAGAAGTTGTTGTGTATTCCGGGGCCGTGCACCTGTCAAAAGATTATCTTGAGCTTGATGGGCCGGTTTTTGGTGAAGTGGTGAGACTGACAGAAAAGCAGTGGGAACGTTTCCCCGAACCGGTTTATGTAAACAGATTATCGCAGGAACATGGCATACTTAAGTGTCCTGACGAATATTTTGATACCATTATGCCCGGAGATCTGCTGGGGATTATTCCGGTGCACTCCTGCCTGACGGCCGATGCCGTGCAAAAGTATTATAATTTAAAAACAGGTGAGTTTTTTCAATAACCAATTAATGGCAAGTTGGTTTCTTCTTGTTTCCTAATATGATATGGATGAGCGAATTTTTTATAATGAAAAAGTAAAGAAAAACGTAAGGTAGTGGTTTGCGCATAGTAAGATGAGAGCTGTATGATGGGTATGGCAAATTCATAAAAAATCGCCATAAAATTCTCGCAAAAGGATTTGTCATTCAAAAACAATTATCTATCTTTGCAGTCCTAAAAATCAGCCCCTGCAGGTGGCTGTATTGAGTCCCGAATTAAAACGAAAATAAATTATAATCAAGTAGCTACCCACCGGGTTGCTTATCCAGGTAACGGGTATTCTATTTTGCATTAAATAAATTAAGAAAAAATGAAAAGGACATACCAACCATCACGCAAACGCAGGAAAAACAAGCATGGTTTCAGAAAAAGAATGGAAACCAAAAATGGTCAAAGAGTTCTGGCAGCCAGAAGATCCAAAGGTAGGAAAAGACTAAGTGTTTCAAGTGATAAATCACATAAATAGAAATTTGGTTAATCATTCGTTTTTGGTTTATTAGAGGTTGTGTCAATTTTGTTGAAACAACCTCTTTTTGTTTTATTATACCTGCCAGAAACCGATTTTATAATTAGTTTTTTTATATTTGCTTGTAGGCCGGTTGCTGAAAACCGGGATGCTGATTACCTGGTACAACTTTTCCGCAATCCTGGAAACCCCGGATTTGCGGATTTGTTAAAAGAAATACTCCAAAGTTACTCCTGGTAGAAAATGCTTCCCATCACATGGCTTCTGGCGTAGTTACCGGTTTTCGATTTAATAATTGTATACATTCCACACTATGGGACTGCTAAGATTAATTGCCATTTTTGTTCTTATATATCTTGCTTTCAGGCTTTTTATTACGCTGGTGTTACCCTGGGTTGCTCGCTGGTACCTTAATCGTTTCAAGAAAAAATTTTATGAGCAAAACCCGCACCTAAGGCAGGATGATGAACCCAAAAGGAAGAACAAAACCCGTATATGGTTCAACAATCGTAAGACAAGGCAATACAGCCAGTCGATGGACGATGTGGGGGAGTATGTTGATTACGAAGAACTGGATGATGACAATGATAAGAATGGCGAGAATAATAAGTGATTTCTACCTTTTAAAACTTAGTGTATGGATAAATATGGCTTGAAGAAACTTTTGCCCTACGGAGGAGCCCTTTTGATATTTGTTATTTTAAGTGTGGCCTATGTGCATCCCGTTATTGAAGGCCAAAGGCTGTTGCAACCCGATATCGTACAGTTTGAGGGTATGGCCAAGGAAGTTAAGGACTTTAGGGAGGAAACCGGTGAAGAGGCATTGTGGACCAATTCTATGTTTGGCGGGATGCCAGCATTCCAGATCTCTGTGCGCTATGCTTATAATATATCCAATTTCTTTCACAGTGTGTTTACTTTAGGCCTTCCCAGGCCCGCCGATATGATCTTCCTGTATTTTGCAGGTTTTTTTGTTTTTCTGCTTCTGCTTAAGGTTAATGTGTGGATTGCCTTTTTGGGTGCCATAGGGTTTGCCATGTCTACCTATCACTTTATCATCATAGAAGCCGGGCATAACTCTAAAGCGCTGGCTATAGCTTATATGGCGCCGGTCCTGGCTTCCATCATTCATGCTTTCCGGGGACACTTGTTTTCAGGAGGGATATTGTTTTCCATATTCCTGGCTCTGCAGTTGTTTTCCAATCACCTGCAAATTACTTACTACTTGTTGATTATTGTGGTGTTGTATGGCATTTTTGAAATGGTGCAACAGATTAGAGAAGGTAAGCACAGACAGTTTCTTAGGACCATGGTTGTGTTGATAGCAGGGGCTGTTATTGCTATTGGAGTTAATATAGGAAACTTCTGGTCTACATACACTTATGCACAGCACACCATGCGGGGGGGCACCGAGCTGGCCTCCGATGAAAGACCTGTAGCATCAGGACTCTCTCCAGAATATATTACCCAGTGGAGTTATGGGATTGAAGAATCTTTATCGGTGCTCATCCCCAATGCCAAGGGCGGAGCATCCGAACCTTTGCTTTACGACGAGCTTATTGCACTCAACCAGGGAACACCCCGTGAGCAAAGAGAAGCCAGGGAAGTGATTGATCAGTACGATCCCGCTTTCGTTCAATTTATCATCCAACAGCTTCAATCCGGAAACCACGTAAGCAAATACTGGGGCGATCAACCCTTTACATCGGGACCGGTTTATGTGGGAGCGATTGTCATGTTTTTCTTTGTGCTGGCACTTTTTTATGTGAAAGGACCTTTGAAATGGGGACTGCTTATAGCCATTGTTTTGTCGTTGTTACTCGCCTGGGGTAAAAACCTGCAGTGGTTTACAGATTTTTTTATTGCCTATGTGCCGGGATACAATAAATTCCGTGCCGTGAGCATGACTCTGGTTATTCTTGAATTGTGCATTCCTGCACTGGCATTCCTGGGGTTGCATCAATGGTATAAGAAACCCGAATTGCTTAAAGTGCCTGGCAAACCATTTTATTGGGCGCTGGGGGCTACAGGTGGCGTGGTTTTGTTGCTATATCTTATGCCTTCCACCTTTTTGAACTTTTTAAGTCAGGGCGAAAGAGCTATGCTTGCTACCACGCAAGATGGGGAGATGTTAAACAATTATGATAAAGTAGAACAAATACGTATTGGCCTTTTCAGGTCTGACGCCCTAAGAAGCCTCGGGTTTATAGCTGCCGCCGCGGTTGTTACTGCTTTGTTTGTGAAAAAATTGATCAATCGTACTTTGTTTGTGGTCATCGTGGCCTTGTTGATTTTGGTGGATATGTGGCCCATTAACCGAAGATACTTTGATACCTCAAACTTCAAACCCAAAAGGCAGGTTGAGAACCCTTATCAGCCTACACAAGCTAACCAGCAAATTTTGCAGGATGATGACCCTAATTTCAGGGTGTACAACGTTACAGTGAACAGTTTCAATGATGCCTCCACCAGTTGGTTTCACCACTCGATAGGGGGCTATCATGGCGCCAAGCTCCAGCGATACCAGGAGTTGATTGACCATCACATCTCTCCTGGGAATATGGATGTCCTCAATATGCTTAACACAAAGTACTTTATTGTGCCCGGTGAAAATCAACAACCCACAGCCAGTTTCAACCCCGATGCGCTGGGGAATGCCTGGTTTGTGGATGAGATACAATGGGTTGAAGATGCTGATGAGGAAATAGAAGCTTTACATGATTTTGATCCTGCATCTATTGCTTTGGTTGACAGAAGATTTGAAGAGAAGGTAGCCGGCGTGCAATGGCAAATGGATAGTCTTGCTCAAATCGAACTGGTACATTATCAACCCAACAAACTTCGTTACCAGACTTCAGCATCAACGCCACAACTAGCTGTTTTCTCTGAAGTTTATTATCCCGATGGATGGAAAGTGTTTGTAAATGGTGAGGAAAAGGAACATTTCCGCGCAAACTATGTGCTAAGGGCTATGGTAATACCCCAGGGAGACCATGAAGTTGAGTTTCGTTTTGAGCCGCGCTCATACTTCGCCGGGGGAACGATAGCCTTTGTTTTTAGTGCAATTCTTGTGTTGGCCATCGTGGGGTATGGCGTACGATGGTATTACCGTTCCCGTGAAAAGGGAATTCAAGCACCTGAAGACCAGGAGCATTAGGAGTAACTCTTGGGTGCTGGTTGCACTTGTTTAATTGATAATTGTGCCGGGCTTGAAAATGAACTGAACCGGTATTACAGGGGAATATATCTTGGACTTTTATGGATAAGGTGCTTGTTTTAACTTATTATTGGCCGCCGAGTGGTGGGCCCGGTGTACAGCGATGGCTTAAGTTTGTGAAGTATCTGCCAGAGCTGGGTTACCTGCCCCATGTAATCACTGTTGATCCTACATTAGCTACATACCCTGTACAAGACCCATCTCTGGTAGATGAGGTTTCTGAAAAAGCTACGGTACATACCACAGAAACCCGTGAGCCTTATAAATATTATCAGCGCCTGCTGAGTAAAAAAGAGGTTCCCTATTCGGGTTTTGCCAATGAGCAGAAGGGAGGGGTGTTGAGTGCATTTTCACGTTTTGTTAGGGGAAATTTTTTTGTGCCAGATGCCCGTAAAGGATGGAATGCTTTTGCCATTGCAAAAGCAGAAAAGCTGATTGCCGAAATTGACCCAGGGGTTATCATTACCACAAGTCCTCCTCATTCTTCACAGCTGGCTGGCCTCTACCTTAAAAAAAAGTATCCGCACCTGAAATGGATAGCAGATATGAGAGACCCCTGGACAGATATTTATTATTATGGAAAAATGTACCATCTGCCTTTTGTGAAAAAGAAAGATCGCAAGTTGGAACAACGGGTATTGGAAAATGCAGATGCCATCATAACGGTAAGCAATGATTTAAAAAGAGTTTTTCAGAAGAAGGTGACACCCGGTTTGTATGATCGCTTTCATGTGATCCCCAACGGGTATGATCCGGATGATTTTGTCTTACATACTGACTACCAGCCCAGTGATGATTTTACGATAACTTACACAGGAACCTTAAGCCCGGAATATGATATTTCAGGATTTATAAAGGCTATGAAAATCGCCGAGCAGCAATTGGGGAAAAAGATACAATTGAAGTTCGTGGGTGCCATAAGTGATCAATGGAGAAGGGCTCTTCAAAAGGTGTTTTCTGTTGAAATAATCAACCATGTTAGCCATAAAGAAGCCATCAGGCATATGCTTCAGACTCATATGCTGCTATTGGTTATTCCGGCCATAGAAAACAATAAAGGAATAGTAACAGGGAAGATTTTTGAATATATGGCGGCAGAAAGGCCTGTGTTGGGCATCGGCCCGGTGGATGGGGATGCTGCTCTTATGCTTGAACAAACCAAATCGGGAATGATGTTTGACTATAGAGATGATCATGGTATGGAAAAATATGTGCTGCAGTTTGCCCTGGACCATAAACACTGGCTTCCCGATCGGGCGAAAGTAAAAAGTTATTCGCGACGGGCTCTTACCGGAAAATTGTTGAAAATAATGCAGGGATACATACTATGATATCGTTTAGACCAAAGTTTTTTGACACAATAAAAAAATACAACCAGCAGAAGTTTTTTGCAGATTTGAGTTCAGGAGTAATCGTGGGCATAGTTGCTCTTCCTTTATCTATAGCTTTTGCCATAGCTTCAGGGGTAGCACCTGAAAAAGGTCTTATTACAGCTGCTATAGGGGGTTTTATCATCTCTTTCCTTGGGGGAAGCAAAGTGCAGATAGCCGGACCCACAGGTGCCTTTATCGTGGTTCTTTACAGCATTGTGGAGCAATATGGGATTGAGGGCTTGCTCATGGCCACTTTCATGGCTGGTTTGATGATGCTTTTGATGGGTGCCATACGTTTGGGAGGTATTATTCAGTATATGCCTTATCCCATCATTATTGGCTTTACAAGTGGTATAGCCGTGATCATTTTCTCTACGCAGGTGCAATATTTCTTTGGGATAGCAGGAGAAGGGCTTCCTGCTGATTTTGCAGGCAAAGTGGTGTATTATTTCAATAATGTCTCCACTGTTAACTGGTATGCTGCTTTAATCGGTGGGTTGACCATTCTTTTTACGGTCTATGGTTCCAAAATCAGTCGTAAAATTCCCGGTACACTCATGGCCATTATTGTGAGTACACTGCTGGTGACATTTTTCAATATACCGGTTGCCACCATAGGAAGTAGTTTTGGAACCTTAACTGCAGAGATTCCCAGCCCCACATTGGCATGGATCGATCTTTCGCTGGTGCGTGAACTCTTTTTGCCGGCATTTACCATAGCTATGCTTGGCTCTATTGAGTCGTTGCTATCTATGATGGTTTCTGATGGGGTGAAAAATACACGAAGCAGGCCCGACACCGAGCTGATGGCCCATGGTGTTGCTAATTTGTGTACTCCGCTTTTTGGGGGTATTCCGGCCTGCGGTGCAGTGGCCCGCACCATGACCAATGTGCGCAATGGCGGACAAACTCCCGTGGCAGGGATGGTGCACTCGGTGTTTATTTTACTCATTTTGCTTGTTTTTGGTAAGTGGGCCAGGCATATTCCCATGGCGACCCTGGCAGGGATACTTTTCGTGGTATCCTACAATATGAGTGAATGGCGATCTTTTAAAGCCATTTTTAACAATACCAAAAGTGATATCACCGTTTTGCTTACTACCTTTTTTCTGACAATTTTCCTGGATATCAGTGTTGCCATCCAATTTGGGCTGGTGCTTGCTGCGTTTCTCTTTGTAAAAAGGGTTTCGGAAACATCAGATGTCAAGGTATTTAAAAATGATATTGTGGATGAAAAGTCGCATATGAGTGATGATATTGAAGATGAGAAACTCAATATTCCTCAGGGAATAGAGGTGTTCCAGATAAAAGGGCCGTTCTTTTTTGGGGTGGCGAACCGGTTTGAAGAGGCAGATAAAGAATTGGGAGAAAAACCCAAAATCAGAATTATAAGAATGAGCAGGGTACCCTTTATTGATTCCACCGGGGTAAAAAACCTCAACAGCTTTTTGCTAAAATCAAGAAACGATCACGTTCATATTATTTTAAGCGGATTACCTCCCCAACCCTATCTCACACTTAAAAAACAGGGGATTATCGACCGTATTGGAAAAGAAAATGTTTGTATCAATATTGAACAGGCGTTGGAAAGGGCTAAAATGTGCCTTGAACTTTATAAATAAACAACCTTTACAAGACAATATTCGGTTTAATACAGGGTTTTACTTTATACAGGGTAAGTTTAATAATTATTTGCAAAACACACTAAAATAAAACCCAAAACTATCGTGGTTTTTTTTAAATTTGTAGATGGTCACTAAACTATTGTAGGATAAGAACTGAAAGATGCGCAAGCTCACAATTGCTCCCACGAATGAAACTTTGAAAATTAATCTGGACCCGGATAAAAACAACCTTTTTTTTTCCGGATTTTCTTATCCATCTGATGCAATTGATTTTTTTCAGCCGGTATTAGAATGGATAGATGAGTATTTATCACTCCCGGTAACTTCTCCCATCTCGGTGGGATTTGCCATTGAGTATATCAACACCAGCTCACTGAATTATATTTTTAGAATCCTGGAATTGCTTGATACGCATCACCAGGAATATAAAAATGTACGCCTTGTATGGAACTATTTGAATGACGACGAAGATACCCTCGAGGTCTGGAAAAACCTGATGAGTGAATTGAACCTGCCCTTTGAAGTTATTGTTCACAGCACCTCTGATGGTAAATTAAGAGTTTAACTAAAGGTAGTAAACCATTGCCAAGATAATGGTGTTACTTAAAGAGACAAGCTACTCCGCCTGAATAAATGAATTTAAGAGGTCAAAATAAATGATAAATTTAAAAACCATGCGTTATGGAACAAAATACTTTAGAACTCACAGAGCGTTCTGAAGTGTTTGAGTTTGCCAGCTTAAGGGAAATGGTAAATCAGACACTTCAGCAAAACTTCAGTGAAAACAGCATCGCCAACGGTCTGTCCACCGGGTTCAGGGATATAGACAAAGTTATATCCGGCTTTACAAAAGGACAATTAACCACCATTGCTGTAAAACCCGGAATGGGTAAAACAGCCCTGATGTTGTCGCTAACCAACAACATCGCCATCAAAAACAATCACTCCGTAGCAATTTTCTCCCCTGAACGATCCCGGCAAAAGATAACCAACCGGCTTATTGAGAGTGAAACCGGTATGTCGCTTGAAAAACTGACCCATGGTAATATGAAACCACGTCAGCGGGATCACATGTTCTCTCTGGTTAACAATATTGCTAAAGCAAATGTATTTATTGACGACTCACCTTCTGTTTCTGCTGATGAAATTGCTCAAAAAGCCAGGCATCTGAAACTGAATAAAGGGATCGAACTTATTATTGTTGATTACCTGGAGCTGATAAACTCAATTACTAACGATAATGAAAGCCGTGAGGAACAGCTCAGCAAAATTGTTTTGCAACTCAAAGAGGTTGCCCGCGAGCTGAATATTCCGCTGGTATTGTTTTCTCAAATACCCGGACACTACTACGGGAAAGTCAATCAAAGACCTTCATTGAAGAACATGCCTGTATTTTTGTCTGAGCTTTCGGATGTGGTAATGTTCTTACATCGAAGCGATATATATCAAAAAAATGGCAACCCTGAGGAAGAAAAAAACCTGGTGGAAATTATCATAGGAAAATTTGATAATAAGAAAAACGAAAGTGTGGTGAACCTCAGGTTTATTGAAAGTTTAGCCAAGTTTACCGATAAGTAAAATGATTATAAATAAGAAAAAAGCCCTGTTGGAAATTATGCAACAGGGCTTTTTTTATTAATTTAGGCAAAAATTAAAACCTGTTACTATGAGCATACATAAAGAACTTGAGGAACGAAAAGATACTATTTTACAAGTGGCCAAAAAGATGCTTGTTGCTGCACGAACTGCGCCCAAAGGCAAGGGAGTAGATAACCTGGAAATGGCCATACTTACAGACAATGACATTAGGTTGCTTGCCATGGAAATGAGAAAAATTGGCGAACAAAAAGAATACGATATTTTTATCAGGGATGCAGATAATGTATTGGCCAGTGCTGATGCCGTAGTAGTCATGGGCACACGAATCAAAACCCTGGGCCTGAAGGTTTGTAGTTTATGTGGATTTGCAGATTGTGCAACCAAAGAAAAATACCCCGAAGTACCCTGTGTCTATAATGTGGGTGACTTAGGTATTGCTGTTGGTTCAGCCGTTTCTGTGGCCGCCGATCACCGCATTGATAACAGGATAATGCATACTATTGGCATAGCTGCCCTCAACCTTGAAATTCTCAGCAAATCGGTAAAAATTATCTGGGGTATCCCTTTAAGCGCCAGCTCTAAAAATCCTTTTTTCGACCGGACAAAGAAGAAATAGGGCTGGAAAAGTGGTAAGCCAGTATATCATTTAAAAATTCAATAACAGATTGTTTTCAGTTTTCTGAAAACCAAACCTGGTTTGGGTGCTTCTTACCCGGACCAGGTTTTTATTTTGTCATGATGTTGGCTGGGACAAGCCTGGTGTATCTCATGAATAAGTCCGCCTATTTTTATGCAAACGCTTGTTTTTTTAAACAATAGTCTGTACTTTTTGTTATCATGTTTATTATTGCTGGGTTTAATAGACTGATTTTGTTTGTCAATAAGAATGATTTGTTGTTTAAACGTTCTTGCAGCTGGTTTACATCCCAATTAGCAACCCCGCCCCGGTTGTTAGATGTTTGAATTTTTTTGAAGAATTCGAAGGTTGCAGCCGGGTCTGTAGCTATTGAAAAATTAAATCTGAAGGTTTGTTTTGTCTGTAGTGAAAAAGCATTGGGGGTGATCGTGCATTTATTGCTTTAATCTGTTTTATTCCAAAATGGTAACACCAAGGTAGGGTGCAAAGTAGAAAGTTTAGCATGCAAGCCCGGAATGCTTCACAATGAATCATTACAAAAAAGGAAGCGTTAATTCAAAATTTTTAAGTATGAAACGAAATTCAAATGTAGTAACAGCTGGCGGGAATCCGGTGACCCTATTGGGTAAGATTGTAAAGGTTGGTGCCAATGCCAAAAACTTTATTGCTACCGATACGGATTTGAATCCTGTTCAGTTGAGCGACTACCAGGGAAAAGCTCGTATCATCTCTGCAGTTAATTCAGTAGATACGGATGTTGGTGCTCAGCAAACCAGGAGGTTTAATCTTGAAGCATCAAAGCTGGGCGGTGTTCAGGTTATTGTTATCTCTTGTGACTTACCTTACGCTTTAAAACGATTTTGTGCTACTGAAGGTATTGATAAAATTCTTACCATTTCGGATCATAAGGAAACCGATTTTGGGATCAAATATGGTTTTTTAATTGAGGAGTTACGCATGCTGGCACGTGGGATTGTTATTGTTGATCAGCGTGATGAGGTCAGGTATGTGGAAATTGTAAAAGAACTATCGCAACATCCTGATTATGATAAAGCCCTGGAGGAGGTAAAAAGGCTTGTTTAGTGTCGGTTGCTCATCCAGTACTTATTTTTTGAAAATAAAAAAAGCGAACCCGGTTTAGAGGATTCGCTTTTTTTGATTGTGATAAGCGATTTATTTCACTTCTTCAAAGTCTACATCTGTAACTTCTCCGTCGTCATCGTCTCCACCCTTGTTCTGATTGGCATCCTGGGGCTGCTCTTGTTGCTCGGCTCCTGCGCCACCAGGTTGTCCGTCTTGTTCTGCTTGCCCCTGGGTCGCATTATACATTTCTGAGCTG
>SL_3KL_010_SEDDRAFT_10000987_pt1 | contig 25152 bp, 14 predicted proteins | sample SodLakKL_010_SED_2_FD_10381 | JGI IMG/M metagenome (IMG submission 10381) | reverse complement strand
TCCATTCATATTGCCGGTACCAATGGCAAAGGCTCTGTTGCCCACATGCTGGCATCCATATTTCAGGAACAGGGATTGAATACCGGGCTGGCTACCTCCCCCCACCTTGTGGATTTCAGGGAAAGAATTAAGGTAAATGGTAAAATGATCTCCAGAAAGTATGTTACGGATTTTGTGACAAAAAACAGGACATTTTTCGAAGAGATCAAGCCGTCTTTTTTTGAAATGACCATTGCCATGACCTTTCAGTATTTTGCAGATCAAAAGGTCGATGTGGCCGTTGTGGAGACCGGACTGGGCGGTCGCCTGGATTCTACCAATATTCTTGAACCGGAACTTTCCATCATTACCAATATCGGACTGGATCATACCCATTTGCTGGGAAACACCCTGGAGAAAATTGCCCGGGAGAAAGCCGGGATTATAAAAAAGCAAATTCCCCTTGTTATAGGAAGAAAGCAGGAAAATATTCACCATGTTTTTCTTTCCCGGGCCGGCGAATTGGAAGCAAAACTTATGGTTGCCTCCGATCTTTACAAGGCCGTGAATTCACGATTTATAAATAAGGATGCTCGTGTTTTACAGCAGGTGGATTTTATGGTACCCAAAGGTGGCAGGAAAAGAATTTTTACAGACCTTTTGGGAGGGTATCAGCAGGAGAACCTGGTTACGGCGCTCACTGCAACAGATGTTTTAAAGAATTTATGGGTTCCTTTAACAGATGAGGCTATTGAAAGAGGACTTTCCAGGGTTATGGTAAATACGGGTTTTAAAGGTCGTTGGTACCAGGTTGGCAAGCGTCCCAGGGTGATCTTTGATGCAGGGCACAATACCGATGGTTTGCACGCTACCATCAAACAGCTGATGGAACAGGACTTTGAAAACCTTCATATTGTTCTGGGAATGGTCGATGATAAAGATATTGAGGGATTACTGTCCTTATTTCCCGCCAAGGCACTTTATTATTTCTGCACACCCAATATTCCCAGGGGATTGGATGCAGCAGTGCTGCATTCCCGGGCCCGGCTTCTGGGTCTTGAAGGAAAAACCTTTCCCTCGGTTTACCAAGCCCTTAAATTCGCCAAAACCAAGGCCGGAAAAAAGGATCTGGTATTTGTTGGCGGAAGCACCTTTGTGGTGGCTGAAGTGGTATAAAAAAAGCCGGAAATAAATCCCGGCTTTTTTATCAAGGAATATTCAGGAGTTGATTTTATTCTTCCTCCTGCTCTCTCTTTTCTTCTTCAAGTTCCCTTAGCCTTTCCTGCCTGATCTCTTCTCTTCTTCTTTCGCGCAGGAGCTCACGCACATATTCCTGAAGTTCAGGATCCTGACGGTAATCTGCAAGAATTTCCTGGTAAAGATCAGGGGCAATTTCATGCTCCTGCATGATCAATTGCACCATCCCCTGCATGTCCCGCTGAATTTCCGTTACTTTTGGTGCGACTTCGTTAAAGGCATCTATTTCCTCCTGGGAGAAACTCCCTCCCTGCAAAGCACCAATCTGTGATGCCCTGGCAATCTGGTTAAACCTTTCCATGGTCAAACCATGTTCTTCAACGGTTTCGACGATGGATTCCTGGGTTTCCCTTTGTACTTTCTGGATTTCCATATTGGCATCAACAAACCTCAGCAGGTCTTCATCTTCAAAACGAAATTCCGGCCTTGGCTCTTCCTCTGGCTCATCAGCATAGGTGTGCTGAGAAAAGCCTGCGATAATCATTGCTGCAAGAAAAAAGGCTGTCAGGTAACCAAAAGAAGGATTCATTCTTTTCTTCAAAAAGTTCATAACGTTGTTTTTAGGTTTTTGGGGTTATTTTTTTTCAATCAACAAAAATAAGAATTATTGAAAATAACCGCCTGATTTTTTTTGGTTTATTTAAAAAACAAAAACCAGACCAATTTTTTGTCTTGTCTGGTTAAACCGTGAGGAATGCCTCAGCGACTAAAAGTTAATAATAATGGCAAAATAAAGCGAGAGGCTCATTTTCAGTCCTTCCTGAAGAACCCGGTACTTCCCCATCAGTTCGGTTTCCTGTTTTTGGCCCATTATCCTTTGAAGGCTTATCAGGTAATGCTGCGGTTTACCTGCTCCGGAACACCCGTCAACCATTGGTGCGTGGCAACAAGGTTTTTTATCGCTTTCAGCAAGTAACCAGAAAGATCGTTAAATTTTCTGCAACCGTTTTTTTCAATGCTGCCATATGAGGTGCTGGCCTTCCTGCGATGGTCTGCCAATCTTAACAGTAACCGGTAAATAACAGGTTTGGATGTATCCGGCTGCGATAAAGTCATTCCTTGCAGCTTATTTTCCGAATAAAGTTTTAAAAAAAATTGGGTAGATTAATAAAAGGACAATTTGTGGGAAAACCCTGGCTAGGCAGTAAAAAAATCATCGGTAAAATTCAGAAGGAATAATTTTTTGGTAGCCCGGGTTATGGCGGTATAAAGCCAGCGCAGGTATTCGGTGTCTGGCATTTTGCCGGGAATGAATCCCATTTCCACAAAAACATTTTCCCATTGTCCGCCCTGGGCCTTATGACAGGTCATGGCGTAAGCAAATTTAACCTGCAGGGCATTAAAATGAGGGTTGTTGCGGATCTTCTCCATGCGGGTTCGCTGATTGGGAACGTCCTGGTAATCTTCTGCGATGGCCTCAAATAAGTTTCTCAACGCTGTTTGACCCAATGCCGGGCCTTCCACATCCAGTGTGTCAAGCATGATCTTCAGGTCAACATCCGGTTGTTCAGGATAATCTATCATGGTGATGGTGAGGTCAGCAAAGCGAAACCCGTAAAGGGATTCGATGCGGTTGATCCGTTTTATTTCTATAATGTCACCATTTGCTATAAATCCGGCTGCACTGTTGTCGGGCAACCAGAAGTAGTTGTTTTTGACCACCATCAGCAAGTCACCGGCATTGATCTCATCCTCCATAAACAGCACCCTGCTGCGGATGTGTTTGTTAAACAGGTTGGCCCTTTTGTTGGAGCGGCAAATGATGAGTGCCTGGTCTGTGCCGCTGCCCATGAAAGCATTGTTCACCTCATCGGCAGCATCCTGCCCGTCCAGCCTGATAAAATCGGGCTGCCCCTCCACGTGGAAACCCGGAAAACCTTTCTTCTCATGTGAGATCATTTCCCTTAACCTGGTGGCATTGAGCAAAATTCCGGAATCCCTGGCCTGTCTTACCACTTCGGTAAGCTCAAAAGCCAATACCTGGAAATGGTATCGTTGTTTCAGGTAATTTTCGCTTAAGGCAGGGCTTAAGGTTGTTTTTACCGGAGGCAGCTGTGCGGTATCTCCGATGAGCAGAAGACGGCAATTGTTGCCATTCACAACATATTGCACCAGGTCGTCCAGCAGGTTGGTGCCCCCAAAAAGACTGCTTTGCTCAGTTTGTGTTCCCCCGGAAATCATAGAGGCCTCATCAACGATGAAAAAAGTATTTCTGTGTTTGTTTTGCTGGAGGGCGATATGAAGAGAACCGTCTTTTGCGGCCTGCAAACGGTAGATCTTTTTGTGTATGGTAAAGGCTTGCTGACCCGAGTACCCCGCCAGTACCTTTGCAGCCCTTCCGGTAGGTGCAAGCAATACGGACTTTGCCTTGAGCAAGGGAAGCATTTTTACAAGTGAACTGACAATGGTTGTTTTCCCGGTACCTGCATATCCTTTTAATAAAAATAAGGTGGAAAGTTCAGGGTTTTGGATAAACCCGGCCAGCTGATGGATAAGGGCTTGCTGCTCCCCGGTTGGCTCGTATGGAAAATGACTGCGTATGAGTTGACCGGTTTTTTCAATCATCATGCCAGCGATCTAGAAGGGATAACCGATCCCCAGGTTAAAGTTCCAGTTTCCGATGCGGGGGATACCCCTGCTCCAGCGCTCACCCAGAGGTTTGGAAGGATCGTGAAGGGGAAAAGCGGCGTCTACCCTGACTACAAAAAAGTCGAAATCCATCCTTAATCCCGGGCCTGCACCAACGGCGATTTCTTTGTAAAACCGGTCAAGTGAAAAGTCTCCCCCCGGGAATTGGGGGTTTTCCTTACTAAACCATACGTTGCCGGCATCCACGAAGAAAGCACCGTGCCAGATCCCATAAATTGCAAAACGGTATTCAACATTGGCTTCCAGCTTAATGTCACCGTATTTGTCAAAGCCCTCACTGGTATCGCCGTAGCTTCCGGGCCCCAGATGATAGATCTTCCATGCCCGCACGCCATTGGCTCCTCCGCCATAATAACTTTTAATGAAAGGCAATACATCCAGGTTGCCATAAGGAAGGCCCGCACCGCCCATGATCCGGAATGCCAGGGTATTATGCTGATCAAAAACACGGTAATACCGGAAATCCAGATCGGACCTGATATACTGGGCAAACGGGATGTTAAAAAAGGTGTAGCTTCCGTCTTCTCCTTTGGATACGTCAAAGATCTTGGCTGCAATATTCATCAGGTTACCTGAAGATTCAAGATTGGCACGGAAATAAACAAAATCCACATCCCTTCCGATTTGCTGCGTATTATAAACATAGCTGTATTTAAGGCCTGCAGTGAGGTGATCCCTGAAGCGGCTTAATATCAATGGATTTCCTTCAGGTATTTTGGACTGAAGGATGGAGTCATTAAAAATTTTGATGGAACTAACTTCTAAAGGGTGCAGAAAATGACGTTTTTGAGGGTTTTCACTCCACTCAAAACCATAACTTACATTAAGCACATACCGGGTATAGTCGGGTCTTTGGCGATAGTTGATTCCTGTAAGAATGGTGCTTTTGGGCCTTGCATACCTTGATAAACGTTCCATGGAAAACGGAAGCAGCAGTTTTGGAAAGTCGAGGCTTAATTCAGCACCCATTTCAATGGTGTTAAACGGCAGCCGCTGCAGGACTTCATCTGCTGCTGACTCTCCCGAGACTTCCAGGGCTCCTTTGAGCCTGAGGTTCAGAATTTCTGCCCCCCTGAAGGTATTCCGGTTTTGGAATAAAAGATTGCCGGCCACGCCAAGGTTCCCGGCCGAGTTCAGGCCTTCGGCTTCAATGGTAAAAGCATTTGCCGGTGAGCGGGCCAGTTGCACCCTCGCGTTAAGAAAACCGATGGTGTCGTTTGGTTCCCCGTGAATGGGATCCTCACTTTCAGAGAATTGAACATTAATAAGCCGGAAACTCCTGAGCCCGGAAAGGTAATTGTATGTCTGCTCCACATCCCTTTCCCTGTAATAGTCACCCTGGTCCAGCAGGATATTCCTGGAAATGGTGCCTGCCTTTATTCTCAGATCTCCATCATGATAAAAAGTATAGACCCTGTCGTTTTCTTCCCGGCCGTTGGGCGGGATGTAGCGTGTGGTGTCAGGGTAAAGGATGTTGGGCCTGAAACGGGAATACTCCGGGTAAATTTGAATTTTATCAATGACAAACCTGCGGTGTCGCTGGCTGACAAGAGAGTCCTGCAGACTGTTTTTCCCGGATGCCGGACTATTGATAACCAGGTCAATGTCCACCTGGTGACTGGCAAGGGTGGAATCCACCCTGAAGAAAATAAACTCCCGGGAGAAATTGAAAAAGCCCTGGTTCCTGAGATGCCTTGAAATGCGATCCCTTTCTTTTTGAAGGTTATCGGCATCATACCTCTGCTGGCGTTTTAGCAGGGAGTTGGTGGTGTCTTTCAGCACAAAACCCTCCAGGAAGTTGTCGGCAATGTTGTAGGTGATATTCCTGATGGTGTATGGCTTGTTACCGGTTACCTGGTAACTGACGTTTGCGCGTTTTCGCCTGAAATCCACTTCATGCGATACTTCGGTATTGAAATAGCCTTTGCTTTGCATGTAAAGCTCAAATTGCCTTTCCGTATTATCGGCCAGTACCGGATCAAAAATTACCGGGGGCTCTCCAATGGTATTTTTCATCCAGCGTTTGAAACGGTTTTCCCTGCCACGGTCTGCAAGCTGGTATACATTCAGGTGAAAGCGGTATAAACCCAGTATGCGGCGATTGGGTTTCTGGCGGATGTAATGGCGCAGTTCCCGGGTTTTTACTTCTGCATCCTCAATATCAACCCGGTTGCGGTTAAGCAGGTGCTGCCCCTCGGGAATGTTGCGCGTAGGGTTGCATCCCGAAAATGCCAAAACCAGAATCAGGAAAAAATATGGGAAAAGCCTGGATATATTCACTACCTTTGTTGGTCAGATTTTCAAAAAACAAAATTAGCCATTCTACCGCAAATTAAATAACAATGTCAAGGGAATTTAAATGAACTGTACCATCTTATGTAAATACAAGTTTACCTAAAAAAAAGTATTTTTTATTTAATTAAATTGATTTTTTGTAGTGATTTTTATATTATTTTTGTAAGTAATCGGTTTGTTTTTTTTGTTTTTTTTCATGGGTTCCTGTAAAATAGAATTCAGGTGAGCCTTTTTTTCTTTTTTTGAATAATAAGAACAAAATGTATCTTTGCGGGCTAAAATAACACGTGATGACATTAATCCAATCGATATCAGGAATACGAGGAACTTTGGGAGGTAAACCGGGAGAAGGGCTTTCACCCGTTGATATTATGAAATTTTCCGGGGCCTATGGAATGTGGTTAAAAAGGCGGCATCCTGGAAAAAAAATAAAGGTTTTGATAGGTCGCGATGCCAGGATCTCCGGACCCAACGTTAGGAATATCGTGGTTTCCAACCTGCAGGCAATGGGCATTGACATTATCGATGCAGGCATTTCCACCACGCCTACTATTGGCATTGGAGTCAGGCACTTCAATTGCCAGGGTGGTATTATCATTACCGCAAGCCACAACCCTAAAAACTGGAATGCCCTGAAGCTTTTGAATGAAGAAGGGCAGTTTTTGAATGATACGCAGGGACAGGAGGTTTACCGTCATTCAGAATTAAAGGATTTTGAATATGTTGCGGTGGAGAAATTCGGAGAGTACAACAGAGAGGAATGTCTGGTTGAAATGCACATTGAAAAAATACTTGCACTTCCCCTGGTAGATACGGACGCCATTGCCGAAGCAAAATTTTCCGTGGTGGTAGACGGAGTAAATTCTTCGGGAGGTATTGCCATCCCCATGTTGCTTGAAGCTTTGGGTGTAAAAAAAATAACCGAATTGTATTGTGAGCCAAACGGCCTCTTCCCTCATAACCCTGAGCCATTGGGAGAAAACCTGGGTGAGCTTTCGGAAATGGTGGTCAGTAAAAATGCGCATGTCGGCTTTGCCGTTGATCCTGATGTGGACCGCCTGGCGATTGTTTGCCAGGACGGGGAAATGTTCGGTGAGGAATATACCCTTGTTTCGGTAGCCGATTACGTGCTTTCCCAAACTCCTGGAAACACAGTAAGTAATATGTCTTCAACCCAGGCACTGAAAGAAATTACCGAGAAAAGGAACTGTGGTTATTTTGCATCGGCTGTGGGAGAGATCAATGTGGTGGAAATCATGAAAAAACATGATGCCGTAATTGGCGGAGAAGGGAATGGGGGTGTGATTTACCCTGAATTGCATTACGGAAGGGACGCCCTGTTAGCCGTAGCCCTTTTCCTCACTCATCTGGCCAAATCAGGAAAAACCTGTAGTGCCTTGAAAAAGGTTTATCCTGAATACCACATTTCCAAAAATAAAATTGAGTTGCCCGCTGATGTAAGCATGGATGGGATATTTGATAAAGTCGCCAAAAGATACAGCCGGAAAAAAATTGATCAGAGCGATGGCACCAAGATCTGGTTTGATAAAGAATGGGTGCATCTTCGCAAATCCAATACCGAACCCATTATCCGCATTTATTCGGAAAGCGACAGCCCGGTAAAAGCAGAAAACCTTGGCCGCAAGATCATTGGGGATATCCGGGAATTTTTAAGAGGGGAAGAGGATTAACTGCTATTTTTCTGCAATCATATCTTTTAGCAGGTTCAAGGCCAGGTCTATATTTTCAACTTTTTTTATGGTAAGGCTCAGGCGCTGGCTGGTTTCTTTCATCCTGCAGGTTCTTGCATTTTTCTGTGCAAATTGAAGTATTTTTCCAAATACTTCGCTTTGATAATATTTTGATTCCTGGTTGGATGGGAAATGGCCGATCATGATCCCGGATTTGAGGATTACCTTTTCAAATCCTGCCTGCCGGGCCTCCCATCTTAGTCTTACCGCCTGCAGCAGACCTTTTACGCTCTCCGGCATGGGTCCGAAACGGTCCGTCAGTTCATTGGCAAAAGCTTCCAGTCCCTTTTCACTTTCTATATTATCCAGCTCTTTATATAGGTTGACCCTTTCTTCAATGTTGGCAACATAATCGCTGGGGATCATCAATTCCAGATCCGTTTCAATCTGGCTGTCGGAAAGATAAAACGGTCTGGAATCTTCTTCTTCAAATAATCCTTTGAACTCCTTCTCCTTAAGTTCTGCAATGGCTTCATCAAGGATTTTATGGTAAGTATCAAAACCGATCTCTGCAATAAAACCGCTTTGTTCGGCGCCCAGCATGTTCCCGGCTCCCCTGATATCCAGATCGCGCATGGCAATGTTGAATCCACTGCCCAGATCGGAAAACTCTTCCACGGCTTTGAGTCTTTTCCTGGCTTCATGGGTAAGGGTGCTAAGAGGAGGGGTAAGCAGGTAGCAAAAAGCCTTTTTGTTGGTGCGCCCCACCCTCCCTCGCATCTGGTGCAGGTCGCTCAGCCCGAAATGGTGGGCATTGTTGATCATAATGGTATTGGCATTGGGGATGTCAAGTCCTGATTCAATAATGGTTGTGGCCACCAGTACATCATAATCTCCATTGATAAAGTCCACCATGGTTTTTTCCAGCTTGGGCCCTTCCATTTGTCCATGACCAATAGCAATACGCACATCGGGGCAAAGTCGCTGAACAATGCCGGCTACCTCCAGGATATTCTGTACCCGGTTATGCACAAAAAAGACCTGTCCTCCCCTGGATACTTCATACATGATGGCCTCCCGGATCAGTTCCTCGTTGAATACATGAAGTTCGGTAACGATGGGGTAACGGTTGGGAGGAGGGGTGTTGATCCGCGAAAGGTCTCTTGCCCCCATAAGCGAAAACTGAAGAGTGCGGGGAATGGGGGTCGCCGTTAGCGTCAGGGTGTCCACATTTACCCTTAGCTTCTTCAGTTTTTCCTTGGTGCTAACCCCGAACTTCTGTTCCTCATCAATAATCAGCAGGCCCAGGTCTTTAAACTGGATATCCTTGCTCACAAGCCGATGGGTCCCGATGATGATATCCACTTTCCCGGTTTTTAAACCTTCCAGGGCTTTGTTCTTGTCACGGGTACTGCGGAATCGGCTTACATAATCGATGTTGCAGGGAAAATCTTTCAGCCGGTCTTTAAATGTATAATAATGCTGCAAGGCAAGGATTGTTGTCGGTACCAATACGGCAACCTGCTTGGAGTCGGACACGGCCTTAAAAGCAGCCCTGATGGCCACTTCTGTTTTTCCAAAACCCACATCTCCGCATATGAGCCTGTCCATGGGGTGGGGTGTTTCCATATCTTTTTTTAAATCCGCCGTGGCTTTTTCCTGGTCAGGAGTATCTTCGTAAATGAATGATGCCTCCAGTTCGTTTTGCAGGTAGGTATCGGGAGAAAAGGCATATCCCTCTTTTGCTTTCCGCTTGGCATATAGACTGATGAGATCCTTGGCAATATCTTTTACCTTTTTCTTGGTTTTATTTTTCAGGTTGACCCAGGCGGTGGATCCAAGCCGGTGCAGGGTAGGTGGGGTGCCCTCTTTTCCGGAATATTTGCTGATGCGGTGCAAAGAGTGGATGCTGATGTTCAGCACATCATTGTCTTTATAAATCAACCGGATGGATTCCTGCAACTTTCCGTTCACCTCAATCTTTTCAAGCCCGCTGAAGATCCCGATCCCATGATCGATGTGGGTTACATAATCTCCGGGTTTCAGGTTTTGCAGCTCCTTGATGCTCAGGGCCTGTTTCCCCGGAAATTTGTCGCGAATGCGGAAACGATGGTAACGCTCAAATATCTGGTGATCGGTATAACAAGCCAGTTTAAGCTGATGATCTGTGAACCCCTCATGAAGCGAAAGCAACAAGGCATCGTACTGAAAACGGAATGGCTTATCCTCTCCTTTGTGCAGGGTTTCAAATATGGTATGGATCCGCTCAAGCTGCCGTGAATTATCCGAGAGGATAATGTTCTCAAACCCTTTGGATGAGTTTTCTTCCAGGTTTTGCACCAGTAGTTCAAAATTTTTGTTGAAAGAAGGCTGGGGAGAACAATCAAAAGAAATGTTTTGGCTATGGGGCTGGTATTTAGCCAGATGAGGTCGCCTGAATTCAATAACACGGCTGGCTTCCAAAGCTTCCGTAAATACCTGGTGGCTTGTGAAAAGAGCCTCAGGGCTCAATTTTTCCGTCTCTTCATTTGTGGTATTCAGGGCTCCTTCAGTTTTTTCAATGCCCGTGCGTATCTTTTCAATGGCCATGGCGGTGTCTTCCACCCAAACCAAAGGTTTGGCGGGAAAGGAATCGAGCAAAAACTCCCGGGTTTCACCGGAAGGGTCCAGCCTGCCAATGTCGGGCAAGATGCTGATCTTCTCATGGGGCTTTACAGAAAGCTGGGTCTCCGGATCAAAAGACCGCAGGCTCTCCACCTGGTCTCCCATCACTTCCACCCTGAAAGGATAATCATTGGAAAAAGAAAAAATGTCAATGATCCCTCCGCGAATGGAAAATTGTCCCGGTTCCACCACAAAATCTACTCTTTCAAAGCCATATTCCAACAAAACATCCAGCAAAAAATCAACCGAAAGTTGCTCACCTGTATTGATAGAGATCACGTTTTTTTTCAGCAGCTTTTTCGAAACAACCTTTTCACAAATGGCCTCCGGATAGGTGACAACAATGGTTTTTCTGGTTTCGGTGATCAGCCGGTTTACTACTTCTGACCGAAGCAACACATTGGCATTGTCGGATTCCGGATGCTCAAAAGGCTTTTTAAAAGAGGAAGGAAAAAGAAAAATGTTTCGGTTTTCGTAGCTTTTGTCCTTTTCCTGCAGCAGGTTCTCCAGGTCGTTAAAAAAGTAAGCCGCAGATTCTTTGTCGGAAAGGATAAAAAGGAAAGACTTCCTGGAAGCGCGAATTACGGCCGATGCCAGCACAGCAGAAGCTGATCCCGCCAAACCACCGGTATGGGCAGCGGCAGGACCTCCCTCCCGTGCAAAGTCAATGATTTGTTTTACCCCTTCGCTTCGGGAAAAAGTTTGAATAAAGCCTTCTGTTTTCAAACTTTTACACTTAATCAGTTAAAAACATGCAAAGATATTTAAAGCAAAGGGGATGGCAAAAAAATAAAAACAGATGGCTATTAACTCTTGCGCTCTTCGGGGCTGAATTCCCGCATGTACTCTTCCACTTTTTCAACCATCCATCTTGGGCCGGTAAAAAAGGGGGACCGCTGATGAAGGGTTTCAGGCTGTATTTCAAGGATCCGCCTGAATCCGTCACTGGCTTTCCCTCCGGCCTGCTCCGCAATGTAGGCGATGGGGTTGCACTCATAAAGCAATCTGAGCTTGCCATTGGGGTTTTTTGCCGTGCCGGGATAAAGAAATACCCCCCCCTTGATCAGGTTTCGGTGAAAATCCGAAACCAGGGAACCAATGTAGCGGGATGTATAAGGTCTGTAGGATTCCGGATCATTTTCCTGGCAATGTTTTATGTATTTCTTTACCCCATCAGGAAAGTAGATGTAGTTGCCTTCGTTGATGGAATAAATATTGGCCTTTTCAGGAAATTTCATGTCGGGGTGCGACAGGCAAAAAATACCCACAGAAGGATCAAGGGTAAAGCCGTTCACTCCTTTTCCAGTAGTATATACCAACATGGTGGATGAGCCGTAGATAATGTATCCTGCAGCCACCAAATTGATGCCGGGTTGTAAAAGGTCCTCCTGGGTGCCGCCTCCATGCTCGCTTTTACGACGGTATATGGAAAAAATGGTACCGATGGAAACATTGGCGTCAATATTACTGCTTCCGTCAAGGGGATCAATGGCAATAACATATTTCCCCAGTTCGGAAAATTCATTTTTAAAGGAAATGACCTTTTCGTTTTCCTCGGAAGCTATGGCGCAGCATTCACCACCACCCTTCAGGGCAGTAATAAACATTTCATTGGCAAAAACATCCAGCTTTTTCTGGGCTTCCCCCTGAATGTTGTCCTGCCCGGCAGCACCAAGGATATCCACAAGCCCGGCGGCATTGATTTCCCGGTTTACAATTTTTGCCGCAGTGGCTATGTCGTTCAGCAATCGGGTTAATGCTCCTTTTGCATGAGGGTATTCCGATTGCCTTTGTATGATAAATTCGGTAAGTGTGGTGATTTTGTAACGGGTGACCATGGATTCGCTTTTTTGTTATGCAAGAAAGCAAATATTTTCGGTTCAGGCAAAATATTTTCTTTCTTTTTTCTCAATTCAAAGCCTTTACCCTCTCAACCCGGTTTTTTTCCGATCTCTTTCTAGATGCTTAGAATTATTTAATATTAATTTTTGTTAAATGCCTGAATTATTTTTTAAACAAGCATGCAGAAGCATGCAGATTTGAAAATAAGGTAAATAAAAGAAATACAGCGTTTTAAAAAATGTTAACTCACCAAGCATTCTCTGTAAAGAGATAAATTAAAAAAAATGTTTAACAAAAAAAATAAAACATTAAACAAAAAACACTTAAACATGGTTGTATTTTCATAAATAAATAAATTAATAACAAAATCTGTTTAAACATGAAAAAGTCAAACTTTAAATTAATGCTGTTTGGATTGATCTTCATTTTTATGTCGGGTAGTTTGTTTGCACAAACTGCAAGGCTTCAGATCATCCACAATTCGGCAGATGCCCTGGTTGATGAAGTAGACATCTTTGTTAATGGTGTGGCATTTGAAACCGATTTTGGTTTCCGTACGGCAACTCCTTTTCTGGATGTTCCTGCGGGCGTGGACCTCGACATAGTTGTTGCTCCTGCCGGTGCAGGTATCGGCAACGGTGTGGGCCCCATCACTGTTAACCTTGCCTCTGATGAAACCTACATTGCCATAGCCAATGGCATTGTTTCCGCAAGTGGTTATGATCCGGCCCCATCCTTTTCATTAGATGTTTATCCGATGGGGAGAGAACAAGCCGGTGAACCCAATGAAACCGATGTACTGGCTTTTCACGGTTCCACCGATGCCCCTACCGTTAGTGTATGGGAAACTGCCGTGGTAAATGGCGAAATAATCGGAGATTTTTTCTATGGTGATTATGCCGGATATCTTGAGTTGGCGACCCTCGACTATGTGCTCGATGTGCGCAACGCTGCCGGAGATGTTACCGTGGCTACTTACGCTGCACCCCTTTCCACCCTTGAACTGGAAGGAGAAGCACTGGTAGTGGTTGCTTCCGGTTTCCTTAACCCGGCTGAAAACAGCGACGGTCCTGCTTTTGGACTTTTTGTTGCCCTGGCTGCGGGTGGTGACCTGATCCCCCTTCCTTTAGTAGAAGAAGAGGATGAGTTTGCCCGCCTGCAGATCATCCACAATTCAGCCGATGCTTTGGTTGATGAGGTGGATATTTTTGTAAACGGTGATCTTTTCCTTGAAGAAGTCGGCTTCCGCCAGGCTACGCCTTTTATGGATGTTCCTGCGGGCGTAGACCTCGACATAGTTGTTGCTCCTGCAGGTGCAGGTATCGGCAACGGGGTGGGCCCATTAACCGTTAACCTTACCGCTGACGAAACTTACATCGCCATTGCTTCAGGTATTGTAAGTGCTTCAGGTTATGATCCTGCTGCACCCTTTACGCTGGAGGTATTTGCCGGAGCCCGTGAAGCTGCGGTTGAAGATGATGAAGTAGACATTTTAGTATTTCATGGTGTTACCGATGCTCCATCAGTAAACGTAGGAGCACGTTTTGTAGGAACACTTGTTACCGGCGCAGAATACACTGACTTTGCCGGCTACCTGAGTGTACCTGCAACTTATTACACCCTGGATATAGCTGCCAACGCGGCACCCGATGATGTAATTGTATCTTTTGGCGCTGACCTTCGCGGTCTGGCCGGTTCCTCAGTAAGTGTTCTTGCCTCAGGTTTCCTTAACCCCGCAAATAACAGTGATGGAGCCGGATTTGCTCTTATTGCCGTTCTTGCTGATGGTACCGTAGTTGAACTTCCTGTTGTTCAGGAATTCGAAGGTACTCTGGGAGGACTTGTTGAAGTACCTGCTAACCTGAGTAACGGAAGCGGGTCTGTAGGAGTTACCCTCGCTGGCGATGTATTGCAGCTTGCAGGTAGTTTCTCCGGTCTTACTGGTACATACACCATGTCACATATTCACAGAGGCGCCGCCGGAATTAACGGAGGCGTGGCTTTTGGACTGACCGCTGATGCTGGTAATGGTGAATGGTCTGCTTTTGAAAATATCTTTGATTTAACTTCAACTGATATTGATGAATTAAATAACGGTGAACTGTATGTAAATCTTCACACCGATGAATTTCCTGCAGGTGAAGTAAGAGCACAGATTCTCGCTTCTCCCAACAATGCTCCTTCAGCTTCTGAAATTACTGCTCCGGCGGATGGTGCTGAAATTACATTAACAGGAACTCCCGATACCCCATTTGTGCCTTCATGGTCAGTTGCTACCGATCCTGATGGTGATAATGTGGTATATGTATGGCAACTTGCTGCAGATTCTGAATTCAATACCATGATTGTTAATGCTTCAACAGGAGCTGATGCCCAGTTTGAAACAGACTTTGGTACTGTAGATGCCTTACTGGATGATGCAGGTGTAAATATTGGTGATGAAATTACACTCTATCACAGGGCTATCTCCACTGACGGAAGTGAAGTGACCATTGGAACCGCAGCTTCAGTTGTGATTACCAGGGGCTTTGTTGGTGATTTTGCCCGCCTGCAGATCATTCACAATTCAGCCGATGCCTTGGTTGATGAGGTGGATATTTTTGTAAACGGCGACCTTTTCCTGGAAGATGTTGGTTTCCGCCAGGCTACGCCTTTCATGGATGTTCCTGCCGGTGTTGACCTCGACCTGGTGATTGCCCCTGCCGGTGCCGGCATTGACAATGGTGTTGGCCCCATTACTGTTAACTTCGATGCAGACGAAACCTATGTGGTGGTTGCTGCTGGTAACGTAAGCGATACCGGTTACGATCCGGTGGAGCCTTTCGCATTGTATGTATACGACATGGGTCGTGAAGAAGCTTCTGATCCTGACAATACCGATGTATTGGCTTTCCACGGATCCACCGATGCCCCAACCGTTAGCGTATGGGAAACCGGTGTAGGTGCCGGAGAGATCATCAGCGATTTTAATTTTGGTGACTTTGCCGGATACCTTGAACTGGCCACTGCAGATTATATTCTGGAAGTACGCAACGCTGCCGGAGATATTACCGTGGCTGCTTACGATGCACCTCTTTCCACCCTTGATCTTGATGGGGAAGCACTGGTAGTGGTCGCTTCAGGCTTCCTGAACCCTGCCGACAACAGCGATGGTCCTGCTTTTGGACTCTTTGTTGCCCTGGCTGCAGGCGGTGACCTGGTTGAGCTGCCCCTGATCGAAGAAGATCCTGAACCTGTGATTGTGGACTTCCCTTTCTTTGAGGATTTTGAAGATGCCGATACCTATGGCAACTGGATCATTATTGATGGCTCAGGAGAAGGTTTTGTATGGCAAATTGACGACACCGATAACTTTAACGTGCAATTGCCTATGGAAGGTAGTTTCGCCAATATTGATTCAGACGCTGCGGGTTCGGGCAATGACGTTTGGTCTATTTTGCAGGCCCCGATCATTGACCTTGCAAACTTTACCGGCGGAGCACTTACCCTGAGTTTTGACCACCACTATCGTCACCTTGGCAGCTCCGTTGCCAATGTACTGGTAAGTAATGACGGGGAAACCTGGGAAACCGTTGCTTCCTATACTTCAACTCAGGGAGAATCAACAGGATTTTCCGGACCTTTTGATGTGACCCCGGTGAGTGAAATGATTGTACTGGATGGTTTCACTTCCGATGATTCCCTGTACGTTCGTTTTGAATACAACGACGGTGGATCCTGGGCATGGTACTGGCTGGTAGATAACATTGAAGTAAATGAAGGACCGGAAATGGCCCGCCTGCAGATCATCCACAACTCAGCTGATGCTTTGGTTGAAGAGGTAGATATATTTGTAAATGGCGACCTTTTCCTGGAAGAAGTCGGCTTCCGCCAGGCTACGCCTTTTATGGATGTTCCCGCCGGTGTTGACCTCAACCTGGTTGTTGCTCCTGCCGGTGCAGGCATTGATAATGGTGTTGGTCCTATTACCGTTAACTTTGATGCAGGTGAAACCTATGTGGTAGTGGCTGCTGGTAATGTAAGCGACAGCGGGTATGAACCTGTTGTTCCTTTCGGACTGTTTGTTTACGATATGGGCCGCGAGGAAGCTTCCAATCCTGACAACACAGACCTTCTTGCTTTTCATGGTTCCACCGATGCCCCGACCGTTAGCGTATGGGAAACTGCAGTGGTAGAAGATGAGATCATTGGCGATCTTTCCTTTGGAGAGTTTGCCGGTTACCTTGAGTTGATCACAGACGACTACATTGTGGAAATTCGTGACGCTTCCGGTGAAACTACTGTAGCCGCATTTGAAATGCCGCTTGAAGGCTTTGATTTGCAAGGCGAGGCACTTGTTGCCGTGGCTTCTGGCTTCCTGAATCCTGCCGACAACAGTGATGGTCCTGCTTTTGGTCTTTGGGTTGCTTTGCCCTCAGGTGGTGCCATGATCGAACTTACCCCGGTTGAAGAGGAAGATGACTTTGCACGTTTGCAGATCATTCACAACTCAGCCGATGCTTTGGTTGAAGAAGTAGATATTTTTGTGAATGGCGATCTTTTCCTTGAAGAAGTCGGTTTCCGCCAGGCTACTCCTTTTATGGATGTTCCTGCCGGTGTTGACCTCGACCTGGTGATTGCCCCTGCAGGTGCAGGTATTGACAACGGCGTGGGACCCATTACCGTTAACTTCGACGCAGACGAAACATATATTGTGGTTGCTGCCGGAAACGTCAGCGATACCGGATATGATCCCGTAGAACCTTTTGGCTTGTTTGTATACCCCATGGGTCGTGAAGAAGCTACTGATCCTGACAATACCGATGTATTGGCTTTCCACGGTTCCACCGACGCCCCGACCGTAAGTGTTTGGGAAACCGGCGTGGGTGCCGGAGAGATCATCAGCGATTTTTCCTTTGGCGACTTTGCCGGATACCTTGAACTGGGAACTGCAGATTATATACTTGAGATACGTGATGCTACCGGAGAGGTAACCGTTGCGGCTTATCAAGCCCCTCTTGCATCGCTTGAGCTCGACGGTGAGGCCCTTACCGTTCTGGCTTCAGGCTTCCTGAATCCTGCTGACAACAGCGATGGTCCTGCTTTTGGATTGTTCGTTGCACTGGCTGCAGGTGGTGATCTGATCTCCCTTCCGCTCGTGGAAGAAGAGGAAGATGAGTTTGCCCGTTTGCAGATCATTCACAACTCAGCCGATGCGCTGGTAGAACAGGTGGATATATTTGTGAATGGCGATCTTTTCCTTGAAGACGTTGGTTTCCGCCAGGCTACTCCTTTTATGGATGTTCCTGCCGGTGTTGACCTCGACCTGGTGATTGCTCCTGCCGGTGCAGGCATCGACAATGGCGTTGGCCCCATAACCGTGAATTTTGATGCAAACGAAACCTATGTGGTGGTTGCTGCCGGAAATGTAAGCGATACCGGTTACGATCCCGTAGAACCTTTTGGCTTGTTTGTATACCCCATGGGTCGTGAAGAAGCGACTGATCCCGGAAATACCGACGTATTGGCTTTCCATGGTTCAACCGATGCCCCGACCGTTAGCATATGGGAAACCGGTGTGGGTGCCGGAGAGATCATCAGCGACTTTGCCTTTGGTGATTTTGCAGGATACCTCGAATTGGGTACTGCAGATTACATCCTTGAGGTACGCGATGCTGCCGGAGAAGTAACCGTAGCGGCCTACGAGGCACCTCTGGCTGCCCTCGAACTGGATGGAGAAGCCCTGGTAGTTGTTGCTTCCGGTTTCCTTGATCCTGAAAACAACAGCGACGGTCCTGCTTTTGGATTGTTCGTTGCACTGGCTGCAGGTGGTGATCTCGTAGAGCTGCCATTGTATGATCCTACCTCGGTTCAAGACTTGAGTCAGGATATTGACATGCTTTTGTTCCCCAATCCCGCCAGGGATGTGCTGAATATCACCTCCAGCGAAGAGATGCGCGAATTGCGTGTGATCAATACGCTGGGTAAGGTTGTATACGCCACTTCACTTAATAGCAATCAGTATCAGCTGAATGTAGGCGGATACGATATGGGGATATACTTCGTTCAGGTGCTTACTGCCAATGGATCGACCACCCAAAGGGTGCAGATCACAAGGTAAAACAGGTTTTGTTATGGCACTTTGAACAAGGGGAGGCCTTCGGGCTTCCCCTTTTTTTATTGAAGAAAATTTGCCAGCATCGCCATGGCAGCCACTGCTGAACGAATAATGTTGCGCTCGCGGTTATCCCCAAACATGAATTTTCGGCTTTTCAGGGTATCCTTTCCGGCTACTGCAATCCATACGGTTCCAACAGGTTTTTCAGGAGTCCCGCCTGTGGGTCCGGCGATGCCGCTGATGGCAATACACCAGTCTGCTTCTATTTTCTCCCTTGCATTTGCAGCCATGGCTTCAACGGTTTGCTGACTCACTGCCCCGTGTTGTTCAAGCATGGTTTTTTCAATGTTGAGCAAATCGTGTTTGATCTCATTGGAATAAGCAACCACAGCCCCTTTAAACCACCGGGAACTCCCGCTCACGCTGGTTATGCGGTGTGCAATATAACCCCCTGTGCAACTTTCTGCCGTGCAAAGGGTTTCTCCCTTCTCTTTCAGGTATTTGCCCAAAAGGCCTTCCAGGGTTTCATTATCATAACCCCATATGTATTCAGGAATGATGATTTTAAGTTTTTCGATTTCCTTGTTTATGGCTTCCAATATTAAACTTTCATTTTTTCCCCTTCCTGTTAGGCGCAGCCTGACAATGCCCGGGGAGGGAAGGTAGGCCAGCTGAATAAAATCCGGCAGCTGGTTTTCCCATTCTACAATGAGGCTGGCAAGAAATGACTCGCCAATGCCCTGGGTAAGAATCGTTTTATGTACGATGGGATTGGCGTCGGGAGAAAGGGTTTTTACCAGGGCCAGAATGGAATCTTGCATCATGGCTTTCATCTCAAAAGGTACGCCGGGCATGGCAAAATAAGCAATACCTTCCTTTTCAAACTGCAAGCCCGGGGCGGTTCCGTTGGGATTGCGGATTACCTTTGCACATTCGGGGACCAGGGCTTGCTGACGATTCAACTCATTGATCTCAATCCCTCTCTTTTCAAAAAATGTGATGATATCTGATAATACTGCTTCATCGGTTTTGAGGGTACAATCAAAAAACCTGCAAAGTGCATTTTTGGTGACATCATCCCTGGTTGGTCCAAGGCCCCCTGTTAACATTATCAGGGCTGACCTGCCGGTCGACTCCGTAAGCGTTCGCAGTATTTCCTCTTCATCGTCTGCAATGGTAGTAACCTGCCGAACCGAAATTCCCAAATTATTCAGCAATGAGGAAATAAAGGCTGAATTGGAATTTATNGTTTGCCCGATGAGCAATTCTTCTCCTATACTTATGATTTCTGCTTTCATTGGTTGATAAATTGTCCGGGCCTAAATTACCACTTAAATACTGATTGTCCTAATGGGGGATTAACCGTAAATAAAAAACTAAGAAAAAAAACTTAATTGCCCCTGAAAAGCCCGGAGGCAGACCGTTTTTTTGCATGTTTTGATTCCTGCATATGTTGTAATAATTAATTAAATTTGTATTAAAGCTAATTTATAAAAGAAAGACACTGAAGATGAAGAAGCAGTTTAAAGAATCGGAATTGATCCTGAATCCGGATGGAAGTGTATACCATATAAAACTTCGCCCCGAGCATATTGCAGATACCGTGATCGTAGTGGGTGATCAGATGCGGGTGGAAAGCATCTCCAAATATTTTGAAAAAGTAGAGTTTAAAATCCAGAACCGGGAATTTGTCACACATACCGGGTTTTATAAAAACAAAAGAATTACCGTACTTTCTACCGGTATCGGAACCGACAACATTGATATTGTGGTAAATGAACTTGATGCCGCCGTAAATATAGATCTTGAAAAGCGGGAGGTGAAAGAAAACCGGAAATCCCTTGATATTATCAGGATAGGGACCACGGGCGCGCTGCAGCCCGATTTGAAGGTGGATACCTTTGTGGCTTCCGCCTTTGGTCTTGGTTTTGACGGCTTGCTTAACTTTTACCTTTTTGATGAGGTATTGCTGGAAAAAGAGATGTCCGAAGCCTTTATTAAACATACCGGTTGGAGCGAAAAACTTCCATATCCATATATTGTCAAAGCTTCAGAAGACCTGATGCAAAAAATTGCGGGAGATCTGAATCAGGGCATTACCCTTACGGCCAATGGATTTTTTGGGCCCCAGGGAAGGGAGCTGCGCATTCCCCTTGCATTTCCGGAACTGAACCCCAAAGTGGAAGACTTTGAATTTAAAGGAAACCGTATCACCAATTTTGAAATGGAAACCTCTGCCTTGTATGGTCTTGGCCGGATTCTGGGGCACAATACCCTTACGGTGTGCGATATCATCGCCAATCGGGTGCGCAAGGAATACTCCGAAGATTACAAGACATCCGTTGAAAAACTAATCCTGCATGTGCTGGAGCGGGTTTCATGTGATAATAATTTGATTAAATAGGACACATGGAACATCACAATTCTCTTTTTTTTTTAGGATTAAGATCATTTTTCCAAATGATCATTAGCAAGTGTGTTTAAAATTAATCATGGATGTTTCATCTTAGCAATTAATATGAGCAGGGAGGAAAAAATTCGGGAGATACAGGCGCTGGTGAGTCTCATTGATGAACCGGATCAAAAGGTATTTGATGAAATATCCAGCCAGATTCACTCTTTCGGGCCGGAGGTGATCCCCTTTCTGGAAGCCCATGGTGAGGCGGTTGTTGATGCCCTTGCTCACAAACGCATTGAACGCCTGATCCACGAGATAAATTTTGAAGAGATCGTTAAAGAATTTGAAACATGGGTCAGCGGAGGTTGCGTTGAACTTCTGCCAGCATGCATACTCGTTGCCAGGTACCGGTATCCCGCTATCATGGAGGAGGATATTTTCCGGGAAATCAATAAGATCCGTAAGGAAATATGGTTGGAGTTAAATGAAAACCTCACGGCTCTTGAACAGATACGGGTTTTTAATCATGTTTTTTATGAAGTTCAGGGCTTTGGAGGAAATACAGATAATTATCATTCTCCGCAGAATTCCTATATCAACAAGGTGCTGGAAAACCGGAAAGGCAACCCCCTTTCTATTGGCATCATCTATATGCATATAGCCCAAAGCCTTGATATGCCCGTTTTTGGAATTAACCTGCCAGAGCATTTTGTGCTGGCCTATACCGGCACGGAGCCTAATCCCTATACACTGGAAAAGAATAAACAGGTGGTTTTGTTTTATATCAATGCCTTTAGCCGGGGAGCCGTTTTTTCCCGTCAGGACGTGGAATTGTTTTTAAAGCAGCTAAACCTGCCACTAAACCCTGATTTTTTTCTTCCCTGCCGAAACCCGGATATCATAAAAAGGATGCTCAATAACCTGGTGAATGCCTACGAAAAAGAAGGAACAGATGACAGAGTTGCCGAACTTGACCGTTTGAGAAAGATCCTTGATAAGAGATAAAAAAACCGGAGAAACGTTCTTTTTCCGGTTTTTTACTTTTTTATCGAAACTGGTTTTATTCAACCAAAGCTTCCTTGATTTTGGTAATGGGCAGTTTTTCGGCTTTCCCTTCTTCTTCAATGGTTTTGAAAAGAGACTCGGTACTGATAAAGCCTGTTTTCAATGCAAAGAAAAGTACGGCATATATGGCGGCATTTCTTGCTCCAATTCCCCGGAAATTATGTTGCATCACCTTAGCCCCGGTTGGGGGAACCTCAAGGCTGCTGTCAATAAATAAAGTTCCTCCCTGCATAAGCTCAATGCGCTTTTTGTTATGTGCCAGCCCGTCTGCAGAGGTAATAATAACCGTATCGGGTACCCCGATGCCATGAAAATTTATGTTTTTTTGGGAAAGGTTTATTTCAGCGGTGGAAAACCCCACCCCAACGGTTACGGGGTAGCTGCCTTTCTGGGTAATGGAAAGTCCTGAGCGCATGGCGGCTTTGCTTAGCAGGGTAGCTGCCAGTTGCACCCCTTCTCCTGCCGACCCGCTTAACACAACAGATTTTGGCCCTTTCAGATAATGCTTAAAGGTTTTCTTTATCTCAACGGTCTTTTCCAAAAGGTTCCCGATCTTTTTGCCTTGCTGATGGCTGAAAGTTCTGCGCTGGTTGATCCATTCCCCTGGTTCTTTCCCGGAGGCGGCAACCACTTCCTGCAGTTTTCTTTTGGGATTGAGTTTTACCCCGTAGCTGGGGCAAATTTCCATGATCTCCACCAGGGAAAAACCTTTGGTGCCCAGGGCAATGGCCATTTTGTCGGAAATGTCTCCAATGCCAAGGATCCGGGAAACATAACTGGCACCTGCCTTATTGGAGAGGGCACAGATGTCGTAGCCGTCAAAAGGATTTCCTTCGTAAGAAGTGGTGGTGCGGAAACCCTGTGGGGTAAGTCCACTGGTCTGTCCGCCGGTCATGCCATAAAGCATGTTGTTGTGTACTACAACCGTCATGTTCAGGTTCAGGCGGGCTGCTTCCATAATGTGCTGCAGGCCAATGGTTGAACCTCCGTCACCAATAAATACCACCACTTTTTTCCCCGGGTTTTCAAGCCCGAAGGTGATGCCGGCTCCAAGAGCTACGCTTCGCCCGTGTAAACCATGCACCGTATGGGTATTCAGGCATTTGTCTATTATGCCATGGCAGCCAATATCAGTAACCATAATCACATCCAGGGGCAGATAGCCTAACTTTTCCAGGCCTTTTACGGTATGTTTTGCGATAAGGTCGTGTCCGCATCCTTTGCAGTAAGGCAGGGAAGCGGTCTTTAAAATTTGTGTGTTCATGCTTTTACCTCCTTCATGATTTCTTCGGGAGTGATCATTTTGCCAATGCTTCCCACAAAGTGAAGGTGGGAGGGTTTGCAGCGACCATAAATCACATCGCCAAGCTGATTGTTAATGGACTCCTCAGCAATTACAACCTTGTTGTAAAGGTTAAAAATTTCCAGATACCCATCTGGTGCGGGTAAAAGGGTTTTGGGAATGAGAAGGGAAACCTTTTCACCTGCTTCCCTTAGGGCTTTCAGGGCATCCCTGGCAGCCTGGGAGGAAATGCCATAAGCAACCAATAGTTTTTGGGCACCCTTTTGTTCATCCAGTTCATAAAAAAGAAAATCCTTCATTTTTTCAACCACCTTTTCTTCGAGCCGACGGGTATTGGCCATGGCCTCTTCATTGGAGTGCTGTAAAATGCCTTGCTGATCGTGGGTGGAAGCATTAAAGCGCACCTGGTGTTTTTCCTGGGTCACCGGCAGGAAATCCGGCACCAGGTCGGTGGGTTTATAGCTTTTGTATTCGCAGTCAAGGTTGTAAAAGGGTTTTTCTTTGGGCGTGATGGCGGAAAGTTTTTCCAGGCTAAAACTTTTCTGCGTCATGACCTCTTCTTTGGAGGTGAGCAGCACCACGGGCGTTCTGAGTTTAAGGGCGACCTCTACGGCTTTTTCAGAGAGCTCCCAGCAATCTTCAAAACCTGAGGTGGCCAGCACCGGCAGGGGATGCCCTCCGGACATCATGCCTTTGAGCAGGAGTAGGTCTCCCTGGGCCCCGCAAGTGGCTGTTCCTGTGGCCGGCCCAAGGCGCTGAACCAGTACGATGACCATAGGCAGCTCCATCATATAAGCCATATTGATGGACTCGATCATCAGGGCAAATCCCGGGAATGAGGTAGCTGTTACCGGTAATTTTCCCGTTGCAGAAAGACCCGACATCCACTGAAGGGTGGTGATTTCGTCCGGGGCAGAAAACATCAGGTCCATGCGCTGACTGCCGTAAAGATACAGCAGGTTGGCCGGGGTAATGGGATAACCGATAAAAGCATCGGCTCCGGCTCTTGCCAGTGATTCGATGATCAGCCGCGACCCATCGATCATTACCCTTTTTCCTTTATTTTGTTCGTGCATATACGACTCCTTTTTTGGTTAAATTCTCTATTTCATTGTCTGAAAAATCAAGCCATTCCTTCAATATTTCAGCCGTATGTTCTCCGTAATGGGGTGGGGGGGAGAGCTGCCCGCACTTCATGGGATCGGTGGTGTCAAAAGCCACCGACTTAACCCCCTGGATGTTTCTCCCGTCAGCATAATCTGCTGCCAGCATCATCTCTTCTGATTCGGGAACCTCGAAAACCTCCTTCATATTGAAGACCCCTCCGGCAGGAATGCGTTTTTCGGAAAGCAACTGTAAAACTTCTTCTCTGCTGTATTGGGAGATGTGATCCTGGATGATGGCGTTGATCTCCTTTTTATTCTTAACCCGGCTCTGGTTTTTGGCAAACCGATCGTCTTCGGCAAGTTCAGGACGTCCGAGGGCCTTTATCAGTTCCTTGTATTGCTTGTCAGTACCAGCAGCCAGAACAATCTCTTTTTGATCTTTCGTTCTGTAAATGGTACCATAGGGTACAATGTTGGGGTGATCAGATCCCAGCCGCTGAGGGATAGACCCGCCCACCAGCCAGTTGGTGGCCTGGTTGGCAAGGGATGCCAGTCCTGCCTTAAAAAGGGAGGCTTCAATATACTGGCCCTTTCCGGTACGTTCGCGATAAAGCAAGGCCAGCAATATGGCTTCTTTAAGATGATGTGCGGCCAGAACGTCCATCAAAGCTACCGGCATTTTGGTGGGCGGGCCGTCAGGGTTTCCATTCATGTAGGTAAAGCCGCTCTCTGCCTGTATAATGGCATCAAAGCCTGCACGGGGGTTTTTCAGTCCGTAGCCTGTAATGTGGGAGTAAATGAGCTTC
>SL_3KL_010_SEDDRAFT_10000986_pt1 | contig 25160 bp, 18 predicted proteins | sample SodLakKL_010_SED_2_FD_10381 | JGI IMG/M metagenome (IMG submission 10381) | reverse complement strand
TTACTCTTTGCATTGTATCAGGTCTTCCAAATCCGGTGTAATAGAGAACAGAAGTATAAATAAGAAGAACTACCAAAGAAAAAGGAATAATAGTTTTAACTAATACTTCTTCCAGTATTAGTCCAGCCATTAAAAAGAGATGAATGGGGCCACATTTTTCGGTATCATCCCACGAAGTATTGGGGTTTTCCGTCTGCCTTCCACAAGGAACTACTCCTCCTATAAGTCCTCTGGTTATAATACTAACATAGGCACTGGAATGAATGGATCTTATTTCACACTCTGAATCGATACAAGAAGATACACTCCAGACGTAAACGCCTTCTGAGGGAAACTGAAACAAAAAGTGACTTCTTTCGATTATTTGATTATTAACCAAATTGGTAGGATTGGTGCTAGGTCCGTAAATATTAATTCTATAAAAACCTGCTCCTTTAACCGGATCCCAGGAGAGAATTTGGAAAGATTCGGATATATCAATTTCTTCCGGTTCTGAAATGGAAGGCCCTCCTGGAGAAAGATTTTCAGGAGAAGAAAGATAAACAGAAAAAGAATCAAGGTCGCTAAAAACACCGCACTTATATTCATCTTTTATTTCATCCAATGTATCAGAGGTAATAGTTATATCCTCTTTCATGGGCATAGCACAGGAAGATACTTTCCAGCTATAAAATTCATTTATATTTACCTCTTCTGGATAAGTATATCTATTACTGTCATGCATTCTCCAGTCTGCGATACCTGTTCCCGGAACTATACTTCCGCCGGGGTCTAGAGTAAACTCGTGCTCTATTTTTATTATATAAGACATGGCTCCGGGAACTCTTTCCCAATGGAAATCTACCGGAAAGATGGTTTCCTCGCCTCCTACAGGATATATTAACTCTTCCGGTGGCCACCCTGTGGTGCTAAAACCAAAGAAATCCCCTGTCCATGATTCACTTGACCACTTTCCACATTGCTTATTTTCATCAATCCAGTTAAGCTTCTCTTCCACATCATCTTCCATATCATCGGGAAGAGATAGAGAGTCCCAGCAGGACTTTACTCTCCAGTTATATCTGGTGTCTATTTCCAGATCGTCTATAGTAAAAGGAGTCCTGGTATCGGTGGTTACTCTTACCCATTCCGTCTTATATCCCTCAGCTGGTTCTTCTCCTTCTTCAATTATTCTTTCCATATGAAAAACGAAGCTCCTTGCTCCATAGACATCGGACCACTCTATGGCAAAAGGAAAAGGAGGGGTAGCGTGTCTTTTTTCTATTCTTTCATCGTTAAGATTAGCAGGATACCTATTAACCGGAGGATGAATTCTATCTTTTTCTCTGGGATCAACCTGAAATCTCCAAAGTTGACTATAATCACTACAAATCGTCTCTCCACAAGCTGAAACATTCCAAGAATAAATATCTCTGGAAGGATCTTCAGGAACGGTAAAGAACTGATAATCTCCCTCTCTAAGGTAGTTTCTCGGATAAGAGAGCCCGGTCCCTCCTCCTGGAGCAAACATACTTCTATAGACACATTGCTTTTCCTCTCTAAGACCTTCGGTTAAATCATGATGACAGTCTTCGGCTACCGGAGGATAATCGGAAGAAGTCTCGGCACTTACTATAATTCCTTGGCCTAGGTTTAATCTATATGATGTGGGAGGATAAGGGGTAACGGAAGGATCTTCCTGAATCCATGTCTGACACCATCCTACTTCTTCTCTAAGAGATGTTCTGGTAAAGGAATGTTCTTCTTCAGAGAAAAAGAAATCTTCCGCCAGCCTTTCTACCGGATGAATATACATACTCTCTATTACTTCTTCTACTTCTCCTTCTTGATCAGTTATCTCCACTATCCTAAAGAGTCTGTTAGGGTCAAATCCGGGATCATATTCTTTAGGATCATAAGGAAGGACCCAATTGGAGTCTAAAGGATAAATAGGCTCGGGGGCATCGCTAGTTTTAAAGGAAAAAACGGCCTCTTTACTAAATCTGGTCTGAGGATCATCTTCATCAATCAGATAGTCATGAGGAGAGCAAGCTGCTTTTAGTGAATAAGTGTGCTCTGCTCCGGAGCGAAAGAAGCAAGGATATCCGTAATTTTTTAGAACTTCATTTTCTAAAAATGATCTCAGGGCATCATCATAATCGTCTCCCAGTCTTTGTCCGGCTACTCTGTGAAATGATTGTATATAATCTTCTCTGGGATGGACATCTTCTCTGTAATAGTCAAATTTAGGCTCAAAGCTAAGAGGATTAAAAGTATTTATATCAAGCCATATTTCCTTTTCCTCTCCACACTCGTTACATCCTAAAATATTATCTCTACTGCTTCTTATAACATCCCTTTGAGCGTGATCTCCGGCCCGCCTTCTCATGTCATCATAGGCTTCCCGAGCTACTCTAATTAAGGCTTCGTATTTTCTTTGAGCTTCCAAATAATCATCAAAAGGAGAGTTTTCATCAATATTGAAGTAATTTAAAATAACTTCCCGGTCTATTCTAACTGGTCCGTCAAAACTATTTATGTTATCAAAACGGATGATATAAGAAGTAACACATTTTATGTCTTCTGGTCCTTGGCATTCTTTTTCCATTCCATCTTCTAAAAAACCATCCTTCCACCCGGGAACATGCCACCAGTGAAGTTTTACCGGAAGAGGGGCTGACTTTAGAGGATTACTTCCACCTAAGATATTTTTTTCAACTAGAGAAGCAATATCTCCCGATAGAAGTTCCGGATAATGAGGGGTATTATAATAATGGGGAACTACTTCACTTAAATTAGAAGGATTTCCCGGAGGAGACTCAAGACACTCTCCTTGACAGGCACAAAGAGGAATAGGCTCTCCGTATTCTGAGAGAAGATCTTCTTGGGTAAGCCATTCTCCTCTCATCTCCATAGGCCAGGGCATTTGCCAGGACTGACAATCTTCAAAAACCTCTCCACTTGCATCAGGAAGATAACGATACCTTCCGATACTACTACACTCTAATTCATTAAACCCACCTCCGGTAGTGTATTGAATCTCCTGAACTCCTATTTCTTGCCTGGTTCTAAGAAGGACCTCTCCTCCACATAAACTATCTCCCCCTCCTACACTGTATTGCTTTTCTTCCTCATAGATACAAGATCGATAAACAGAACGAATTTCTCTCTCGGGACCGGGACAAGGGTCAAGACTTTCCCCGGGAGGGTCTGAGATATCGTGACTATAAAGGAGGAGTGGAATAGCCAAAAATAAGAGAAAGAAGAGATATATTTTAGTGTAATTTTTCATTAAAAACTTTAGTCAGCTTAACCCAACTCTCTACAGAAAGTCTCTCCGGACGATCGTCGGGACTGATACCCACCTCCCTAATCAAGGAAGCTATTTTCTTTTTTGATTCTACCTTTGATTTCAATTGACTGTCAAGCAAAAAGAGATTATTGACTATCCTTTTTCTTGGATGGCGAAAACCGGCTTCCACTATCTTTAGGAAATCCTCTTTTAAAGAAGAGGGAAAGGGAGGGTTTTTAAAAGGAGTAATTTTTATTATAGCCGAAGAGACTCCGGGTGTGGGCCAAAAACAGTGACGGGATATCTTTTTTACCATCTCTACCTTGGAAAAGGAATTAGTGATAACGGAAAGGTAGTTCATCTTAGGAGGATGGGAAACCATTCTTTGAGCTACCTCAAGCTGGATAACTAAAGTCATCAGTTTGGGTTTTGTCTCCTCTTCTCTTATAAATTTTCTTATCAGAGGAGTGGCTATATAATAAGGAAGGTTGGAGACCACTTTATAATCCTTTAAAAAAAGAGAGGAGATGTCAATTTCCAAGGCATCTCCTTCCACCACTTTTATGTTTTTCCTTTCTAAAAAAAGGTCTCTTAAAAGAGAGCAGAGGTTTTCATCTTTTTCCAAAGCTACTACTTCTTTGGCATTTTGGGAGAGGTGGCTAGTAATATTTCCCGTTCCCGCTCCTATCTCTAAAATAGAATCACTCTTTTCTATTAGACTCTCTTCTATGATTTTTTTTAATACATCTTCACTTATCAAAAAACTTTGCCCTAAAGATTTTTTGGGATAGATTCCTTTCTCTTTTAGAAGCTCTTTAGTCCTTTTTTTTAGACTGTTTTCCATAGCCTATTATAACCTTATTTTTAACACTTTTCTACTTGACTTTTAGGCAAAAAGTTGCTATCTTTTAGCAGTAACTGAAAGCCTATTCGTACTTACCGAAAAAAGTACTCTCCCGAAGTGGGGAAGAGGAATATAGGAAAGAAAAAGATGGAGACGAAGAGAACCGCTTTCTTTCTTGGGCTCGGTGCTTTTCTCCTTCTCTCTCTCTTTTTTGTAGCCGTTACCGAAAGCGAAGAAAGTGACTGTCAAGGAAGTTACTCTTTTTCCGATAATGACCTTTTTCTTGATGCTAGCAAAAGCTTAAGCCGGATGGAATCCGGATTTTCTATTTTTTATAGCGATACTCTGGTTTCTCTTTCTCCCCCCTTTATTGATACCAGGTCTCAAGTTTTAGGAGTGGAGAGTTCCCAAGAAAGAGATAGAATTATTTCTTATAAAGTAGAAGAAGGAGATACCATAGAGTTTTTATCAGATAAGTTTAATATAAGTGAAGAAACTATAAGATGGGCAAACAGCCTGGAAGGAAAAAGCATTTCTCCTGGAGATGAGCTTCTTATTCTTCCGGTTACCGGAGTTTTATATTATGTTCAAAGAGGAGACACTCTGGGACACATTGCTCAAAGACATAAAGCCTCCGAAAGTAACATAATTGCTTTTAATCAAATTGAAAACGAAGAAGGAATAAGACCGGGAGACCAGATTATTATCCCGGAAGGTGAAAAACCTCCTACTCCTATCTATAGGCCTCCTACGGGAACTTTCAGTGGAAGGTTTGTCAGAGCTACTCATGGAGTGGTTACTCAAGGATCTCATGCCAGACATCAAAATGCAGTAGATATAGCCAATGCCTGTGGAACACCGGTTTATGCCATCTCTTCAGGAAGAGTGGTAAGATCCGGCTATGATGGAAGAGCCGGAAATTATATTTGGGTAGATCATGGAGGAATGAAAACACTTTATGCCCATCTTCAACATATTTATGTTTCCTCCGGAAGAACGGTTTCTGCCGGAGAGCAAATCGGAACTATGGGAAATACCGGATATACCATAGGGCATACCGGATGTCACCTTCATCTTGAAACCAGAGGAATAACAAACCCCTTCTCTCATTTAAGAAGGGGTGATTCTATGTAATAAATTTATTTGCAACTTATACAAGTCTTAGCTTCCGGAAGAGCTTTTAGTCTTCTTTTATCTATTTCCTTTTTACACTTCTGACACTTACCGTAGGTGTCTTTTTTTATTCTCTCTAAAGCTTCTTCAATATTTTTTAGCTTTACTTCCAAGGAGTGTTCTACTGGTAGAAGAGAGCTGTATTCTTCTACTTCATCGGCACTTTCTTCCAAATCTCCTTCTCCGTCAAACTTAGGGAACCGAGTATCCCAGTCTCCCTCGGGTTTTTTATCTTCATTAGCAAATCTCTCTAGCATTTCTCTTAACTTGTCTCTATTTTCTTCCAGTTTTTCTTTTTGTTTTTTTAGTTCTTCTTTATTCATAATTTTATTTTTGAGCTTCTAAGAGTCGATCAATAGCTCCTTTCATACTCTCTAGGGAGCTGGAAAAGACAAGACGGGAATTTACAAGTGAGTAAAATATTCCAAAATCTACCTCTTCTTTAATTATTTCGGTCTCCATTTCCACTTCCTCTTCCACTTCTTCCGGCTTTTCTCCTTCACTTATTTCTACTTGAGAGAAGTGACGGGATACCCATCCTTCCTGATTCTGAAAAGATATCTTATACCAATTATCGGTTTCATCAAGCTTATCCCAGGTTGTTCCCTCCATAACTCTTCCTATTTCACTATGTTGTATTGAAGGACCGGATCTTACTCGCAGTCCATCCGGGCCGACATCTCCGGAAATAACGACTTTTTCTTGAGGGATAGTAAAGCTAGCCTCTTCTCCGCGGAAAAGAACTTCTTCCCAATTTATTGCTGCTCTAAAGGAGTAGGTTTTTCCGGGAGAAAGACCTTCTAGAGACATTTCATATTTTCCTGATTCACTTATTATTTTCTTTTCCGTCTCTTCCCACATGTCCTCTCCTTCCTTTTTATAGATAAAGAAAGCTTCCGTTTCTCTTTCATCAGGGAGAAAAACTTCTCCCTCCATAATAACTTCTTCTAAAGACATTTCTTTAATAGACAAAGTTCTTACTTTGGGATCTTCCGGGCGAATCTCTTCCTCTAAGGGCTTATGAGGAAAGTAGCGGATATCATAGTCTCTATATTCAACAGTTTGGATTTCTTCTTCTATGTCTTCCGGGTTTTTTCCTAGGAAAGATATTACCTGAGAAAAGTCGTTTATTATACTATTTTCCCATTCTCTTAAGACAATATAATTAAAAAGATCTTTATCATCGGTCACTTGAGAAACAAAACCAAAAGAGTTTTCTTCATCTCCTCTATAAAGAAAGATATCAAACTCCTCTTCCATCATTTCAAAAGTTCGTTCAGTTGGAACTCTTATGTCAAAAACAGAAAAGAATTCTCGCAAAGTAATTTTAGAAGGAGGATCTTCTTCGGTTTTAATAAAATCTATCTTTTTTATCTCAGTTCCTAAGGGGTCTCTTAGTCTGGTTCTGAGATAGGACTTAACTTCTTCCAAATTAAAGATAAAGAATTCTCTTTCCGAATCCTTTTCGGGATCTATGGGAAGAAAGACAACTTTTACTTCTTCTACTTCAAAAGAATAATCAAAGCTGTCCACTATTTCTCCTCTTTCATTGCTTCCTGTCACTCTGAGAAAAACCTCTTCTCCAGCTAGGTTGGAAGAGAAAGAAAAGTTAACTTCTTCCCCCTCAAGAGTAGTAATTTCTTCATCCTCAGAGAAGAAAACCCAAGAAAAGGAAGTAATGGGACCCTGATAATCAACATTAAATCCATAATTATAGTTTTCCAAACGTTCATGACTTATTTCCAAAATAGAATAATCCGGGGAAACGGGCCTTTCGGGATCATCTGAAAATAGAGACATTATTCCCGATATTAAAATAAAAAGTAAAAGAAGCACACCTAAAACGGCCCCTCCTTTAATTAGCATCTTTTGACTTCCTCTTGGTTTTTTAGGGAAGTCTTTTAGGTCTTCCGGAGAAATATCTCTCTCCTGGCCAATTCCGGCTATCTCTTCTTTCATGGAAGAAGCCACTTCTTCTTTTTTAGGAGCAGGCTCAGGACCTTCTTTTTCCGGGGAAGGAGGAGAGCTTTCTTCTTTTTCAGGTGGAGAGATGTCTTCTTTTTTAGAGTCTCCCTCTTTTTCTCTTTCTTCTATTCTTTCTAAAAACTCTCTTCTAGCCTTATCTTCCTTTTCATTTGAAGAGGAAAGCCCAGGATCAAGATGAACCTCTTTTTCTTCCTTTAGCTTCTCTTCTTCCTCTCCCTCTTCCTTCTCTTCTCCCTCCACCTTTTCCTCTTCTTTCTCTTCTTCCTCCACCTTTTCCTCTTCTTTCTCTTCTTCCCTTTCTTCTTCTCTCTTTCTTCTTTCTATTCTGGGTGGTCTTTCCAGACCTTCTTCCTCTTTTTCTAAATCCATGTCGTATAATTTGTCTTGAATTTCGTTTTCTCGGTCAATAATTTGATTTATTTCTCTTAATTCTCTCTCAATTTCTTTTAATTCATTTTCCAGGCCCCATCTTTTTTGCTCAATATCTCTTCTTTCTTCCTCCATTTTCCACCTCTTTCTTTCCGCTTTTCTTCTTTCTTTAGGTTCTTCGATTATTTTTTCTTCTTTTTCAGCCTCTTTCAGCCTTCCTTCTATCTGATCTTCTTTTGTTATTATATCTTCTACTCTCTTTTGAATTTGACTCTTTCTTTCTTCCAAATTATCTTCCTTTTTCTCCAGGACACCTCTTATCTCGGAAAGTCGGGAAAGCTCCATTTCCAATTTCTTTCTCACTTTTTGAGACTCTTTTCCTTCTTTCTCTTTTTCAATACCTTTTATTTCTTGTTCTAAAGAGCCTTCTTTATTTAAAATTTGCTGATATCTTAATTCCAGTTGGCGCTCATATTCCTTTATTCTTTCAATCTTTTTTTCTTTTTGCCATCTTTCTTTTTCTATTTCTCTTCTTCTTTCTCCTAGCTTCCACCTTTGACTTTCTATGCTTCTTTTCTTTTCCGGAGTTTCCGCTTTTTCTTCTTCTAATTCCAGTTCGTCTTTTTCTTTTTCTATCTGTTTTTCTCTATCAACGGTAAAGACTAAATCTTCTTCAAGCTCTTGAATCCTTCTCCTAGCCAGTCTTTTTTTCTCGGAAATTTCTTCTTTTAGCTCTCTTACCGGTTCCAGTTCTTGAAGGAGGGAATGCTTTCTTTTTTCTTTTTCCAAAAGCTCTTTCTCTTCCAAAAGCTTTTTTATATCTTCTTCTTTTCTTTTCTTTTCGTTAATCAGTTTTTGATACTGGCTCTCTACCGATCTTTTTCTTTCTTTTATTCTTTCCAGTCTCTCTTCTTCGGCCCACTCTTTTTTCTCCCATCTCTTTCTTTCCTTTTCTGCTTCCCATCTTCTCTTTTCCATCTTTCTTTTCTCGGTTGAGGTTTCGGACAACTTTTCATGACGCTCCAAATCCTTCTCTTTATTTTTAGCTCGATCTTGCTCTTTTATAATACTCTCTAAAATTTCTAAAGAACGTCTTTCTTTTTGAGAAAGCTTCTCTCTTTCCACTTCCATCTCTTTGGATTTTTCTATAATCTCTCTGATTTCTCTTTCTAGAGAAGCTCTTCTTCTTTCAATATCTCCCTTTTCCGGTGCTTCTTCTTCTATCTCTTCCTCTTTTTTCTCTTCCAAAGCGATTTTTAGGCGGTCTTTTTCATCAGCCAGCTCTTTTAACCTTTCCTCTTTAAGAGATATTTCTTTTTTTAGTTCCCCTACTTTTTTCTCTTGATTCCATCTTTTTTCTTCTATTTCTCTTCTTTGATCTTCCAAGGCCCACCTCCTCTCTTTTATTTCTTTTATTCTCTCTACATTATCTTCCGCCTCTTCTTCTTTTTCCGCTCTTTTTTCCTGTTCTTCTATTTCTCCTTCTTTTTTTTCAATGACTTCCAATTCTTCTTGAATTTGTAATTTCTTATCTTCCAGTTGAGCCTTTTCCTCTTCTATTTTTTCTGTCTCCTTGTCTACTCTATTTATATTTTCCTTGATATTCCCTTCCAGTGGACTTTCTTTAGTGGAATACTCTCCTCTCTTTTTTCTTTCTTCTCTAATTTTTATCTTTTCTTCTTCTAGCTCCCATTGCTCTCTTTGTTTTTCTCTTTTTTCTCTTATGTCAGTGGCGTTTTCTATCTCTTTTTGAAGTTCTTTTTCTCTCTCTTCTATTTCTTTTTCTCTAGCGGTTATATCCTTATCTTCAAAAGAAAAGCTTTTTTCCGGTTGAGGACCTTCTTCTAATTCTTTCCTTTGTTTTAGGAGTTCACTTATTTCCGCCTCTATGGAGGTTTTTTCCTCTTCTTCTTTTTTTAGCTCATCTTCAATTTTCCAAAGACGGTCTTCTAATTCTTTTCTTCTCTCTTCCACCTCCCATCTTCTTTTTACCGCTTCCTTTTTTTCCTCTTCTCCTTGAGCACTCTTTTCTCTTTCTATCAGTTTAGTCTCTTCTTCTTCTGCTCTTTTAAGATCTTCTTTAATTTGAGTAATGTTTTCTTTAAGAGAGGTAATGTTTTCTTCTGTCTGTCTTTTTTTCAGCTCCATTCCTTCTATCTCCATACCCAAATCTCTTAATTGTTCGCTGACGGCTAAATTTTGGTTTTTATTCTCCATATTGGTCGGTATTGGAAGGAATTTGAGAAAAAGATTCCTTTAGTTTTTTTAATTCCTCTTTTTTGGAAATTATGTCTTCTTCTAAGCTCCAAATATTTCTCTCTGTCTTTCTTCTTTCTTCTTCAATAACCCTTCTTTTTTGTCTTATTTCCCGAGAATCTTTCGGGTGTTTTTTTATCTTTTCAATCTTAGTCGTTAACTGGTCTTTCTTCTTCTCCATTTCTTCTTTTTCTCTACTGACCTTATCAATTTCCGATTTTTTTCTTTCCATCTCTTTAGCCATCTTTTCTGAAGATACTTCTTCCTTTTCCTCTCTTTTCTCCTCCCTTTTCTTTTCGGTATTAAGACCGGGGTCTTTTCTCTGCCTTAGTCCTTTGGGGATATAGTCCCTTTTCTTGGCCAAAGCCAGGTCCTTTTCCATGGTCCTTATATTTTGCAGATCTTTTGACATCTTTATTTTACCTCCTTTTTGGCTTCTTTTAAAGACAGAGATATTTTTCCTTCTCTATCGGTTTTAAGAACTTTAACCGGTATGATGTCTCCTATCTTTACTATGTCTTCTACTTCTTTTACATGATAGGAGGCCAGTTCTGAGATATGACAGAGCCCTTCTTGTCCGGGAAGAATTTCCACTACACAACCGAAGGGAAAAATTTTCTTTACCTTTCCCTGAAATATTTCTCCTTCTTTAACTTCTCTGGTTAGTCCTTTAATCCACTCTTCCGCCTTTTTGGCTGATTCCTTACTCTCGGAGGTTATAAATATTCTTCCCGAGTCTTCAATATCTATGGAAGCCTCGGTTCCTTCGATTATCTCATTTATCACTTTTCCTCCCGGTCCGATAACGGTTCCGATTTTTTCAGGGTCTATTTGAATAGTGATGATACAAGGAGCATAGGGAGAAAGCTCTTTTCTGGGTCCTTCAATCACTTTTTCCATTTCATCCAAAATATAATTTCTGGTCTTTTTAGCTCTCTCTAAGGCTTCCTTTAATATCTTTCCGTTTATTCCTGAAATTTTAACATCCATTTGAGCGGCGGTAATTCCTTCTCTGGTTCCGGCTATTTTCAAATCCATATCTCCTACGTGATCTTCAGGACCTTGAATGTCGGTTAAGAGTCGATAGTTTCCTTCTTTATCTGTGATAAGGCCTATTGATATTCCGGTTACCGGTCTTTTAATGGGTACTCCGGCATCCATTAGAGCCAGTGAAGCACTGGTTGTGGCTGCCATGGAGGTTGAGCCATTGGAAGAAAGTATTTCAGAGACCACTCTTATGGTGTAAGGGAAGTCATCTATTTCCGGAAGAATCGGATCTATCGCTTTTTCTCCCAGCATTCCATGACCGATATCTCTTCTTCCCGGTCCACGAAGTGGTTTCACCTCTCCTACCGAGTAGGGAGGGAAATTATAGTGATGCATAAATCTTTTCTTTCCTTCTTTTTCCATCTGATCATAGAGCTGTTGTTCTCCGGGTGCTCCCAAAGTAACAATTGAAAGAGACTTGGTTTCTCCTCTACAGAAAAGCCCGGTACCGTGAGTTCTGGGGAGGAAGCTGGTTTGCATTTTTAATTCTCTAATTTCTTCTTCACCTCTTTTATCGGGTCGTACATTTTTCTTTAAAATACTATCTCTAACTATCTCCTTTTTCTTTTCTTGTAGGAAATTAAAGGCTTCCTTTATATCCTCCTCCTCAAAACTTTCTTTTATCTCCTCTTCAATCTTTTCCATCTTTTCCTTTTCCAAGGAAAAAACGGCTTCTTCCAGTTTTTCTTTAACTATTTCATTTACCTTTTTTTCTATCTCCGGATAACTTTCTTTTTCCTCTAGATGTATCTTATCTACTTTGTTTTCTTCTATTATTTCCTTTTGGAATTTTTCTAATTTTTCTGTAGCTTGGCTGGCCAAATTAAAAGACTCCAAAAGAACTTCTTCGGAAATTTCATTAAAGTTTCCTTCTATCATATTGGTGTGATATTCTCCTTTTTCATCCAAAAATCCGGTAAAGACTATTTCCATATCTCCTTCCTCTATTTCCTGATAAGTGGGGTTTAAAATCACCTTATCACTTCTTCCTATCTTTACTGTGGAAAGAGGGCCTTTCCAGGGAATATCGGATATAGAAAGAGCTAGGGAAGTAGCCAAAGCTCCCAGAACGGAAGGGTCGTTTTCTTCATCCCAGGAAAGACAGGTTACTATTACTTGCACTTCTTTTTTTAAGCTCTCAGGAAAGAGAGGTCTTATGGATCTGTCAATCATCCTTCCTATTAGAGTAGCTCTCTCGGATGGTTTTCCTTCTCTTCTGGTGTAACGCGAGCCACTTATTTTACCGGCAGCATAAAATCTTTCTTCATATTCGACAAAAAGAGGAAAGTAGTCTATGTCGTCTCTTTCTTCTTTGGACATGGTACAAGTAGCTAGAACTACCGTATCTCCATATCTTAAAAGGATACTTCCGTTTGCCTGTCCGGCAATGTCGGTAAGGGTGGCGGTTAAAGTTCTTCCGCCTATTTGCAATTCGTATTTATTTTTCATCGTTTAAGTAAATATCTTTTAGGATTATCTTCCAGGTTTATAAATTCATCTACTTCGTCTTTTAATTTAGAGGAAGCCGATCTTTCAAAAGCCATGACCTCCACTCTCTTTCCTCTACTTTGAAGGTGTTCTACTAAGGGAATAAAGTCTCCGTCTCCGGTTACCAGAACAACAACATCAACACTGGGAGCAATTCTTATTGCATCAATAACTATTCCCACATCCCAGTCACCTTTCTTTAGTCCTCCGTAATACTCTTGAAGATCCTTCACTCTTATCTCAATTCCTAAATTAGTCAAAGCCTCAAAAAAGGCTTTTTCTTCTCCTGTTTTGGTTCTTACCACATATCCAAAAGAGCGAATAAGAGTTCGGTTTCCAATAGCGGTGTTTAGCACCTGTTTGAAATTAACTCTGGAGTTATAGAGATGTTTGGCCGAGTGGTAAAGGTTTTGAACATCAATCAAAACAACCACTCTCTGCCCGCTGTGTTTAATCATAAATTAGGACTTAAGTCCCACTTTCTTAATAATTTCTTTATGCCTCCCTTTATCGTTTTTCTTCAAATAATTTAGAAGTTTTTTTCTTTTTTCTACCATATCTACCAGTCCTTTTCTGGAATGGTTATCTTTTGGGTTTTTTTTCAGATGATCGGAAAGTTCTTTTATTTGTTCCGAGAGTAAGGCAATTTGCACCTCGGGAGAACCGGAATCTTTGTTAGAAATCCTACAACCTTCCATTATCTCTTTCTTTTTCTCTTTTTTAAGCATATTATCAGTTTTAATTTTACTACAAAAATATTAATCGGTCTAATTGTGCCCCCGCTAGGACTTGAACCTAGAACCTTGTCCTTAAGAGGGACCTGCTCTGCCGGTTGAGCTACGGAGGCTTTATTCTTCCACCACTTCCACTATCTCTATCGGGCAAGAAGGAACGGGACCATGATCAAGAACTTCTTCCCAGAGACCTCCTCCGGAAGGCCAGAGGATACTCAGAAAAGCAAGAACTATTCCCCAGGCGGCATAAGAAATAGCTATTCCTACCACCGAGGCAATAAGGGCTCTTTTGGCTACTCTTACCTTCTCCGGATTTGCTCCCCCGGCGGCTAAAAAGTAGAGAGCTCCCGAGACGGTAATCATGAGAACTCCCAGGGCGGGAATAATCCTTGTCAAAAGATAGGAAATGACATTATTAAATACTATGAAAGTGTGGCAGATATCACAAGGAACATAAACCCCCTCTCTACTTTCTGTTTCTCTATCAAGGCAGTGGATGTTAGAGAGCTTTCTTATTTTATCGCTGGCACTATAAAGTGACTTTGTATCAGCTCCACTAAAGCATCTTCCACAAGGAACCAGACCGTCGTATTCTATCGTGTAGCTATTTCCAGTTTCTTCATGAATTACGATATAACTTCTACCATTTTGAGCGTAGGCAAAGAAAGGTAAAGACAGAAAGAAAACAGTCAAAAGAAGAAGGGAAATTGCTACTTTTACTCTAGGCATTGGGGAATTATAGAACAAATTTCTTTAAAGATAAAGAAAGTACCCCCGGAAGGACTCGAACCCTCAACCTTCCGGTCCGAAGCCGGACGCTCTATCCGGTTGAGCTACGGGGGCTTTTAAGGTTTAGGCGGTTTATTTTACCTAAAATAATTGAAAAAAACAAGGGTTTCAATTAGAATCAAACCATGAAGGAAATACCCAAAGAAATTAAAGAAGCGATAGAAAAACTCCAAAAGGAAGGATGGGAAGCCTATATTGTCGGAGGGTGTGTTAGAGACCTGCTTTTAAAAAGGAAGCCTTCCGACTGGGATATTGCTACAAATGCTAATCCTAAGGAGATAGAAAATCTTTTCCCTCGTTCCTTTTTAGATAATCGTTTTGGAACGGTGACCGTAGTGACTAAGTCCAAAGAACCTTCTTTAGAAAAAATAGAGATTACCCCCTATCGGATTGAGGGGGAATACAAAGATAAAAGAAGACCGGAAGAAGTTTCTTGGACAGAAAGTATTAAAGAGGATTTAAAGAGGAGGGATTTTACCATAAATGCTTTGGCTTTGAGTATAAAAGACGGAAAGAAAGAAGTTCTCGATCTTCATAAGGGAAGAGAAGATTTAAAAAAGAAGATAATAAGGGCAGTGGGTGATCCTAAAGAAAGAATCGGAGAGGACGCCCTAAGAATGATGAGAGCGGTAAGGCTTTCTGTAGTTTTGGGATTTAAGATAGAAGAAGCCACTTTAGAAGCGATAAAGGAAAACTCCAAAGGAATTGAATCAATTTCAAAAGAAAGAATAAGAGATGAGCTAATTAAGATAATCATGTCCAAGAGGGCTGTTAAAGGAATAGAGCTTTTAAGAGAGACTGGACTTCTTAAAAGAATTATCCCTGAGCTTCTGGAAGGATTTAAGGTTAGTCAAAACAAGCATCATATCTATGATTGTTATGAGCACTCTCTAAACTCTTTAGAATATGCGATAAAAGAAGGATACGATCTTCCGGTGCGATTAGCCGCTCTTTTTCATGACATTGGAAAGCCCAGAGTAAAAGAAGGAAAAGGAGAAGAAGCCACCTTTTATAATCACGAGGTGGTGGGAGCGGAAATGACTAAAAAAATAATGGAAAGACTAAAGTTTCCTAAAAAAGAGGTTAAAAAAGTAACTACCCTTGTCCGTTATCACCTCTTTTACTATAATGTGGGAGAGGTTTCCGAGAGCTCGGTTAGAAGGCTTCTTAGAAAAGTGGGAAAAGAAAATATTGATGATCTGATTAAAGTAAGGAAGGCGGATAGAATAGGCTCGGGAGTCCCTAAGGCAGAGCCTTACAGACTAAGACACCTTCAATATCTTTTAGAAAAGGTTTCCAGAGACCCCATTTCAACAGGAATGCTAAAGATAGACGGGAGAGACATAATGAAAGAGTTAAATATTTCCCCCGGAAGGAAAATAGGAATGATTTTAAATATTCTTTTAAGAGAGGTTATAAAAGATCCGGAAAAAAACGAAAGAGAAAAACTTATTAAAGAAGTAAAAAGACTGGGAGAGATTTCTGAGGAAGATTTGGAAAAGCTTTATAATGAAGCACGAGAAGAGATAGAGAAGATAGAGACTAAGAGAGATGAGATGACAAAAAAGAAGTATTGGGTTACTTGATATAATTGACTTTATTTTAATTATTTATAATAATCGTAAAAGGTATATTAAAAGTAGGGATAACTACAATGAAAAAAATTAAATATTTAGTTTCCGGTCTGGTTTTGCTAGTTCTAATATTGACGGCTTCTTCTTATGGAATAAGCTGTTATTTTTTTTCTAAAGCTCAAGCAGCTTTTGAAGAAGGAAACTATTACCAGACTTGGGAGCTCTCTCATAAATCAAAATCTTTTTTTCCTTTCTTTACCGGAAAACAAGATTCTTTAATCGGAAGAGCTTATTTCCAATCGGAAATGAAAGAAGATGCTCGTATTTACCTTGAAGGATCCTTGGAGAAGGGTTATAGAGACAGAGATATGTTGGTTAATTTAGCTCGTATCTATTACGATAAAGCCTATTTTGCACCAGAATCATTACAATATGAATACGGGAAAAAGGCAGTTTCTCTTTTAGAAGAGGCAAACGAGATAAGTCCGGGAGCTTTGGAATACTATCAGATAGGTTATACCTATTTTTCAATCCCTGCTCTTGGAGAAGGAGGAGAGTGTGCTCCTTACTTTAGAAAAGCTTATCAAATGGATCCCGATCACTGGTTAACTAACTTGGGAATGTGTTACCTTTATGGATCTGAGAGAGATAAAAGAGATTCTCTTGAAAAAGCTATAGAACATGCAACAAAGTCAATAGAAATTAGACCAACTGCCTTAGCCCATAATTGCAGAGGAACAGCTTTTCATAAACTAGATGAATATTACAGTGAAAGAGTCATCCAAGACTGGCTTCAAGCTACTTCTCTTAATCCAGATTATTTTTCCCCTTACTATAATCTCGGACTTGCTTATTCTGAAATAGAAGAATTTCAATTGGCTCTCTATTTTTGGGAAGAAGCTCTAAGAACCGATACTCGAGGATGGGAGAACTTTATTATGAAAAAAATAGATGAAGCTGAAGAGAAGATATTTAAGAGTCTTAATCAATAAAGATATGAACACAAAGAAACTATTATTTTTTCTTCTCCTAACATTTTTTATCCTTCCTCTTATATCTAACGCCAATTGCCCTGTTGAACCGGGAGAAACACTTCTTAATTGTGATCATTCGGGAGGAGAAGACCCCCCCGATGATGAAGATGATAATGATGATTATTATCCTCCTCCTTCCGATCCGGAATATGATCCTCCTCATTGTAGTTTGGAGGCAAACGGAAGCGAGAATATTACCGTAGAGGTAGGTAGCACTGTCACTTTTACCGGAGAAGTGGCCATGACTGATAGATTCTTAACTAACTTCGGAACAGATGTTATTAGTCCGGCAGAATGGAATAAATCTAGTAATTATTATGAGGTCTATGTAAGCTGTGCTAATACTTGTCCAAGCGACTGCTGGGCAAACTCAATCGTTCTTCATCCTGACACTACAAGCTGTACTGGTACCGGATGTTGGATTGGAAATAAAAGATATTGTAGATACCATGTTAATGCCGACTTTACCGCTACAGAAACTTTTAACAGTACGGGAACCTTTACAAGAGAAGTAACTGCTGAAGCTCGAAAATCTCCAAGTTGTAAAAGTGAAGTTACGATAAATGTGGTAGAGCCGGTGGATCCCACTATTTTGGAAGTAAGAAGTAAAATAAATGGGACTTTAGTAGAAGGTCTCACTATTGAAAGAGGAAGGGAAAGAACTTACATGTCTTGGGAAGGATGGTCTTTCGTAATAGTTAGAGAATACGTTTGGCAGGAGACTGGAGAGACCGACTTTAATGTTGTTTCTAACTCCGGAGCTCGAATTAACAGAGATTACAGAGCTCCTGAAACCTTTAATGGGGTTCCTTTTAAAGAATGGTTAGGGTGTGGTGACGAATTGGTGAGTTATGATGGAGAGGATTTTGAAAGATCTTGTGATGTTTCAGTTCCCAGAGAGACTAAAAAAACCATAATAGCAGTATACGAAACCACCTCTTATGCTTTAGACATTCAAATTGAAGGAGAAGGAGACACCACTCCTCCTGTAGGTACACATAGTTATGGATCAGGAACTGAAATATCTATTACTGCAGATCCAGAAGAGGGATGGGAATTTAGCTCCTGGGGTGGAGACTGCTCGGGAGATGGAGAATGTAATCTTGTAATGGATGAAAATAAATCGGTAACGGCTACCTTCTCTGAAAAAGAATATAATCTTGATATTGAAATTGAAGGAGAAGGAACGGTTTCCAGAAATCCAATTAAGGCGGTTTATAAACACGGAGATGAAGTGGTTCTTAATGCTAATCCTAATTCAGGATGGGTCTTTCTGGAGTGGGGTGGAGACTGCTCGGGAGTCGGAAGTTGTACTCTTATTATGGACGGAGATAAAACTGTAGAGGCTTACTTTGCAAAAAGACCGATAATTACTGACATGAGTTATGAAATTATTACCGGTCCTGGAGACGAAAGTCCAAAAATAGAATTACAATGGGAAATAGAAGAAGGAACGGGAGGTAGTCAAAAAAGGTTTGAAATAATAGTTGATGGAGGCAGTCCTACAGAATATTCAAGTGGTAGCAATACTTATGAAACCAGTTTAGGAGAGGATGATTTCGGGAGAAATATAGATTGGAGCTTAAGAGTTCAAGACCAACTTGATGTCTGGTCAAATTGGAATAATAGCACTTTCTATTCCGGCACTCGCTTTCCTACTCCTGACTTTACCTTTGATCCTGAAAATCCAGCCGCTAAAGAACTAGTTGTTTTTAAAGATAATTCAGATATATATGTAGAAGGAGATATCTATTACAAATGGGAGTTTGGTGATAAGGCTACTCCTCAAGTTGTAGAAGGATACGGGATAACAGAAGTAGGAGTAACTTTTGAAAGTCCTGAAGAGGGAGAAGAGATAAAATTAACCGTAACTGATTCTGAAGGACATTCTGACTCAATTATAAAAGAGATTAATATAGGCCTCCCCTATCCGGAATGGGAAGAAACGGAACCATCTCAATCCTTCTTTAATTTCGCTTTTTTTCTCAATCTTTTAAGAAGTGCTTTAAAGATTTAAAAGCGGCCCCTTCGGGGGCCGTTTTAATTACTATTGACAATAAAAGTGTCTCTGCTATCATAATTCTGCAGAAAGAATGATTAGGTGTCCGTTAAAGCGGACATCGTTTTATCTAAAAAATATGGATTTAAAAAACTTTACATCAGCGGTTTCTCAAATAGCCGCCGAGAAAGAAATACCCGAAGAATCGGTGTTAGGAATAGTCGAGCAAGCTATAGCCACCGCTTATAAAAAAGAATACGGAGAAAAAGGAGAAGTGATAGAAGCTAAATTTGATCCCAAGACGGGAGAGGCTCAGTTTTGGAAGGTCTTTACCGTGCTTGATGAGTCTTCCATTTACTCTCAAGAAGAGCTGGAAAGTGAGGATTTTGAGGAGGATGAGGATAAGGTAAGATTTAACCCTAAAAGACATATTATGATAGAGGAGGCTAAAAAAGATAATAAGGATATTAAAGTTGGTGATGAAATTAAAGTTCCTTTGGAAAGCAAACAAGACTTTGGAAGGATAGCCGCTCAGACAGCCAAACAAGTAGTTTTACAAAAGGTAAAAGAGACCGAAAGAGAAACTCTTTATAACGAGCACAAAGAAAAAGAAGGAAAAGTGGTTTCCGGGGTGGTTCAAAGAATGGAAGGAAGAAATGTTTTGGTTGATATAGGGAAAATTTTGGGAGTGTTGCCTCTAGAAGAGCAAATCCCCGGTGAGTATTATAAAACCGGGCAAAGATTTAAGATGTATGTCACCAAAGTGGAAAATACTCCAAAGGGTCCGGCTGTCTATCTTTCTCGGGCTTTCCCCAAATTAATTTCTGAGCTTTTCGAGCTGGAAGTGCCTGAAATTGCTACCGGAACGGTGGAAATCAAGGCCATTGCCAGAGAAGCGGGATCCAGAACTAAAATTGCCGTCCATACCGAAGAAGAAGGAGTTGATCCGGTAGGAACGGTGGTAGGACAAAGAGGAACCAGGGTAGGAGCCATTATTTCCGAGCTGGGAGGAGAAAAAATAGATATTGTAGAGTGGTCAGAAGACCCTAAAGAATTTATCTCTAAAGCCCTCTCCCCGGCTAAAGTGTATGAGGTAGAATTTGTTGATGAGGAAAAGGCTATAGTTACCGTTCCTCAAGATCAACTTTCTTTGGCTATAGGAAAAGAAGGACAAAACGTTCGCCTGGCCGCTCAACTTACCGGGTGGAAAGTTGATGTAAAATCTTTAGAGGAGGACTCCTCCCAAGAAGAGGATTCTCAAGAGGAAAATGAGTAATAAAGAATTTAAAAATTTTAATTTAATTCCTACCGTAATAGAAAGAACTCATCATGGAGAGAGATCCTATGATATTTACTCTCGCCTTTTAAAAGAAAGAATCATCTTTTTAGGAGGTCCGGTAAACGATAGTGTAGCTAATTCGATTATCGCTCAAATGCTTTTTTTAGCCAGCCAAGGACCGGAAAAAGATATTAAGTTTTATATCAACAGTCCCGGAGGATCGGTGACCGCCGGCATGGCTATCTATGACACTATGCAGTATGTAAAGTGTGACGTTTCCACGGTTTGTGTGGGAATGGCCGCTTCCATGGGAGCTGTTCTTCTAGGATCGGGAGCCAAAGGGAAAAGGTATGCTTTACCTAATTCGGAAATTCTTCTCCACCAGGTTATGGGAGGAGTGGAAGGAGAGGCGGCTAAGATAGAGATTACCGCCAAACAAATTCTCAAAATTAGAGAAAAACTAAATAAAGTCCTATCAGATCATACCAAACAACCAATTGAGAAGATAAGAAAAGATACTGATAGAGACTTTTATCTTACTTCTCAAGAAGCTAAAAAGTACGGCCTTATAGATGAAGTGATAGAAAAAGAATAGCTTTCTCTCATTTTGACATACTCCCTTTTCCCTGGTATATTTTATAAATATTACAAATTTTGGTATTTGAAATAATGACAAATATCACCTTACAAAAAACAAAATATGGAAAACTTAACTTTGCTTTTGGCGGTAGTGGTTTCTCTTTTTATAGGAGCCCTCTTAGGATATTTTGTCCGCCAATCAATAGCCAAACGTGATCATAAAGCCATAGAGACCAAGGTCCAGAAGAAGATGGACCAGGCCCGGGAAAACAGCCGAGAATTACTGGAAAAAACCCGGGAAAAAGCGAGAACATTTCTTCAAGAAGCTAAAAAAGAAGTAGAAGAAAAAAACGAAGAACTCTTTAAAAGAGAAAAGTTTCTCTTAAAGAGAGAAAATGCCCTAGATAGAAAAATTAACGAGTATGACAAAAAAGAAAGAGAATTTCAGGGAAGAATAAAGAAGTTAAGAGGGATAAAAAAGAATATCGAAAACCTTCAAAAGGAATCGGAAGAAGAATTAAAAAGAATCTCCCAGATGGAAAAGGAAGAAGCTCAAGAAGAAATTTTTAAAAGAGTGGAAAAGGAAGCTCAAGAAGATATCTTGATGAGAATGCAAAAACTTGAAAGAGAAGGAAAAGATAAGTATGAGCATAAAGCCAAAGAAATTCTTTCCATGGTTATCCAGAAGTATGGAGCGGCTCAATCTCAAGATCTTACCACCACTAATGTTTCTCTACCCGATGATGAGATAAAAGGAAGAGTGATTGGAAAAGAAGGAAGGAATATAAAGACTTTGGAAAAATTAACCGGAGTGGAAATTGTAGTTGATGATACCCCGGAGACGGTCTTTATTTCCAGCTTTGACCCCATAAGAAGACAAATTGCTAAAATTGCCCTAGAAAAACTGATCTTTGACGGAAGAATTCAACCGGCCAGAATTGAAGAGATGGTAGAAAAGGCGGAAGAAGAAATTTCCGAGCAGATAAAGAAAGCGGGAGAACAAGTTATTTATGAAACCGGTCTGGTTGATTTACATCCCAAAATAGTTCAGCTTTTGGGAAGATTGCAATTTCGTTCCAGTTACGGACAAAATGTTCTAACTCACTCTAAAGAGGTTAGTTATCTAGCCGAGGGTTTAGCCTCTGAAGTAGGAGTAAATGCCAATGTCTGTAAAAAGGCGGGACTGCTTCATGACATAGGAAAAGCTTTAGATCATCAAGTGGAAGGATCTCACGTTGATATTGGAATTAGAATTTTAGAAAAATTCGGAGTAGAAAAAGAAGTAATAGATGCCATGAAAGCTCACCATGAGGAATACCCTTATGAGACGATAGAATCGGTTTTGGTTCAAACGGCCGATGCTATTTCGGGAAGTCGTCCCGGAGCCAGAAAGGAAGCTTTGGAAAACTATCTTAAAAGACTGGCCGAGCTGGAAGAAGTAGCTTCCGAATTTGAAGGAGTGGAAAAAGTTTATGCCGTTCAGGCAGGAAGAGAGGTTAGGGTATTTGTCAGGCCAGAGGAGATAAGTGATTTGGAGGCCAAGAAAATGGCTAGGGAAATAGCTTCCAAAATTCAAGAAGAATTAAAGTATCCGGGAGAAATTAAAGTTTGTGTAATAAGAGAGCAGAGAGTGATAGAATATGCCAAGTAATAATTAAAGACCGCCTTGAAGGGCGGTCTTTGGTTTGGAGCGGGCGAGCGGATTCGAACCGCCATCACAGCCTTGGAAGGGCTGGGTAATAGCCATTATACGACGCCCGCCTATCCTATCCCCTTTTCGGGGCACCCGGATTCGAACCGGGAATCACTCGCTCCCAAAGCGAGCATGTTATCCATTACACTATGCCCCGTGTCGCCTCACAATAATAACTTTTTTTTAGAGTTTGGTCAAACCGATATAATGTGGTAAATTGATTAATGGAAAAGAAGAAAAAAGAAAAGATTCTCCTTATTGACAGTAGCGCTCTGATGTACAAGGCTTTTTATGCTCTTCCTCCTTTAAAAAATAAAAGAGGAAAACAAGTTAATGCGGTCTATGGATTTTTTCTAACATTGATTAAAGCTCTAGAAGATAAAGAACCCGATTATCTTGTAGCTACTTTTGATCTTCCCAAAAAAACCTTCCGTCATAAAAGATATAAATTATATAAAGCTCACAGACCGGAAACCCCCAAAGAACTTATTGAGCAAATTCCCAAGGTAAAGAAGGGAATAAAGATGCTTGGTATCCCGGTTTTAGAAAAGGAAGGATATGAAGCCGATGATATAATAGGCACTCTAACTAAAAGATGGAAGAAAAAGATTGATGAAATAATCATCATGACTGAAGACAGAGATCTTTTGCAACTTGTGGATGAAAAAGTAAAAGTCGCCTCTTCTCTTAGGGGAAAAAAGGATCTTTTTATCTTTAATAGAAAAGAGGTGGAAGAAAAATACGGACTACCCCCTTCTCTTCTAGTTGACTTTAAAGCACTTTGTGGAGACCCTTCCGATAATATCCCCGGAGTAAAGGGAGTGGGGAAAAAGACCGCTTGTAAATTAATTAAAGAATTCGGCTCAGTGGAAAAAATTTATTCTTCTTTAGAGAAGATAGAACCAAGCTTAAGAAAGAAACTGGAGGAAAATAAAAAGGAGGCTTTTTTAAGTAAGGAGCTCTCCCTTATAGAAAAAGATGTCCCTCTGGAAATTAGCATAAGCAAAGCCCGTTTTCAGTTTAAAAAGGAAAATCTTATTCCCTTTTTAGAGGAAATGAACTTTAAAGCCATCTTAAAAAGAATAGAAGAAAAAAACATGTCTCTTTTTTAGTTCTTGAAAAAAAGAGCTAAAAAGATAAAATTAGAAAATGGAGGAAAAAAAAGAAGCTATTAATCCGAAGATAAGGGAGGAAATGGAGAGAATGAAGGTAGGTAGCCGCCTTTCCAAATTAATTCTGGCGGTTTTCCTAATAGTTGCCTTAATCTTCCGCTTCTATTTTCAGATACCTCTATCCTCTTATCTTTTTATCATAATATCTCTTTGGATTTTATCAGTCTTTCTAAAAGAGTTTCTGGTTTTAAAGTTTATTAAAGAAGCTAAAAAATTTACCGATTTTCAGCTTCTTTTTTCTTTTTTAGAACTCTTTTTACTTACTTTGATTATTCACTTTTTAGGAGGAGTAACTTGGATTGGAGGAGTTCTTTATCTGATGATAATTTCTCGGATGGCTATAGTTCTCCCCTATCAAAAAACTAAATACATTTTATTTGGAGCAACCGCTTTATTTCTCTCTTTAGTTCTTTTGGAGTATCTGGGAGTTATTCCACATCATTATGTAATCCCCCAACTTGAAGGGATGGATCTTCATCGGGACCTACCTTATGTATTAGCTACTTCTTTTATTATGATAGCCGCTATCTTCTACTCTTTCCGATCTATATTATTTTTCTCCTCCAATTTAAAAGAGAAGGAGAAAAGTCTTCTTAAAGCTCAAGAAGATACCGATAAAGCTCTAAGGAGAGCTGAGGAGGCTAAGAATATTTTAGAAATTAGAGTGAAAGCCAGAACCAAAGAATTAAAGGAGCTAAACGAAGAGCTGGAGGAAAGAGTGGAAAAAAGAACCAAAGAGATGCAAAGAAGAATGGAAGAGTTGGAAAAATTTCATCGAATTACCGTGGGAAGAGAAAAAAGAATGATTGAGCTTAAAAAGGAAAATGAAAAATTAAAAAAGGAGATTGAAGAATTAAAAAACTAAATGTCCGATCAAGAAAGAAAAATCGAAAACTTTTTGGAAAATAAAGAAAATCTGGAAAGATATGTCGGAGAGATTCTTTCTCTTCTTCCTCTGGCCCTCTGCTTTTTAAATTTGGAGGGTGTTATAACCAAAGTAAACGGAAAGACAGAAGAGTTAACCGGATTTAATGTAGAAGAATTATCCGGAGAAGATTTAGGTAAAATATTTAGTCAAAAAAGGAAAGAGAAAATTTTAAAAGAAGAAAGATTTATAGGAGAGGCGAAATTAAAAAGAAAAGATGGACGGATGCCCGTTTTAATTTTTAGTAAAAAAAGTGGAGAAGAAATCCTTCTTGGATTTATTGATCTTTCCCGAGTTAAAGAAGGAGATCGGGAAGAGAGTAAAAGAAGAATGATTGAATCGGAAAAAAANCTGGAGGAGAAAATAAGAGAGTTGGAACAGTTTAATCGACTGGCTACCGGAAGAGAATTAAAAATGATTGAGCTAAAAAGAGAAAAAGCTCAACTGGAAAAAGAAATTAAAAGGTTAAAGAGTTTAAGCGATTAATATGGAAGAAGAAAAGGAGGAAAAAATTATCGAAGAAGAGGATTTGGAAAATGAGGATTTGGAAGATTTGAGGAAATATATAGAGGAACTTACTTCTTTCCTTCCTCTTCCCTTTTGTACCATAAACCCTATTAATTTTATTCTGGATACTAACCAGTCTTTTGAGCATTTAACCGGTTATAAAAAAATGGAAGTTATCGGAATGGCCATAGAGGAATTATTTTTGGAAAAGGAGGAAGTTGATATTTTCCAAGAGGAAGTAAAAAAGAAAAAAGAAAGAGTCTCCCGAGAGTTCACTCTTATAACCAAAGATGAAGAGACTATTCCGGTTAAAGTTTCCGCTCTCTCAAGAAGGGATGAGGTAGATGAATTTTCCGGATACTTCTTAACTATTTTGGATATAACTGAAGAGAAAAGGTTTGAAGAAAAGTTAGGAGAAGAAATAGAGAAAAAAACTCGGGA
>SL_3KL_010_SEDDRAFT_10000985_pt1 | contig 25164 bp, 16 predicted proteins | sample SodLakKL_010_SED_2_FD_10381 | JGI IMG/M metagenome (IMG submission 10381) | reverse complement strand
GCACGGCTCGAGGACGTCCCCTTCGTCCTCACCCTCGACGCCGATACCCGTCTCCCCAGGGGCGCCGCGGCACGATTGGTCGGCACGCTGGCCCACCCCCTCAACCGCCCCCGCTTCGATGCCAGAGGCCGGATCGAATCCGGGTATTCGGTTCTTCAGCCCCGCCTGGAGATCCTTCCCGAAGCCGGCGGCGGCTCCCCCTTCCTCCGGATCTTCGGAGGGGTGCAGGGGCTGGACCTCTACGCCCATGCCGCCTTTGACATCTACCAGGACCTATTCGACGAAGGGATCTTCGCTGGGAAGGGGATCTACGATGTGGCCGCCTTCGAGGCGAGCCTGAGCGGGAGGGTGCCGGACAACGCCATCCTGAGCCATGATCTCTTCGAGGGGTCCCACGGACGGGCCGGTCTGGTCTCCGACGTGATTCTCCTGGAGGACTTCCCGGAGCATCTTCTTGTCCATGCCCGCCGGGCCCACCGCTGGGTCCGGGGGGATTGGCAGCTCCTCCCATGGATCTTCTCCCGGGTTCCCCTGGCGGATGGGACCCAGGGGCCCAGTGCGTTCTCCCTCCTCTCGCGCTGGAAGATCCTGGACAACCTCCGGCGTTCCCTCCAGCCTCCGTTGCTCCTCCTCTTCCTGCTGGGGGCCTGGCTCCTCCTCCCCGCAGGAGCCCCCCTGGCCACCCTCCTGGTGCTGGGTGTCATGGGGCTTCCCGTATTCTTCTTCCTGACCTCGGCCTTCATCCGGGCCTTGGGGAACTGGCCCAGCCTGAATGACCTTCGGGCCGAGGGGCGGGCCCTGCTCCGAGCCCTGAGCCGGACCCTTCTGGAACTGGCCTTCCTTCCCTTCGAGACCCGGGTGCTCCTGGACGCCGTCGTCCGGACGCTGGATCGGGTGTTCCGGAGCCGGCGCCGGCTCCTGGAGTGGACGTCCGCGGCGGTCACTGCCCGGCAGATGGGCGGCCGGAACTCCCTGAAGGGGCTGATCCGGGCGATGTGGGTGGCACCCGCCCTGGGAGTGGGCACGACCCTCCTCCTGATCCTCCAGGGGAAGGGGCCGCTCCTCACGTCGGGGGGGTGGGGCCTGGTCACCGCCGTCCTTCTCCTCTGGGTTCTGGCCCCCGTGTTTGCCTGGCTGGTGAATCGGACTCCCCGGATAGAGGTGATGCCCGAGGGCCGCTTCCCCCATTCCGAGGCCCGGCTGGTGGCCCGTCGAACCTGGGGGTTTTTCGAGCGTTTCCAGGGCCCGGAGAACCACTGGCTTCCCCCGGACAACTTCCAGGAGGACCCCAACGGTGAAGTGGCCGCCCGGACCTCCCCCACCAACATCGGATTGGCCCTGGTTTCGGCGGTGGTTAGCTGGGATCTGGGGTTCGTGGATTCCACCCGGCTGGTGACCCGGATCCGGAACACGGCCATGGGAATGGAAGGGCTGCCCCGCTACCGGGGCCACTTCCTGAACTGGTATCAGATCCATCGTCAGGAGGCGCTTTCCCCCGTCTACGTCTCCACCGTGGATTCGGGAAATCTGGCCGCTTCCCTCCTGGTGACGCGGGAGGCTCTCCGGGATGTCCGAGTCACCGGCCTGCGTCCGGGGCTCCGTGGGCAGGGACTGCAGGACACCATCCGGGTCCTGGCGGAGGTGGTGCAGGAGGGGGATCGGGACGGTACCGGCGAGGCCCTTCAGCGGGAGGCCGAAGCCCTGGTGCGCTGGGGAGAGGCCCGCCTCGTGCTCTGGGGCGTGGATTGGCGCGGGGGATCACCGGAGGACCTCCATACCTGGAGCCGCACCCTGGCGGAACTCCAGTTCCAGAGGATTCCCGCCCTGGAGGCGCGGATCCTCAGTTTCACCGAGACCGCCGCCGGCACCGAGGCCCAGATCGCGGATTCGGTCCTCCACTGGCTGGGTCATCTCCGGAGGGACGTGGCACAGGCCCGGGACGAGGTGGCTCTCTTCGCTCCCTGGACCCGCCGGAGGATGGATGGAAGCGCGGGACGCGAGCGGGAGGAAGAGTGGAGACTCCTGGAGGAGTTGGTCCGGACCGAGGTGGGGCTCCACCCCACCCTGGCGGAGCTCCCCCTCTGGCTTGAGCGCCTCGGACGGGAGCTCCGGCGATCCATCGGGGGCGACCCGGCCCCTGAAATCCTGACCGCACTGGGCGAGGCGACCGCCACGGCCGAGGTGCTCCTGGACGACCTGGTGCGCCTGGACCGAAAGCTGGATGTCTGGTTCCGAGAGATGGACTTCTCCTTCCTCTATGATCGGACCCGGCGCCTCTTCCGCATCGGCTATTCGGTGACGGACGGGGAACTGGACCGTAACCATTACGACCTCCTGGCCTCCGAGGCCCGTATCGCATCGGCGATGGCGGTGGTGAAGGGGGATGTGCCCCTGTCCCATTGGCTGCACCTGGGGCGCCCCTTCGCCTCGGCGGGGGGAGGGCCCGTGCTCCTCTCGTGGGCGGGCACCATGTTCGAGTACCTCATGCCCACCCTCTTCCTGAGGACGCCGCCGGAGACCCTCCTCCACGACGCGCTGCGCCGGGCGGTGCAGGTGCAGCGGCGGTTCGGTGAGGAACGGAAGGTGCCCTGGGGGATCTCCGAGTCCGCCTACCATGTCCTGGATCATCAGGGGCACTATCAGTACCGCGCCTTTGGCGTCCCCCGCCTGGGTCTGAGGCGGGATGGAGGGGACCGGTTGGTGGTGGCCCCCTACGCTTCCCTCATGGCGGTGGCCTGGGCTCCGGGACCCGTTCGGTCCAACCTCCGGGAACTCAACGAATTGGGAGGGATGGGCCCGTGGGGGCCCTATGAGGCGGTGGACTTCGGGGAGGGGAAGGGCGGAGCGCCCCGGGTGGTGCGCTGCTACATGAGCCACCACCATGGGATGATCATGGGGGCGCTCGGGAACTACCTCACAGGGGACGCCCTCGTGAACCGGCTTCACCGGGATCCCCGGGTGGCCACCATCGAGCCCTTCCTCCACGAGCGGATTCCCTGGCGTCGGCCCGTGGAGCGGCCCTGGGTGGGAAGAGATCGCTCCATCCCCGACGGGCGGGAAGAGGCCGGGTTCGCGCCCTGGCAGCCCTCTCCCGACCGGAGGCCCCCGCCCATCCACATCCTCTCCAACGGGACGTATTCGGCCTTCCTCGGTCCTCGGGGAGAGGGGGGGAGCCGCTGGAGGGACTGGAGCGTGATCCGGGGCGGGCCCGGGACGGGCTCTCCCGAAGGGGGCCCTCGCCTGGTGCTCATGGACCGGGACACCGGGGAGAGTTGGATCCCCCTTCCTCACCCCGGCGCCCCCGAGGGGGAGACCCAGGGCATCACCTTCCTTCCCCATCGGGCGGAGTACGTTCGGCGGGACCAGGGGATCCGTACCCGGGTGGGGGTGACGGTGGCCCCCCGGGAAGATGTGGAGATGCGGGAGATCCGACTGGTGAACGAGGTGGATCGACCCCGGCGACTGCGTCTTGCCCTCATGCTGGAGGTGGCTCTGGCGCCGCCGGAAGATGACCTTCGGCACCCCGCCTTCCACAAGCTCTTCGTCAGGGCCCGTGGCGCGCCCGAAATCCAGGGGCTGGTCTTTGTCCGTCGTCCGCGAAGCCCCGAAGAGGCTCCCCCCTGCCTGGCGGTCTCCCTGGTCACGCCGTCGGGACTGGCAGCTACTCCCCGCTGGGAGACCGACCGGATGCGCTTCCTGGGCCGGAATGGAGCCCCGGATCGCCCACAGGCCCTCTCGGATCCTCCCAGGGGATCAGGTCCGGCCCAGGCGTATCACCCCCTGGACCCCATGGTCGGCGCGGTGCTCGACCTGGAGCTGGAGCCCTATCAGGAGCTGGATCTGACCCTGCTTCTGGCGGTGGCGGAGACCGAGGCAAAGGCGCTTCGCATGGTCATGGACCTGGCTCCCGAATCCCGGAGGCGCTGGCTGGGACTCCAGGCCCGATCCCGTGCGGAAGGGGAGCTTCTCGCCCTGAACGTTTCTACGGGAGAGATGAAGGGGTGGGAAGAACTTCTGGCCCATCTCCTCCATCCCCGGGCGACCTGCCGCGCCAGGGTCTCCCTGGATTCGCGGCTGGACCTGGGCATGCCGGCCCTTTGGCGCTGGGGGATTTCCGGCGACCATCCCATCGTCCTGGTAGGCACCCGGGGTGACGAGGAGACGGAGCTCATGTCCTCGGTGGTGAGAGCTCAGGCCTACTGGCGCACCCGGGGGATCCCAGTGGACGTGGTGGTCCGGGATGAGGCCCAGGGTGGGTACCAGGACCCGGTGAAGAACCAGATCCGGACCCTCCTCGAGGGGACGGGACAGGAGGTGCATTTCGGGGGTGCCGGTGGGGTCCACATCCTTTCGGGCTCGGAGATCACCGAGGAGGACCGGGCCCTCCTGGAAGTGCTGGCCGCCGTCCACCTGGACCCCGAGCGGGGCGGGCTGAAGGAGAACCTCAACCAACTCCGACCGGTGGATCCACCGCCGCCTCCCTTCCTGCTTCCCCCGACCCGATCCGCCTCGGAGAAGGAGGAGGGCTTGCCCATCCTCCTTTCTCCCCCTGAGGGGCTGGAATCGCCCTCTGCCTATGGAGGCTTCGACCCCAAGGACGGGGAGTACGTGATCCACCTCCCCCCATCGACCCGGACCCCGTCCCCCTGGGTGAACGTGGTGGCCCGGGAGGACATGGGCTTCCTGGTGTCCGAATCCGGAGGGGGATTCACCTGGAGCCAGGATGCCGGAGAGTACCGGCTGTCGCCCTGGTCCAACGACCCGGTCCAGGACGCCCCCGGCGAGGTGGTGTATCTCCGGGATGAGGATACGGGAAGCGTCTGGACTCCGGCGCCGAGGCCCCTGGGTCGGCCGGTGGCCCGGAGGATGCGCCACGGGTGGGGCTGGAGCTTCCTGGAGACCGGGGGCAACGGCCTGGGGGAGGAGATGGAGTGGTTCCTCCACCCTGAACTTCCGGTGAAGGTGACCCGGGTGCGCCTACGGAACCGGGGAGACCGGCCGCGCCGAATCACCGTCACCTTCTACCTGGAATGGGTGCTGGGGACCCATCTGGCCCGAACCAGCCCCCGGCTTCTGGCGGAGTACCGGGAGGACCTGGGGGCCGTGGTGGCCCGGAACCGATACGTCCCCCGATTCAGCGAGCGTTGGGCGTTCCTTTCCACCGATGGGGACCCCGACGGGGTGGGAGTGGACCGGGAGGAGTTCCTCGGGTTGGGGGGCGTCCGGAGCCAGGTCCCTCCGGGCCTCCGTCGGAGCCGCCCCGGGGAGCGAAGCCGTCCCGATGGACCGGCCTGCGGCGTCCTCCAGCGGACGGTGTACCTGGAGCCGGGAGAGACCCGGGAGGTGGACTTCTTCCTGGGGGATGCCGGAAGCCGGGAGGAGATGGAGGAGCGGGTGACCCGGCTTCGCGGGGGAGGGGGCACGGGGCCGGCCGACGAGGCGGGCTTCGGGCTGGGGGGAAGCAAGCGCCTCGCCCGGAACCCGGAGGAATGGACCCGATGGCTCCAGACCCTCCAGGTGGAGACACCCGACCCGGCGCTCAACCGGATGGTCAACGGATGGCTGCCCTATCAGACCCTGAGTTCACGGATCCGGGGCCGGACCGGATTCTATCAGTCCGGGGGTGCCTTCGGCTTCCGGGACCAGTTGCAGGATGTCTTCACCCTCCTCCCCCTGGATCCGTCCCTGGCCCCTCGTCAGTTGGAGGAGGCGGCCCGGCACCAGTTCGAGGAGGGTGACGTCCTCCACTGGTGGCATCCAGGGACCAACCGGGGGGTCCGGACCCGCTGCTCCGACGATCTTCTCTGGCTCCCCTTCGTCCTGGCAGGAACGGTGCAGTGGACCGGGGACATGGAGCTTCTGGAGCGGAAGGTGCCCTACCTCACGGCCGACCCCCTACCGGAGGGCGTCCACGAGCGCTATGACGAGTTCCCGGTCTCGGAGCGGGAGGGGACGCTCTGGGAGCATGGACTCAGGGCCGTGGAGCGAGCCTGCAGCCTCCGGGGAGAGCGGGGGCTTCCCCTCATCGGGACCATGGACTGGAACGATGGGATGGACCGCGTGGGGTGGGAGGGGCGGGGAGAGAGCGTCTGGTTGGCCTGGTTCCTCATCCGGATCCTCACGGATTGGGTGGAGCTGGCTCGACGGCGGGGGGACCCGGATCTGGCCCACCGCCTGGAACGGGAGCGGGAGGAGTTCCGGGCGGCGGTGGAGCGCCACGGTTGGGACGGCGAATGGTACCGCCGGGCCTTCTTCGATGACGGTTCCCCCCTGGGTTCCACCCAGGCGCCGGAGGCCCGCATCGACTCCATCGCCCAGTCATGGTCGGTGATCTCCGGGGGGGCGGACCCTGCCCGGGCCCGGCAGGCCCTGGAGTCGGCGTGGCGCCACCTCGTCCGTCCCGAGGATGGCCTCTCCCTCCTGCTCACCCCTCCCTTCGACGGAGCGGGGAACCACCCGGGATACATCGCCGCGTACCCTCCGGGGGTCCGGGAGAACGGGGGACAGTACACCCATGCCGCTGCCTGGCTCATCCGGGCCGTGGCGCAGTTGGGAGATGGCGCCCGGGCGGGGAAACTCCTGGAGTTGATCCTCCCCCCCCATCACGCCCGGAATGCCGAGGAGACCCGGAAGTACCGGGTGGAGCCCTACGTGGTTGCGGCGGACATCTATGGCGCACCCCCGCACGTGGGAAGGGGGGGATGGACCTGGTATACCGGGTCGGCGGGGTGGATCTACCGGGTGGTGGTGGAAGACATCCTGGGTCTGCAGCGCCGGGGAGCCGTGGTGAGGGTCGATCCCTGCATTCCCCCGGACTGGCCCGAGTTCCGGGTTTCCTGGGCCGTCGGGGGGGGGCTACTGGAGATTCATGTGACGAACCCCGATGGGGTGGCCCGAGGCGTGGCGGCCTGCCAGGTGGATGGGGAAGAGATCGGCCATGACCGCATCCCGGTCCCCTCGGAGGGGACGACCCGGGTGGAGATCCGGCTGGGGAATGGCGGGGGAGCGCCCTCGTCCCAGGCAGCGGACACCCCTTTCGAAACGCCTTCTGAGCTCGCTTCCGAGCCCCCTCGCGATCCGGGCATTCCCACCGAGGCCAGGAGGGGCGCCGAGGAGGGCGGAGGGTAGGAGGGGAGACCAGGAGGGGGGAGAGGGGGACCGGACAGGGGCCGGAAGGGGGCCTCCCTGCTTCTTCGGTGGCCTTCTTGGACCCCGTGGGCCATGCCAGCGCCCCAGGAAAGGCTCCATTCTGGGGGCGTCCTGGAGACGTCGTCATGGGGACGGCGTCCTGGGGATCCGAGAGAGCTTCACTGCTCAACCTCCCCTCCTTTCCCACTGGCCCCGGCTTCCCGTGTACTTCTCCCATCACGGACCGTCCACCCTGGACCCAACACAGGCGCTCCGGACCCATTTCGGATTTCCAGCCTTCCGACCTGGGCAGGAGGAGCTGGTGCGGGCCGCCCTGGAGGGGAGGGATTCCCTTGGGGTGCTTCCCACCGGTGGCGGGAAGAGCCTCTGTTACCAGGTGCCGGCGCTTCTCCTGGGAGGGGTGACGGTGGTGGTGACTCCGTTGGTCTCCCTCATGGAGGATCAGGTGCGGCGGGGAAAGGAGGCGGGGATCTCCTCCGCAGCGCTCCATGCGGCGCTTCCCCGTCCCCGTCGAGAGGCGGTCCTCCGCCAGGCCCGGGCGGGAGAGCTGCGGCTCCTCTTCGTAGCTCCGGAGCGATTGGAAACCCGTGGATTCCAGGAGCTCCTCCCCCACCTACCCATCCGACTGGTCACAGTGGACGAGGCTCACTGCATCTCTTTCTGGGGGCATGACTTCCGGCCTTCATACCTGAAGATCGGCCAGATCCGGCAGAGGGTCGCCGCCCCGGTGATGGCCCTCACCGCCACCGCCACCCCCCGGGTCCGGGAGGAGATCCTCCGGGAACTCAACCTTCAGGATCCCCTCCGGGTCCTGAAGAGCTTCGACCGACCAAACCTGGGATGGGGCATCATCTCCGTTCCGGGGGGCGCACCCCGGATTCCCCTGCTCCGAACCCTGGTCCGGAGTTGTTCCGGCGCCCGCCTCATCTACGCCTCCACCCGGCGGGAGGTGGAGGGGATCCGCAACCGGCTGGTGCGGAATGGGATGGAGGCCCATGCCTACCACGCCGGGCTCCCCCCGGCCCTCCGTGAGGGGGTGCAGGCATGGTTCACCCAGGCGCCTGCTCCTGTGGTGGTGGCCACCAATGCCTTCGGAATGGGAATCGATCGGGCCGACGTGCGGATGGTGGTTCACAACCGACTGCCGGGAACCCTGGAGGACTACTATCAGGAGGCGGGACGGGCAGGTAGAGACGGGGCGCCGGCCCTCTGCGTGGCGCTGGCCGGGCCGGGAGACGGAAGGATCCACCGCCGGTTCCTGGATGGCACCCATCCTCCCCTTCGGACCCTGGGGGAACTCTGGGACGCGGTACGGGGAGGCCCGGCCCGGGAACGGTGGGGCCGCCGCCGGGTGGGGCGGCAGCAGATGCGGGCGGTGCGGGCCTATGCCCGGGGAGGCGGGTGCCGCCGGAGGGCCATCCTGGCCCACTTCGGTGAGTCGGGTGGGGAGTCCGGGTGTGGGGCCTGTGACCGGTGCACCGACTGGGAGAGCCTTTTTCGGTTCCTCGAATCTGGATAGATTCAGCCGGCTGGAGAGCGGGCGGGGAGGGGCCCGGCGGATTGCTACCGTCGGCGCTACGGGTCCAGGGATGGAAATGGACGGCCCGCCCGGTGCCGCCTCCACCCCATCGTGGGGCCTGCGGGCTCCCCCAACCCACCTCGCATCCCCTGCTCAGATCCGTCATGGAACCGTATCTCAACGACGACCACCGAGCCCTGGTGAAGAAAGTCCGGGCCTTTGCGGAAGAGGCCATCGTCCCTGTGGCTCGCGAACTCGACGCGGAATCCCGGTTTCCCTGGGAGAACGTTCGCGCCATGGGTGAGCTGGGGTTCCTGGGGGTGCCCATCCCCAAGGAGCTGGGGGGGATGGGTCTCGACGGCCTCAGCTACCTCCTGGTGATCCAGGAGCTGGCCAAGTTCGATGCCAGCCACGCCATCACCGTATCGGCCCACACGACCCTGGGCACCACCCCCATCCTCCGCTTTGGCTCCGACGAGCAGCGGAAGCGCTTCGTGCCCCGCCTTGCGAAGGGCGAGGTCCTGGGGGGGTTTGGCCTGACCGAGCCCGGCGCGGGCTCCGATGCCTCCGGTAGCCGAACCCGGGCCGTCCGGGAAGGGGAGAACTGGAGGATCAACGGATCCAAGATCTTCATCACCCACGCCGGTGTCGGGGAGATCTTCGTGGCCACGGCCGTGACGGATCCGGACAATGGGTCCCGGGGGATCTCAAGCTTCATCGTCACCAAGCCCACCTCGGATCCGGAGCGCTCCCGGGAGGTGGGGATGGGATCGGCAGCGGACTTGGGCTATATCGAGGGGGTCAAGTCGGGGAAGAAGGAGGACAAGATGGGGTGGCGGGCTTCCGATACCCGGGAGCTCCTCCTGGAAGACGCCCTGGTCCCTGACGCCAACCGTCTCGGGGCCGAGGGCGAGGGATTTGCCAACTTCATGAAGACCCTGGACTCGGGACGCATTGGCATTGCGGCCCTCTCCCTGGGACTGGCCGAGGGAGCCGTTGAGGCCGCTCTGGAGTATACGAACCGGAGGAAGCAGTTCGGACAGAAGATCTTCGACTTCCAGCCTGTCCAGTTTCGCCTGGCCGATCTGGCCACGGAGATTGAGGCCGCCAAGCATCTGACGTATCACGCGGCCTGGCTCATGGAAAAGGGACGCCCCTTCTCCAAGGAAGCGGCCATGGCCAAGCTCTTTGCGTCGGAGCTCTCCATGAAGGCGACCACGCAGGCGGTGCAGGTGATGGGCGGAGCCGGATATTCCGACGAGTATCCCGTGGAGCGGATGTTCCGGGATGCCAAGGTCTGCGAGATCGGCGAAGGAACCAGCGAAATCCAGAAGATCGTCATCGGACGCCACATGGTGAGGGAGGCGTTCGCACACACATGACCCCGTCCGCTCCAGGGACGGGGATTCCACGACGGGCGCTGCGGATGGGCTACCGTCTCATCCTTTCGGGGCAGTCGGCCCCGACCCCTGTCGACTCGGCAGCCAGGGGGTCGGGACGGAGCCTGGAACAGGAGGGGGCGCGACCATCGGAACGCACCCGGACGCAGGGGAGCGCCGGCACTTGAAGCGAGAAATTCTGATCAGCGCGAACCCCCAGGAATCCTGGGTCGCGCTCATGGAAGACGATCACCTGGTGGAGCTCATGCTGGATCGGGCTGACCAGGGTCGTCTGGTTGGGGACATCTACCTGGGCCGGGTGGACGCTGTCCTTCCCGGGATCCAGGCCGCCTTTGTGGACATCGGGGCCGAAAAGGCCGGTTTCCTCCACGTCTCCGACCTGGTCACCGACGAGGAGGAGGACGAGGACGCCAACGGGGACGGGGAGGACCGGTCCGGGGGAAACGGACGGCGACGCCGGTCCCGGAAGCTCCCCCCCATCCAGGAGCAGCTCTCCCGGGGAGACACGGTCATCGTCCAGGTGACCAAGGAGCCCATCAGCACCAAGGGGCCCCGTCTCACGGCCCAGATCTCCCTTCCGGGGAGATTCCTGGTCTACATGCCCTTCTCCTCCCACGTCGGGGTCAGCCGCAAGATCGACCAGCGGGAAGAGCGGGCGCGGCTCCGACAGATCGCCCGGGAGGTCCTCCCTGCAGACTCGGGAGGGGTCATCATCCGGACCGTGGGGGAGGAACTCACCCAGGCCAAGTTCGAGGGGGAGTTCAAGCGTCTCCACGCCACCTGGTCGAAGATCAAGCGGCGGGCCGACTCCTCGAAGGCGCCCGCCCTCGTCCATCGGGAGGCCCGGCTCATCTCCGGCGTCATCCGGGACCTCTTCTCGGACAAATTCGATGCGCTGGTGGTGGACAACCCGGAGGTCCACAACGAGATCGTCCAATATGTGCGGGGGGTGGATCCGGACCTCCTGGAGCGGGTGCGACTGGACCGGGATCGGATTCCCCTCTTCGACCGGTTCCAGATCGAAGAGGAGATCCGTGAGGCCTTCCAGCGGAAGGTGAACCTCCCCTCCGGCGGGTACATCATCGTGGAGCCCACCGAGGCGCTGGTGTCCATTGACGTGAACACCGGGCGCTTCACCGGGAAGGGGCGGAAGGACCCGGAAGAGACGATCCTGAAGACGAACCTGGACGCCGCCCGGGAAATTGCCCGGCAGCTTCGGCTCCGGGACATCGGCGGGATCATCGTGGTGGACTTCATCGACATGGAGTCACAGGAGAACCGGGACCGGGTGATCCATGAGCTCCGGAGCCATCTCGGTCGGGACCGAGCCCGGACCAAGGCGTTCGCGGTATCGGACCTGGGGCTCGTGGAGATGACCCGACAGCGGGTCCGTCCCTCCCTCTTCCAGACCCTCACCCGGGCCTGCGAGCACTGTGGAGGGAGCGGACGGGTCTTCACCTCTCCCACGGTGGTGCGACGGGTGGAGCGGAGCCTCAAGCGGGCGGCTGCGTCGGGGGAGGAGAAATCCATCCTGGTGCGGGTGCACCCGGAGGTGGCCCTCCACGTCATGGAGGAGGAGCCGGACTTCCTCAGCCGGATCAGGGGAGGGGAGGGGCTGGAGCTGGACCTGCAGGACGACCCTCTCCTTCGGGAGGACGAGTTCCGACTCCTTTCGGGACCGGCCGCTACCGATGTCACGGAGAAGTACGCCCGACGCTGAGAGGTGGTTGAAGAAGTAGAGGGGCCGCCGACCTGTTGACTCGGGGGGGCTGTGGGGCGAATTTAACGGGCTAAGGGTTCCGATTCGGGCGGAGTGAACGGCTCCTCCGGGATCGGGCAAGAGATATTGGAACCACGCACGATCCGGACGAGGTCGAGCATCATGTACGCGGTCTTCAGAACAGGCGGGAAGCAGTTCAGGGCCGAGCCGGGCATCCGGCTCAGAGTCCCTACGCTCAGCGCCGAGCAGGGTGATGCCATCGTCTTTGACGATGTCCTTCTCGCCTCCGACGGGGACTCGGTCCAGGTGGGCCAGCCCGTGGTGGACGGGGTCACCGTGAAGGCCGAGGTGCTCGGTCATGGTCGGACGAAGAAGGTGATCGTCTTCAAGCGGAAGCGCCGGAAGGGGTATCGCAAGAAGCAGGGTCACCGGCAGGACTACACTGAAATCCGGGTGGACGAAATCGCCCTCTGAGGCGATTCCTCCGAACCCAGGTAAGCAGGAGAGAGCCCCATGGCACATAAGAAGGGCGTAGGATCCAGCCGCAATGGTCGGGACAGCAACTCCCAGCGCCTCGGAGTGAAGCGCTTCGGTGGGGAGAATGTCCGGGCCGGTGGCATCCTGATCCGTCAGCGGGGCACCCGGTTCCATCCGGGACGCAACGTGGGGCGGGGCAACGATGACACACTTTTCGCCCTGGTCGACGGCGAAGTCCGCTTTGAGACCTATCGGCGTAAGCGGGCGGTGTCGGTCTATCCCGTAGACTGACGCCATGGAACACGGAAGGTCCGATGGCCCGGGAGGTACCGGGTCGTCGGACCTTTTCCGTGCGCGCCTACGTATTGTCGGGCGCGCCCAAGAATGATCTCGGTGGTATTTCCGCCGGGTTCCCTCCTGAAAGGAAGGATCGAAGATGCATCCTCCTGATCCCGAACAACCCCCAAGTACCTGCGGTTCGCCGAGGACCCGGCAGCACAGCCGGATCTTCCGCGACCTTCCCCGTTCCATCCGGGCGGTGTTCGCCGGCCTGGTGATGGTAGCCGCAGCCCTCGTGACCCTGGCATGGTGGGGTGAGCGGCCGGACTCCCGCCCCGTCTCCCCCTTCCCTGTGGCGGAATCCGCCGGTTCCCTCCTGGACACCCGCCTTCCCATGCAGGTCAATGAGCGGGTGGAGGTGTGGGTCCAACGGTTTCTCACCACCCACCGGCCCCAGATGGAGGAGTACCTGGTCCGGGATGGTCTCTACGGGGACATGATCCGGGAGAAGCTCCGGGCCCGGGGGATGCCACAGGAACTCATCTATCTGGCCATGATCGAGTCGGGCCTCCACAACTCCGCCGTCTCCCCAGCCGCCGCATCAGGCGTCTGGCAGTTCCTGGGGGCCACTGCTCGGTCCTATGGGCTGGTCGTGGATGGCTGGGTGGATGAACGCCGGGATCCGGTACGGGCTACCGACGCCGCCCTGGACTACCTGGAGGAACTCCACGGTGAGTTTGGGTCGTGGTACCTGGCGGCAGCGGCGTACAACGCCGGCCCCGCCAGGGTGATGGCGGCGCTTTCCCGGAACGGCCTCGGAGACGGCGGAGAGGAGGCGTTCTACTGGGAGATCATCCAGCATCTTCCCCGGGAGACCCGGGAGTATGTTCCCAAGCTCCTGGCCGCGACCCTCCTGGGGCAGCAGGCGGAGCACTTCGGTCTGGAGGCGGAGCGGGCGCTCCCCTACCTCTTTGATCGGGTCCTGGTGCCTGGAGGAACCTCCCTGGTGCAGGTGGCCCGCTCCCTGGACGCTCCGCCCTCCCTCCTGCGGGAGCTCAACCCGCACCTCATCCGGGGCGTTACCCCTCCGGGCCGCTCGTTCCCGGTCCGGGTTCCCCAGGGGGAGTCCCAGCGGGTGGTGATGGGCTTTGTGGACGGTGCTCCCGCTTCTCTCCGGGGGACGGCGGACTGACCGGAGGGGTTGGGCTCGAGGGGGAGGTGTTGGATGCGGGGGTGCTCGAAGCAGGGGCGCTTGAAGGAGACGAGGGGACCTCGGGGACCTCGGGCCATCCGGGGAGCCTTCCTTCCTGAGCCGCCCGGGCTGAGGCGATGATCCGCCAGATCACATCCCGGGTCATCTCCTCATCCACCCCGAGCTCCCGGGCCCGCCCTGCCGCTCGACGGACCACCGCGGCCTCCCGGGCCGGGTCCAATACCGGGAGTCCCAGCTCCTCCTTGGCGCGGGCAATCGCAAGGACCAGATCCCGACGCTCCCCGATGGTTCGGATGAGGAGGTCATCCACCTCGAGGATTCGAGTTCGAGCGTTCTCCAGCGACGCCCGGGCTTCTTCCGGGGAGGGACGGGGGGGGAGCGCAGGGCGGGAGGGGGGCGTGGTCATTACGCACTCATCCTATCGCGTGGTGAATCAGAGATTCGCTGGCATTCGTGACCCGGCGCCATCGACCTGAGCTAACGCCCCTGGAAATCGGGCTTCCGCTTCTCCACGAAGGCCTTCACGCCCTCCCGTCCATCCTCGGAGGCGAAGGCGGCCAGGAAGAGCTCCCGCTCCAGTTCCAGTCCGGCGGAAAGCGGCGTCTCCGAGGCGGCTCGGATGGAGCGCTTGGCCAGGCGGAGGGCCAGGGGGCTCCATCGGGCCATCCGCTCCGCCACCTCAATGGCCTTCGCCAGGTGCTTCCCCTCATCCGTCAGGAACTCCACCAGTCCGATGCGGTGGGCCTCCTCTGCGTCCACCGTATCTCCGGAAAGGGCGATCCGCATGGCCTGGCCCGGGCCCACGAGCCGCGCCAGCCGCTGGGTTCCCCCGGCTCCGGGGATGAGCCCCAGCCGGATCTCGGCCTGTGCGAAGCGGGCGGTCCTGTCCGCCACCCGCAGGTCACAGGCCAGCGCCAGTTCCGACCCGCCTCCAAGGCAGTAGCCGTGGATTGCACAGATGATGGGCTTGGGGAACTCCGCCACCGCATCGTAGACCCTCCGGTGGTTGTAGAGTTCGCGCTGCTCCCCAGGCGTCCGAGCGGCGAACTCCGAGACGTCGGCTCCCGCCACGAAGGCCTTCTCCCCGGCACCGTGGAGGATGGCGACCCGGACCGCATCGTCCTGGGCCAGGGCGTCCACTGCCTCCATGATCTCCCGCCGCACGGTTCGGTTCAGGGCATTCAGCTTTTCCGGGCGGTTGAGGGTGATGAAGGCAAGGGGGGATCTCGTTTCCACCAGGATGGTCTCGAATTCCACGGCGGGGCTCCTCGGTTTGTGCGCAGGTGGGACAGTTGTGCCGGGGCAACTTGACCAGGTGCCCCACTTCTTCTTCAACCGCCTTCTAGTCGTCCCAGCGGTAGAAACCCTCGCCCGACTTCTTTCCCAGCTTCCCCTCGCTCACCTTGGTCCGGAGAAGCTGAGGAGGCTGAAAGTGGTCCTGGCCCAGGGTTTCATGGAGATACTCGGCGATTCCCAGCCGGACGTCGAGTCCCACCAGGTCGGTGAGGCGCAGGGGACCCATGGGATGACGATAGCCCAGCTCCATGGCCCGGTCGATGTCCTCCGCCGACGCCACTCCCTCCTCCAGCATTCGGATGGCCTCGAGCCCCAGGGCCAGTCCCAGGCGGGAAGAGGCGAAGCCGGGGGAATCCCGGACCACAATGGGCTCCTTCCCAAGCCCCCGGGCGAAGTCCACCGCCTGCTCCAAGACCTCCGGGGCGGTGCGAGGCCCATGGACCACTTCCACCAGGGCCATGATGTGGACTGGGTTGAAGAAGTGGAGCCCGAGAAAGCGCTCCGGTCGCTCCAGCCCGTCGGCGATACCGTCGATGGAGAGCGAGGAGGTGTTGGTTGCCAGCAGAGCGGCGGGGCCGGCCCCAGCCTCCACCTCCTGGAAGATGGATCGCTTCACCTCCATCCGCTCCGGGGCCGCTTCGATGACCAGGTCGGCCGGGCCCACCGCCGCCTCCAGCGTCTCCACGGCGGCGATCCTGTCCAGGACCTGATTCCGGGTTTCGGGATCCACCTTCCCAAGGGAGACCCCCTTCTCCAGGTTCGCCCGGATCCGGCTCATCCCCTGGGCCAGGGCCTGAGGGGAAGGGTCGTGGAGGAGGACCCGGTGCCCGGCCTGGGCCGTCACCTGGGCGATCCCATGACCCATGGTTCCTGCCCCCAGCACCGCCACCGTCTCCAGGGGCCTGCTGGTGTTCGTTGCGTTCTCGGCCATCGTCTTGCCTCCCATCAGTCGCGCTCCACGGCCAGGGCGATCCCCTGTCCGACCCCGATGCACATCGTGGCCAGACCCCGACGGGCCGAGCGGCGCCGCATCTCGTGGACCAGAGTGGTGAGGATCCGGGCGCCGGAGCACCCTACGGGGTGCCCCAGGGCGATGGCGCCGCCATTCACATTGGTCCGTTCCGGGTCCAGCCCCAGCTCCTCCATGCAGGGAAGGGCCTGGGCGGCGAAGGCCTCGTTCAGCTCCACGAGGTCCAGATCTCCCGCCTGGAGCCCCAGGCGTTCCAGGAGGCGGCGGGTGGCGGGGATGGGGCCGACTCCCATCCGATGGGGTTCCACCCCCGCCACCGCCGACCCCAGGACCCGAGCGAGGGGGGTCAGCCCGAGCTCCCGTCCCCGCTCTCCGGAAACCACGAGGAGGGCCGCGGCCCCGTCGTTGATCCCCGAGGCATTCCCGGCGGTGACAGTGCCCCCGGACCGGAACACGGGACGCAGGCGGGCCAGGTCCTCGAGTGTGGTGCCGGGGCGGAGGTGCTCGTCCTCCGCCACCACCAGCGGGTCCCCCCGCCGCTGGGGGATCTCCACCGGGACGATCTCGTCCCGGAACCGACCGGCCTCGAGGGCGGCGGCGGCCCGCCGCTGGCTCTCCACCGCGAAGGCATCCTGGGCCTCCCGGGTGACGCCGTACTCCTGGGCCACCACCTCGGCCGTCTCTCCCAACCCCATGGTCCACTCGGCGGGGAAGGCGGGGTTCGGGAAGCGCCATCCCAGGACGGTGTCCGCCGTCTCCGGCGTACCCCGGGCGAAGCCCTGGGCCGGCTTCAGGAGGACCCACGGTGCTCGGCTCATGCTCTCCACCCCACCGGCGATGAAGACGTCGCCCTCTTCGGCCCGGATGGCCTGGACCGCCCCGGCCACGGCCTGAAGCCCGGAGCCGCACAGGCGATTCACCGTCTGGCCCGGAACGCTCACCGGGACACCTGCCCGGAGGAGGCTCATCCGGGCCACGTTCCGATTGTCCTCCCCGGCCTGATTGGTGCACCCCAGGATGACGTCGTCCAGGGTGGCGGGATCCACTCCCGTGCGCTCCAGGAGGGCCCCGATGACACGGGCCCCCAGGTCGTCGGGGCGAACCGGGGCGAGCGCGCCTCCGTGGCGGCCGATGGGCGTGCGGACGGCGTCGATGATCCAGGCTTCGCGCATGGCCATCAGTCCAGCGCCACCCAGACGCTCTTCGTCTGCGTGTACTTGTCCAGGGCCGCCTGGAAGCCCAGGTCCCGACCGAACCCGCTCTGCTTGTAGCCTCCGAAGGGGGAGGCGGCGTCGTAGCGGTTGTAGGTGTTAACCCAGACCGTCCCCGCCTGGAGGGCGGCGGCCATGCGGTGGGCCTTCCCGATGTCTCGGGTCCAGATCCCCGAGGCCAGGCCGTAGATGGTGCGATTCGCCTTGGCCACGGCATCCTCGAAATCGTCGAAGGGGATGACGGCCGCCACGGGCCCGAAGATCTCTTCCCGGGCGATGGTCATCTCTGGGTCCACATCGGCGAAGACCGTGGCGTCCACGAAGTATCCCCTTCCGTCCACGGTCTGCCGCTCGCCTCCCGAGGCGAGGCGGGCACCCTCTTCCTTCCCGACCCGGATGTAGTCCAGCACCCGATCCAACTGCTCCTGGCTCACGATGGCGCCCAGACGGGTGCCCTTCTCCATGGGGTCACCCACGGTGGTCTTCGCCGCCCGGCCGGCCAGAGCCTCCACCACCTCGTCATAGACGGCCCGTTCCACCAGGATGCGGGAGCCTGCGGCGCAGACCTCGCCCTTTCCGTAGAAGATCCCGGTGGTGGCGCCCCGAATGGCCGCGTCCAGGTCGGCGTCGGCGAAAATGACGTTGGGGGACTTTCCGCCCAACTCCAGGGAAACCTTCTTCACCGTGTTCGCCGCCTCCCGCATCACCGTCTTCCCCACCTCGGTGGAGCCGGTGAAGGCGATGACGTCCACCCCGGGGTGCCGGACCAGGGCGGCCCCTGCGGTCTCCCCGAAACCGGGGACCACGTTCAGCGCTCCGGGGGGGAATCCGGCCTCGGCGGCCAGTTCCCCCAGGCGGAGGGCGGTGAGCGGGGTCTGCTCGGCCGGCTTCAGGATCACTGCGTTTCCGCAGGCCAGGGCCGGCGCCACCTTCCAGGAGGCGATGTTGAGGGGGAAGTTCCAGGGTACGATGCAACCCACCACCCCCACCGGCTCCCGGAGGGTGTAGTTGAGGAAGGGCCCGGACACCGGAATCGTGGCTCCCTGGATCTTGTCCGCCAGCCCGGCGAAGTACCGGAAACACTGGACCACGGAGGGGAGGTCGACCTTCCGGGCCTCGAAGTAGGTCTTTCCGTTGTCCAGGGTCTCCAGGCGTCCCAACTCATCGGCATTGGCCTCAATGAGATCCGCCAGCTTCCAGAGGAGAGCCGCCCGTGCATGGGCGTCCATGCGGCCCCATTCCTTCCCCTCCATGGCCTCCCGTGCGGAGCGAACGGCCCGGTCGATGTCCTCCCCACCCCCCTCGGCCACCTGGGCCAGGATTTCCTCGGTGGCGGGGTTCCAGGTGGGAAAGGTCCGGCCCGATGTGGCATCCTGCCACTCGTTGCCGATCCAGAGTTGGGTGCGGATGGCGTCTTCGGACATGGGCTTTGTTGCTGGAGGAGAACGTTTCGGACCTGGACGGCCCGCTGACTCGGGTGGGCTCGCCTCCGGGCCGGAGACAAGCGACCTGGAGACGAGCGAAGGGGGCGGGCCCGAACCTGGACCCGCCCCCGTTCCCTCGTCTCCCTACTTTCCGGTGAAGGACGGCGTACGCTTCTCGATGTACGCGGCCAGCCCTTCCCGGGCATCGGAGCTCTGGAAGAGCTGCTGCTGCAGTTCCCGCTCCACGGCCAGGGCGGTCTCGAAGGGGAGTTCGGCCCCNGTCTGCACCGCTCGCTTGATGAGCCCGACCGCCTTGGATGCCCGGTTCGGGGGGGTGAAGCTCTTGGCGAACTCCATGACCTCTTCCATGAAGCTGTCACGGTTCTCGGACTCGAAGACCCGGTTCACGATCCCCAGGTCCAGCGCCTTGTCGAAGCCGAAGACCTCGCCGGTGATCATGAGGTCGATGGCCTTGCTCTTCCCCACGATGCGAGCGAGGCGCTGGGTTCCCCCCGTGCCCGGAAGCACCCCCAGGTTGATCTCCGGGAGCCCCACCTTGCCGGCGTCCTTGCGGGCGATCCGGAGGTCGCAGGCCATGGCGATCTCCAGCCCTCCGCCCACGGTGTGGCCGTTCAGGGCCGCTATGGTGAGCTTCGGCGTCTGCTCCAGTCGGTTCAGCGTCTCGTTGGCGTGGAGGCAGAAGTAGTACTTGAAGGTGGGGTCCGCCTCATTGAGCATCGAGATGTCCGCGCCGGCGCAGAAGAACTTCTCACCCCAACCGGTCACCACGATGACGGACACGTCATTGTCCATCCGGGCCTTCAGGACGGCGGTGTCCATCTGCTGAAACATCTCGTACGTGTAGGTATTCGCCGGGGGATCGTCCAGGCTGATGATGCCCACCCGATCCTTCACCTCGTAGTGGACCAGCTTCTTTTCCGCCATTTCATGAACCTCTGTTTTTTGAGTGACCGAAGGATGCATCTAGAAACATATCAGCCTGTACGCCAGATGGAGGGCGCTCCCTCCAGCCCACCGTCGGGAGCCGCGTCCCTCTTCGCTCCCATTGGGGTCAGGCATCCCCGCAGGAAGATGTGGGTCATGCTTTCCGCCAACTCGTCTGCGTTCCCGTCCCGGTCCGGACGGTACCATGTGTAGATCCAGTTCATCATCCCGAACAAGGAGAAGGTGGCCGTGCGGAGCTCCACGCCTCCCCTTGGGAGCAGCTCCGCCAGGATCTCGCCGGCCCGCTCCGTGTAGCGGCGCTTCTTGGCCGCCACTCCGGCCCGGTACTCACCCGTGAGGACCTCGGACTCGTGGGAAAGGACCTTCATCTCCTCCCGGTTGGCCAGGAAGAAGCGGAGGTGATTCCGGATGAAGAGATGGAGGCGTGCCGCAGGGTCGTCCCCACTGGGAAGCCCTTCCTCCAGGCGCTGGAGGAGGGTGCCGAAACAGTGGTCCTGGATCAGGAAGAGGAGCTCCTCTTTGCTTCGGAAATAGTAATAGAGGCCTGAGAGGCTGATCCCGGTGGCCGCCGAGATGTCACGAATGCTGGCTCGGTGGTACCCCTTCTCCGCGAAGATCCCCGCCGACGCCCGGAGGATCCCCAGGAGCTTCTCGTCATAGGAGGGCCGAGAATCCACGAGGGGCCTCCATGACGGGACGGGAAGGGATCGGACCTGCCGCCCCGGCGTCGGGGGCGGGACAGTCGGACGAGCGTTCGATCGTGAACCTACGGGGACCCCGGCGCCAGGGTCAAGGGACATGTGGCCGGGGTCCGGGTCGGCGGCCACCCACCCCGGATCAAGCCCACGGACCCGTGGCCATGAAGGAGGGTAGACGGTTTGCGGAAGGCTGCATCCGCACGGTAGCTTCCTCCTCCCTGGCAATCCAACCCCCCGGCCTCTGAACATGCGCTCTCGCCCCCTGCGGCGGACCCGGCCCGTCTTGGCTTCCATGATCTGTCCCGGGCCGACCGCCTGGTCCAGGTCCGCCCGGCCGCTCCCCGTCTTCGGGGCCCTCCTTGGGGTCCTGCTGCTGGGAGCGGGATGCGGGGACCTGGATTCCGGGACGCTGGTGGCGGTGGAGACGGACTCCCCGGTGCCGACCCTGCACCTCGGGAGGGACCTTCCCTCCCTCCCCGGACTCGTGGATCAGTGGGGAAGGCAACTCCCCCTGGCGGAGTTGGAGGCTCGGTGGACGGACTCCTGGGCACTTCCAGAGGAGGAGGGGCTCCGGATCCGATCCGAGGCCGTGCAGGCCCTGGTCCTGGTCCTGGAGCCTCGGCTCGACGAGAAGGAACTGGAGGGGGAGGTCCGACGGGTTCGGGAAGCGCTGGCCGGGGTCTCCGGGGCGCTGGACGGGCTCGAGTTGGCCAGCCTGGATGGCCCGGTGGCCGATGCCGGCCAAGCGGGAGCGAGGGCATCGTCGGCACTGGAGGCGGGAGATCGGGCGGCGGCGCTCCGATGGGCGCTGGAAGCCTCGGACCACCTTCGCCGGGCCACCCCCGAGGTGCTGGCCCAGGCCCTGATCCGGGAGACGGAAGAGGCTCTGGAGGCGCTGGAAGGACGCCGCTCCCCTCCCTCCGCCTCCCCCACGGGAAGGAATTCCGGGGCTGGGCCGTATTCAGAGGTGACGCGGGACCGGGTCCACCGACTCCTCCTGGGAGCACGTGATGCCCTTGACGGAGGGGATCCTGCCCGCGCACTGCGCCGGGCCTGGTATGCCGTGGGACTCCTGGAGAGTTCCTCCGACGGTCCGGACCGGAGAGAGTTGGACGAACCGAGGGAGGAAGGTCCATGAGTCGTCGCCCTGCCCGTTTCACCCCTGAACCGGATTCGTCCGGGAACCGTGGTCGCCGGATCCGGCGCGGACTGGCCGCGGTCCTCATGGGGAGCGGACTGGTTCTGATGGTCCCCGGAGTCGTTCCAGCTGCGCCGGCGGCCCTGCAGACGGGGAGCCAGGAGGGAGTTCAGGAGGGGGTCGAGAACGGGATCCAGGAAGGGCAGGCGGCCGTGGCCTCCTTCCGGGTCAACATTCCCCTGGAGTCGAATCGGACTGGACCGGTCCTTCGGGTACCCATCGAGGGGGTCATCGAACTGGGGCTGGCTCCCTTCGTGGAGCGGAGCGTCAGGGAGGCCCAGGCCATGGGGGCAAGCGCTCTGATCCTGGACATCGATACGCCTGGGGGCCGGGTGGACGCGGCGGAGCGGATCGCCGACGCCATCAGCGACTCCAGTGTCCCGGTGTTTGCCTATGTGAACCGACGGGCCCTCTCTGCCGGGGCCCTCATCTCCCTGGCAGCCGACGGGATCTTCATGCGCCCGGGGTCCGTCATCGGCGCGGCCACACCGGTGGATGGAACGGGGGAAAAGGCGCCAGAGAAGATCGTCTCGGCCATGCGGAGCTCCATGCGGTCCCTGGCCGAGGCCCGGGGACTGGATCCCGCTATTGCCGAAGCCATGGTGGACGAGGACATCCAGATCCCGTCCGTGGTGGAGGAGGGGCGTCTGTTGACCCTCACCACCGAGGAGGCCACCGATCTGGGCTACGCGGCCTCGGTGGAGAACTGGGACGCCTTGATGCGGGTACTGGGTACCGACGGGAACGAGGTCCGGGACCAGGAGGTGAACTGGGCGGAACGGATCGTCCGCTTCCTCTCCCATCCCGTGGTGGCTCCCTTCCTCCTTTCCCTGGGCTTCCTGGGGCTTCTGGTGGAGATCAAGACCCCGGGCTTCGGGCTGGCGGGTGGGGCGGGAATCCTGTCCCTCTCCCTCTTCTTCGGCTCCCACCTCATCATCGGGTTGGCTGGGATGGAGGGCGTCCTCCTCTTCGGCGCCGGACTCGTGCTCCTCCTCGTCGAGGTCTTCCTCATCCCCGGGATGGGCGTCTTCGGAATCCTGGGGGGGATCGGAATGCTCACGGGGATCTACCTTTCCCTCCTGGGGGGACTCCCCACCGCTCCCGACTTCGCCCGGGCCAGTGGCGTGCTCTCCTCGTCCCTGGTGCTGGTCCTGGCCAGCTCCTGGCTCCTCCTGCGGCGGCTCCCGTCCAACCGTCGTCTCACCCGGCTGGGAATCTTCCTGGGTGAGGTCACCGACAAGGAAACGGGCTATACTTCGGCAGTGCGGCGGATGGAGCTCACCGACCGGGAGGGGACGGCCCTCACCGACCTCCGTCCCTCAGGAACCGGCCTCTTCGGGGACGAAAGGGTGGACGTGGTCTCCGAATCGGAATGGATCGAGGCGGGAAGCCGGATCCGCATCATCTCCTCGGAAGGATATCGTCACGTCGTTCGACTCATACCGTGAGGCGTCGTCGGCCCCCAGGGCGCGTATCCCACGGACCCCCACACGGCGCCGGGAACATCCGGCCTCGGACCTGAACCTCTCTACACCTCCGGAAGATGGAAGAACTCCTAACGCAGACCGGCACCCTGGCCCTCATCGGCCTCGTCCTCCTCACCCTCGTCCTCCTCTGGGCCATCCCGGTCCGGCTCTGGATCGAGGCCATTTCCGCCGGGGCCCGGGTGGGGATCGGCTACCTCATCGGAATGCGGCTCCGGAAGGTCAACCCTCCCGCGGTGGTTCGACCCCTGATCTGGGCCACCAAGGCGGGCATCGACCTTAAGGTGGGGGACCTGGAAGCCCACTACCTGGCGGGAGGCCGGGTGGACCGAGTGGTCCGGGCNCTCATNTCCGCCGACAAGGCCAACATCGACCTCTCCTTCCAGCAGGCGGCGGCCATCGATCTGGCGGGCCGGGATGTCTTCGAGGCGGTGCAGGTGTCGGTGAACCCCAAGGTCATCGCCACCCCCCGGGTGGCCGCCATGGCCCGGGACGGGATCCAGCTCATCGCCATTGCCCGGGTGACGGTCCGGGCCAACATAAACCGCCTGGTGGGTGGTGCCGGTGAGGAGACCATCCTGGCCCGGGTGGGTGAGGGAATCGTCTCCTCCATCGGTTCCTCCGACTCCCACAAGGCGGTGCTGGAGAACCCCGACTCCATCTCCAAGACGGTGCTGGCTCGGGGGCTGGACTCAGGTACCGCCTTCGAGATCCTCTCCATCGACATCGCCGACGTGGACGTGGGCAAGAACATCGGTGCGGAACTGCAGACCGACCAGGCCGAGGCCGACAAGCGCGTCGCCCAGGCCCGGGCCGAGGAGCGCCGGGCCATGGCCGTGGCGCTGGAGCAGGAAAACCGGGCCAAGGTCCAGGAGATGCGGGCCCGCCTGGTGGAGGCCGAGTCCGAGGTGCCCCTGGCCATTGCCGGAGCCTTCAAGGAGGGGAACCTGGGGATCATGGACTACATGAAGTACCGGAACATCCAGTCCGATACCTCCATGCGGGATGCCATCGCCGGCACCGACGACGCCGGCCAGCAGCCCCAGGGCGGGAGGTAGGCCCGGATGGAGGAAGGACTCTTCCAGCTCCTCTTCATCCTCTTCTTCATCGTCGCCGCCATCTTCGACGCGGTGGCCCGGAGCCGTGGAAAACGGCGCCAGATGGAGGAGATGGAGACCGAGGAAGGCGCCCAGGATGTCGGAGCCACAGCCGAGGCGGATCGAGCCGATCCGGAAGCGGCCAAGCGCCGGAGGGCGGAGCGTGCCCAGGCGCGCTGGGAGCGAATGGAGCAGCAGCGCCGGGACCGGGGGAAGGCTTCCGATGGGAGGGGCCGGGAGACTGAGGCCGCCGCTGAGACCCGGGACAGTCGCCAATCCGGAGAGTCGGCCGGGCAGGGAAGGGGGACATCCGGGACGGAGCCGGAACGCCAGACTGCAGACTCCATGGTTCCCGACGACTTCTGGGCGATCCTTACCGGGCAGCCGTCGTCGTCCAGCAGGTCCGAGCCCGAGGCAGAGCCCCAGGTGGAGCCGGCGGAAGTCGTCATCTCCGAGGCCGAGCCGCCCAGGGAGCCCCGGATTCCCGCACCGGTCCCCTCGGATCGATGGACCTCCGGGAGTCGAAGCGGGGCACGAAAACCCCGGGTCCCGGAGCCTCCGGTGGAAACCCGGCGGTCCTCCCGGTGGATGGAAGGGGTGGGGGGGCGTGAAGACTCGTCCCGGTGGACGAAAGGGATGGACGAAGAGGAGAAGCGGGTCTATACCCTTCCGCCGGAGCCCTGGGAGGAGCTGGAGGACATCACCGCCGGGGAGATCAGTGATGGGCGGGGCCGGGTCCAGGGATCGGTGGAGGGGGCCGCGGCTACCGGTGAAGAGGGACGACGTCGCCGGGGTTCGGGACGGGGGGCCTACACCCGACTCCTGGAGACCGGCGAGATCGAGGACATGCGCAAGGCCATCGTCCTGCGGGAGGTCCTGGGAACGCCGGTGGGCTTCCGGAAGCAGGATCGGGACTGGGATCTGGGGTAAGGGTAGGTAAGGGTAGCCAGCCCCTCTGCGGCTGACCTCTCCCGGGTCTTTCGGGGCCGCGTCTCAGGGACCGCGTCTCGGATCGGCGCGTGAGGTCAGTGGACACAAGAAACGGGCGCTCCCATTGGCGGGA
>SL_3KL_010_SEDDRAFT_10000984_pt1 | contig 25173 bp, 20 predicted proteins | sample SodLakKL_010_SED_2_FD_10381 | JGI IMG/M metagenome (IMG submission 10381) | reverse complement strand
CGGACTGAATAAATTCTCCCCCAACATAATTCGCAAACGGGCATCAAGCCCTAAATTCCAGGTGTACAATACGGCACTGATTTCTGCTCAGCATCCGGAGCCATTTGAGGAGGTCAGAAATCGTCCGGCTGAGTGGGGGCGATGGGTTGAATCGTCTGTTGGCGCACATCTGCTGAATTCAGGACTGAATAGTGGTATAGATGTGATGTATTGGCGCCACAGCAATGATGAAGTGGATTTTGTTTTACAAAAAGGAGAGCAGGTGATCGGGATTGAGGTAAAAAGCGGACGCAGAAAATATTCCGGCGGCATGCAGGCATTTTCTGATAAATTCAGCCCGCAAAAAGTACTGCTTGTCGGCGATGAGGGACTCCCGTGGCAGGACTTTTTAGAATTGAACCCATCTGAACTTTTTTGAATTTCATGCTGAGACAATCCCACAAACCTCTCGTCTGACGATTGCATTTATCGTCTGACGAGTTGAATGCCCATATCACTTAACCAATAACCTTAGCGGCTTCGCGACTTTACGAGATTCTTTTCAAAATCCGGATGGAATTAATTTAATGAGCTTGTTTGCACGCGGAGACGCGGAGACGCGGCGGCACGGAGTTTTAGTGTGAAGGCGCATTTACACTCACAGATCTTAATCAAAACCTTCGCGGCTTTGCGTCTTTGCGAGATTCTTTTCAAAATCCGGATGGAATTAATTGAATGAGCCTGTTTGCACGCGGAGACGCGGCGGCGCGGAGTTTTAGTGTGTAGGCTCATTTACATTCACATATCTTAATCAAAACCTTAGCGGCTTTGCGACTTTGCGAGATTCTTTTCAAAATCTGGATGGAATTAATTTAATTAGCTTGTCTGCACGCGGAGACGCGGCGACGCAGAGTTTAGTGAGAAGGCATTTTTACAACCAAAAATCTTAACCAATAAACTTCGCGTCTCTGCGTCTTTGCGAGATTCTTTTCAAAGTTTTCGCGTTTTTTACCCAGACAGAACTTTGGACTTACCCATTTTAACCACAGACCTATTGCGCCAGGACTTCGAAGGACAAGTGGGCACTGAGGAACACAAAGAGTGATTACCCAGATTTTAACAAAGTTCTGATAAGAAAAAAGTTTATCAATCAATATCTTGTATGTAAATAACTGACTTTTTCTGATACATGATCACCCATTCACCGCACAATTCTGATGTTTGATAAATTCAAAGCTTTGTCTGCTCACATGTTCACGGCTTTCGGGGTGCTGCTCGGCCTGTGGACGTTAATATTGATTGTTGATGGTGAAGCACGGTTTTCACTCATTATCCTGGCCATCGCCTCATTCATTGATACCGTAGACGGCACTCTTGCAAGGAAGGCAGATGTAAACAAACACGCACCCGAAATAGACGGAGCTTTACTCGACAACATCGTGGATTACCTCGTCTGGGTTTTCCTGCCGGTTGTGTGGGCATACTACTTTCTGGATCTGCCGTTTCTCGCCGGCTCGGCAGTGCTGATCAGCAGCCTGTTCGGCTTCAGCCATAAAGGGGCTAAAACGGAGGCCTATTTCTTTCGCGGATTTCCTTCCTTTTGGAACCTTGTGGTTCTCTATCTCTACGTGTTAGGAGCCGAACCCCTGTTTACAACAGTAGTCATGCTTGTTCTGGCTGCCCTGGTTCATGCTCCTATGAAATTTGTTTACCCCAGCCGTACTGTGCAATGGCGAAAACTTACACTATACCTGTCTCTGCCATACTCTGCGATGCTGATCGTGATGCTGGTTTACATGGATGAAACCCCTTTATGGTTTACGATTGCATCCTTTTACTACCCCATCTATTATGTGATTGTCTCCTTGCTTCTGGCAAAGCGTTAAGTGAAGGGGTGGTTTGCGGTATGCGGTATGCGGAATGTGGTTTGGGGCTTTGACATTGGGTGATTCTTTTCTCCTTATATAAAAATTTGGACATGCCCGGCCTATTGTAATTCATACCCTTCGCGGCTTTGCGACTTTGTGAGATTCTTTTCAAAATCCGGATGGAATTATTTTAATTAGCTTGTTTGCACGCGGAGTCGCAGCGACGCAGAGTTTTAGTGAGAAGGCATATTTACATATACATATCTTAATCAACACCCTTAGCGTCTCTGCGTCTTTGCGAGATTCTTTTCAAAATCCGGATGGAATTAATTTAATGAGCTTGTTTGCACGCGGAGGCGCAGCGACGCAGAGTTTAGTGAGAAGGCATTTTTACAACCAAAAATCTTAACCAATAACCTTCGCGTCTCTGCGTCTTTGCGAGAATCTTTTCAAAATTTTCACGTTTTTTACCTCAGACAGAACTTAAAACCTACCCGGATTTAACCGCAGATAGGAGAATCAGAAAGTTCAATCAATACAAGCACACTTCACATCATGGAGTAACCACGATTTTGCCGCGGGTGTGGAGTTTTTCGATGTCCTTGAGCGCCTCCGGAACTTCATCCAGGGAGTAGGTTTTAGTGACGGGCACGCGGATTTTTCCCGCATCGGCCAGTTCAGTCAGATGTCCGAGCTGCCGCGCATTCGGCTCCACAAACACATAACTGAAATCGATATTTTCCGGAATATCAGGCTGGCTTTTGGTGATGGATACAATCCTGCCGCCCTCTTTCAGCACACCCGTTTCCATCACCTGACCGAACGTATCTCCTCGCGAGCAATCATAAATCAGATCCACACCCCCGGGGGCGATGGCCAAAACCTCTTCACCCACATGGTTTCCACTATAATCAATGGTGTGGGCGGCGCCCAGCTCTTTCATATATTTTTGATTTTGCTTACCGGCCACGCCAATCACCTCCGCACCCTTCGTTTTTGCGAGCTGGATGGCCAGCGTCCCCACTCCGCCTGAGGCCCCCAGAATCAGCACCGTTTGCCCCTGCTGCAGGTTTCCGGCATCAAACAGCGACTGCCAGGCGGTCAGCCCCACCAGCGGAATACCGCCTGCTTCCTCCATCGAGATGGTTTGAGACCGCAGGGCCAGGTAGCTTTCGGGGATAATCACATACTCCGCAAATGTGCCGTGACGAATAAAAGGCCGCCGGGCGTATGCATAAACCTCATCTCCCGGTTTGAACCGGCGCGCGGCAAACCCATTTTCCTCAACCGTGCCGGCCAGGTCCCATCCCGGAACCGCCGGAAACTCCGCCGGAATTCTCTCCTCCAGAGATCCGCGCACAACAAAATAGTCCACAGGGTTTACTCCCGCCGATTTCACCCGAACCAGCACCTCTCCCTCTCCGGGCTCCGGCTTCGGCAGTTCGCCCGACTTTACAACATCGGGTTCTCCATATTCTTCAAAAAATGCAGCATTCATCCGGGTACTCATAAGTTTATCCTGTTTTTTAGGTTCTGACGGAAACTTTGCGGGTATCAGGCCAAGAAATCTTAAAAACAATTGACTACTGCCAACTATGATTTCGCGGCATTGTTAATAAACCACAAAGTTTCCTGCAGATCCATTTTTTAAAATGTTTTCTGTTTTCAGCTACATCAACAACGGGATGCGCCGGCACGTTTCGAAGCGGATGTATTGTCTTGTAAAAGATAGCGAATTCTGGCCAGGTGTTTTTTTTCCGGTTTATTTGATTATCGGGTAATAATTTAGCCCGGAATCCTCATTTTAGTTCGGAATTCAGGGCGGTTGTTTTATATTCACTGAAGAGATTTTTTTCAAATTGATTTTTAAATGTCTTACGAGATACTAAAAAATATCAACAAGATCATTGAGCGGGACAGTAAAGACACGACGTATAAGTTTGCTTTGCTAAGGGCAACGATTGAGGTTATACGGGAAGAATAACCTTATCAGAAAATTTATGGCGATCGTGTGGGTACTCCTGTCTGGTTTCATGTACCGTCATGCACTCAGGTTGAAATATAAAATATAAGTTTTCTTGCCCATCAGATAATGTAATTGTGAGTGTAATTCAATTCAATGTAAAAAGCCTACGTCAACGCTATACCATCTCTCCATTCTGTTGGAGTTGGTACGGACTTGGTACGGAGTTGACGGGGAAATGGGTAGAATGATTTAAAAAGAGAGATTAAAAAAAAAATTGAGAACTGAGGTGTTTTTAAAAAATCACTGAACTATTTTTTCTTTGACCTCTTTCGGTCTAACGATTCAGCCTTTTCGTCCTTGATTACAAAAATAATTCCATCTATTTGAATCGTGTTTACTTCGTCACCCTTAATGAGGCGATAAACATGCTGTCGAGTGAAGCCTTTCTCTTCGGCAAATGTAGATACAGTAAGAAGTTTATTTGAATCTATTTTCATAGTTGTATATATTATGTTACAGTTGTAACATTAAATAAATCTGTATGCCCATGTATAAAGAGAGAAGATACAAAAAACGTTTACGCCGAAATCGACCTTTCCTTTTGCTTGGCAACAATATTGATGGTACAATTTGGTCACCCTCATTTTATCAGTACAAAAATTTGTCAGATTTGGAAAACAATTTGTTCAGAAATTTATCTGAAATTGAAGCAGAAGGAGAATGGACATTTGACCTCTATCAGGTTCCAAAAGATTATAAAATATACTATCGATGGGGAAAATTTAAATACCCAAATCGAGGGACAAAACTTTTTAGCTATAGCTACATGAACATGCCAATCCTAAGTGTAGAGTTTCGGAAAAAAGAAATATCTTTAATAGGGGCAGAGAGTGATTACTTCAATTATTATGAACATGATGTGAAAGTAGAAGTAAATCGCTTGATTTGGGATTGGAAATAAATGAAGAGGGGATGAGGCTTCCTGAAATTAGAGGCTATTAATTTGTAGTTTAAATCGAATTGGTTAACCTTCGGATTGTCAACTAATTCTTTATATTTGGTCTTTAAGACATCCTGAAATTACTCAATTCCAATTTATGTCAGATCCCCGTTTTTCCGGTCACGAATCCTTCCAATGCCGAAACCTGTGGCCCAAAAAAGGATACGATTTCATTCTAAATGAGGGAGACTTTAACAGCGATGAGGCTGTACTTGCACTTGGTGTAGGAAAAAACATGACAACCTCGATTCGCTATTGGATGGATGCGATGGGGTTTCGAAAACAGAAAGAAAATGGTTCATCATTTGCAGTCGGGCAGAAACTACTTTCTGATGGCGGCTGGGATCCCTACTTAGAAAATATGGGCAGCTTGTGGTTGTTGCATTTTGAACTGGTGAGAAATAACCATGCCAGCATTTTTCATATGGTATTTAACCATTTTCGAAAATTCCGAACCGAGTTTACAAAAGAACATCTACTCTCATTTATAAAAAGTTCTTCGATTAGCGGAAACTCATTACCGGCTGATAGTACTCTTGGCACAGATGTTGGCGTATTTATCAAAACCTATTTACAGCCTAACTCAAAAAGCGGTAAAAAGAATATTGAGGATCAATTTTCTTCCCTGCTTATGGAGCTGAATTTAATCAATGAATTTGAGGTCGAAACAAAAAAAGGAGAAGAGAAAAAAACATGGTATAGGTTCGAGCAACCTTATCATAACACCCTGCCGGTTGAAATATTCCTATACTCAATTTTGGAAAATGGAAACTTTACGAAATCGATATCCTTCCAAGATTTGTTGAATGCTGAGAATAGTCCTGGCAGTGTGTTTCTGTTAAATCCGGATGCACTTGTTTCAAAAATCGAAGAGTTAACGCAGCGTGATGAGAGAATTGTATACACAGATGATGGCGGAATTCGCCAATTACAGATCCTCGAAGAGATAAACCCGATTGATGTACTAATCAGCTACTATGGCCGAAGTTAAAACCACGTTTTCACCATCTATTAACGTAGATCGGGATTTCAATAAGGAATTCGATTATATCGTAACGTCGAATTCAAGACAGATTTACGATCAGTTGATTCGAAATATTGAATCGGGAATTCATTCATTTTCTATTATCGGCAGCTATGGGACAGGAAAATCATCTTTTCTTCTTGCATTAAAGAAGCATTTAGATGTGAATAACAGAGTTAGTTACTTCGAGCCTTTGAATGGAAAATTTCCTGCTATAAATGAGTTCAAATTTGACTATATCGTTGGCAAATATGGCTCACTGAAAGACCAGCTTATTAAAAAACTAAATCTTAGTACAGATGCGACAGAAGATGAAATTTTAGAGAGAATTGACAATGAACACAATAAGAAAAAGAAAGAAAGGAAGTTTTGGATTTTAGCGGTTGATGAGTTTGGCAAACATTTGGAATACGCGGCCAGCCATAATCCCGAAAAAGAACTCTATTTTATTCAACTTCTTGCTGAATATGCCAATGATGTTGATAAAAATCTCTTTTTTATAACCACCTTGCATCAGTCATTCGATTCTTATGCACACGGGCTGGATGATCAGCAAAGAAAAGAGTGGGATAAGGTTCGCGGACGATTAAAAGAGCTCACATTCAACGAGCCGGTAGAACAACTCCTTCATATTGCCAGTGAATTCCTAAAGGATGAAGACAAAGACTGGAAAGAATTAAAACTTGATAAATTAGTTCAGTGTATTGAAAACGCGCAGGCTTTTCCGTTGCGAAATAAATTAACTCTTGAACTTTCCAGAAATCTTTATCCACTCGATCCCCTTTCAGCAGGTATCATTAGCCTGGCTTTGCAAAAGTATGGACAAAACGAGAGGTCACTATTCACATTTCTAAAGTCAGATGATTTTTTGGGAATCAATGATTTCGACCGGTCATCAAATCCCTACTTCAATTTGAGCTGCGTATATGACTATTTGATTTACAACCATCACCATTTTCTCTCTTCGAAATACAATCCTCACTATATCCAGTGGAACGCCTTGAAAAGAGCGCTTGATCGAGTTGAAGCTCATTTTGAAGAAAATATTAGGCCAATGCAGTTAATCGTTAAGTCGATTGGCTTATTGAATATTTTTTCATCTGATGTAGCACAATTAGATACAAGTTTCTATAAAACCTATGGTGAAATTGCTCTTGGGCTTGATCAAGTAGAAAATCTTATAGATAAATTAGAAGAGAAGAAGGTTATTCGCTATCGAAGCTATAAAAAGCAGTTTATTCTGTTTGAGGGTACCGATTTTGATATCGAGTTTGAATTAGAAAATGCAACAAGCAAGATAGAACCTGTCACAAATGTTGTTTTTGAGCTGGAGAAGTATTTCGACTTTCCATTTGTGCCGGCAAAACAGATTACATATAAAACAGGCACACCACGATTCTTTGAGTTCATCCTTTCGGAAAAAGCGCATAACAAACTACCCAAGCAACCCATTGATGGCTATATCAATCTTATTTTTCATGAAGCTCCGGAAAAGGTTCTTGAAAAATCAAAAAAAGAGCATCTCCCGATTCTCTACGGTGTATTTACAAAAACCGAATCCATTGAAGACCAGCTTTTTAAAATAAAACGGACTCAATTTTTGATTGAAAAAGTTCAAGAGTCCGACCAAGTAGCGACACGGGAATTGAGACACTTATTGGAGGCTCAAATTGATGAGTTAAATGAATCTGTACTTAACAGCATTTATACGGGTTCAAGTGCCCTCAAATGGTATTATAACGGCAATAAGTTGAAGATTGAAAATAGCGGCGATTTTAACAATCAACTTTCATTGATTTGTGAAAAAGTATTTGATAAAGCCCCTGTGTTCAAAAATGAACTCATTAATAAAGACAGGGTAAGCCCAGCGATTTACCGGCCACGAAAAGAACTGCTTAAAGATCTAATTACCAAAGCAGATCAAGAATATCTGGGTTATTCAAGCGAAACATTTCCTCCAGAAAAGATGATCTACCTTTCGATGCTGCATAGCACAGGTATTCATCAAGATAGTGAAGATGGATGGGCGTTAGGAAAACCTGATGAGAATAGTGGTTTTGAAAATTTGTGGGAGGTAAGTGAAGAATTTTTCGAAAGCACAAAATCAGGCAAAAGAAAATTGACTGATCTTATCGAGATACTTGAAAAACCACCGTATGGATTAAAGGCCGGACTCATTGAAATGTGGGTAACAATATATCTCATCATAAAGCAAAATGATTTTGCTCTGTTTCAGGATGAGGCGTATGTGCCCGAGTTGAATTTTGACATCATCAACTTGGTACTTCGGAACCCGAAAATATTTGAGATCAAGGCATTTCACATCAGCGATTTAAAGAAAAAGCTGTTTTCGAAGTATCGAGCGATAATGGATCAGGACGAGGGAGTGGAGTTTTCGAATAAATCTTTTGTAGAGACGATTCGACCTTACCTTCTAATCTACGCTGACTTAAATGAGTACGGGCGTAAAACTCGAAAAATATCAACAGCAGCACAGCATTTGAGAAGTGCGATTATGTCGGCCACTGATCCTGAAAAAGCCTTTTTTGATGATTTTGTTTCAGCCCTGGGCTTTGCGAGTTTAAAAGATTTGGAGTCTGATAAGGCGATAAAGAAGCTGGCCAAGCAGATGGATTCATGTATTGAAGAGATTAAAACCTCGTATGATAAATTGCTGGATAGAATTGAAGCTTGTATTGTTGATGCATTAGATCTCGAAGACCAAAACTATGAGAATTATATCCCTACTATTAAAAGCAGATATGCCTCATTAGTAGAGTACCAGCTTGTTCCATACCAAAAGAAATTATTAAAGCAGCTTACATCTCCACAACCGGGCCGAAGGGAGTGGATCAGCTCTGTAGCATTTGCTGTATTAGATAAGCCATTGGAGAATATGGATGATGAGGAAGAACCGTTACTACTAAAACGGATTCAAACCCGGTTAGAAGAGCTTGACAATTTGCGGGATTTGAGTAAGTTAGTACTGAATGTAAACGACGAAGAAGCTTATTATTTTAAAGTTACCCAATTAAACAAGAACCCTTTGGACTTTACGGTAACCGTTAAAAAGGATAAGCTGCAGGATGAAACAGGTCGGCTAAAGAAATTGAAAAGGCTGTTGACGAACGACAAGAAGCTAAACATCGCGTTATTACTAAAACTGATCGAAGAGCAGGAATCCAATGAGTGAGATACGACACGTACTTGGAATTAGCGGGGGAAAAGATAGCGCTGCATTGGCGATCTATATGAAGGATCATTTCCCTGCTATTAATCTCGATCTCTATTGCTGTGATACGGGGAAAGAACTGGATGAGACGTATGATCTGATTAAAAATCTTGAATCATATCTGGGTAAAAAAGTAACCATGCTGGAGGCCATTGATACCGGCAATATGGCCAAGCCCAACTACTCAAACGGTAATGGGAAACACAATACACCTTTCGATTACTATTTGAATGATTACAAAGGCTTCCTGCCCTCTTCATTTGCCCGCTGGTGTACCAAAAACTTGAAATTGAAACCGTTTGAGGAGTACATCGGTGATGATCCTACGATCTCTTATGTAGCCATTCGGGGGGATGAAGAACGAGAGGCGTATGTTTCTACTAAAGAGAATGTGCAGACCATTTTCCCATTCAAGAAAAACATCTGGAGCTTTGATGTAATCTCATTGGTGTTGGATCAGTACAACATTGGCCAACTGAAAGAGATTTATGAGAAAAAGGTAAAACCAAATAATCTGCCCAGAATTTTGGAAGAGGTTGAGCGGCCCATTACACCTGAGTACAATCTGAACCGCAAAACCAAAACACTAATTGATCTGGATGTAACTGCTTTCAATTTTGCGGTATTTCACTTTTTAAAGAAAACCGATTATCCTATAGGACAATTGGATGAATTTCCACTGCTGGATAAAAGCCATTTGATGCCGGATAAGCGCATTATCGTTCGGGAGCAGGTGTTTGACATGCTGGAAAAGTCAGGAGTTGGAGTGCCGCAGTATTACAAAAAATTGGAATACGAAGTGGACGGACAAACCGGGACTTATTCCAGAACCCGCTCCGGCTGCTTTTTCTGTTTTTACCAGCAAAAAATTGAGTGGGTATGGCTTTATGAAAACAACCGGAAAAAATTTGAAGAAGCGATGGAATATGAAAAAGAAGGCTTTACCTGGATGGAAGAGGAATCTTTAACTGAATTAGCAAATCCGGAGCGACGAGATGAAATTAAACGACAACACTTAAAACGAAAACAAAACGGATCAGGGAAGAAATCAAAAACTTTGCTGCACAACCTCTTAAACGAAGAAGAGAAAGGCGAATACTTTGATAAGGAGGATGAAGATTATGCGGGGTGTACGGTTTGTTTTATCTAATTAAAGTATCAATAGTTAATTAAAGTCTTATTAAAATTGGGGAAAGTAGAAGATTTAATTGCAGAACAAGATGATTTAGATAGTTACACTACAAAGTTTAGGTTATGGCCTACCGCTTGGAAAACCATCGAAGATCTTGATGATTTGGAGTGGAAAACTATCAAATTCGATGAAGCTGAACTAGAAGGTCTTCCCGATGTTTGTGGTATATATTCATTTGTAATAAATCCGACCATTACAAATCATCCCAACAGATATCTCTGTTATATTGGTAAAACCACAAGAACTATTAAGGAACGAATTAGAGAATATATCTATGAATCGAATAATCCAAAAGGGAGACCTAAAGTAGTTCGCTTTTTAAATAAATGGAGGGACAATTTAGAAGTAACATATATAGAGATTGAGGAAAATAATGTACATGCTTTGGAAAAAAGACTTAATGATGCCTTCCTTCCGCCGTTCCAAGAAAAATTTTCTGCTGAAGTGAATCGCAAAGTAAATGCTTTCTAAAATGGAAAAGAAACATCAAAAACTATATTTGCCCGCACTAAGAGCTCATTTTGGAGATTGGATATACTATACAACGATAATGAAGTTGTCAGATATTGGTGAAAGAGTTAATTATGCCGATGATTTATATCAAAACCCAAAGCTTAAAGATCTATTACAAAGAGAGCTAAAATCGAGCCGAGCAAAAGAAATAGCAGAATATCTTTTAAAAAATGAGCAAAGGTTTTTTAATGCTATTATTGTTGGGGTCTATGGAGGTGAACCTAAGTGGTTAGAAATTAATATTAATAAAGTGGCAGAAACTGAAATTCCATTGAGTGAAAGTGGCATTCTGGGTTACTTAGAATTGAATGGTTCCGAAACTTTATTTGCATTGGATGGACAGCATAGAATTTCTGGTATAAGAAATGCATTAAAACAAATTAGTAGAAAAGGAATTAATACCAATCTCCCTCAAGAGGAAATGTCTGTTATTTTTATAGGTCATAAAACTACTGAAGAAGGAAAAGAAAGAACTAGGAGATTATTTACCACTTTAAATAGAAATGCTAAAAAAGTTTCGCTTTCAGAAACCGTCGCACTAGATGAGGATGATATTGCTGCAATCTTATCTCGTAAATTGGTTGAAAATTATATCTTATTTAATGAAGACAAAATTTCATTAACTAAGGGAAGTTCCATTTCCAGAAATGACCATGTAAGCTTTACAAACATTGTCACCCTTTATAAGTGTTTAAATGAAATTCTTGTAGTATATCTATTGAAAGAAGATATACTTGGTTCAAAAAAGAAATGGAGAGACTATAAAAAATTCCGACCTGCTGATGAAGTATTAGAAAATGGGGAAGAATTTTTAGCTTGGTTTTGGGATTTATTTATTGAGCACTTTGATGAGCTTAATACTTACTTAAGAAATTATAGCCAAGATCAAGAAAACCCTGCTGCCGACTTTCGAAGTGAAGTAGGGGGAAGTTTGCTTTTTAGACCTATTGGATTGCATATTTTTGTACAAGTAATATCAATAATGTATCAATATGGTCACCCAATTGAAGAAATTATTGACAATCTTTCCATATTAGACAGAAGACTTAATAGCGATATTTGGAGTGATATTATTTGGGACCCGAGATCTAATAAAATGCTTTACAGCAAAGACAATAAAGATTTGGCAAAATATCTCACCCTCTATCTTCTTGGTTTTGACCTGAATCGAATAAGATATTCAGAAACCAAGTTAAGAGAATTATATTCATCGATTAAAAAGAAAGATATAGATGAAATAATTTTACCTGAAAAAATAAATCCTTAATAATTTATTCACTAAGGCATTCCATTAATTCCACCATCCCCCCAAAGTTCAGAATAAACTCTGAATAGTAGCTTTCAAAAAGAGGGCATCCTTTATCACTTCTCATCCAATAAATCCAAAAACGAATTGTCATTCTCTAAAAAATAAGCCTCATCTTCTTCTTTTTTAGAGCGGATGATATCAAAACCACCATTTGCGTAGCTTTCAATTGTAGATTTAAGTTCGGTAATTTTTTTATCTACCTCCGCCTCTTCCGTATTTTCCAATTCAAATAGATCGAGGTTAGATTTGGCAATGGCACACATAATAATATAGTCTGCAATTTCGGATGGTTTCCAACTATCTATTTTGATAAAGCTTTTCTTATCTGTTCCTTTTTCGATGGGCAAAGAGTAGTCTCGCTTCATACCTAATAAAGTAGCATACATGTACATTTCATAACGTGTAGAAAAATATTTGCCTTGCTTCCATTTCTCTTCTTCACCGGCAGTACCCATTTTTGCACCTTGTTCAATGGTATAATCTAGAATCATATCATAGTACTTTGCATCGTATTCCGGTTCTCTTAATTTTATTTTTTCCAATAGATCCATGTCAGTTCAGTGGTTTAATATTGGTAGATAGTTTTTTCCGATTTGTTCTTTCAGAATCCGGGAGATTTGGAGTTATCATATACACTTTTCCAAGATTAATATTATTGCCGTTTAAGAGTTCCCTTCGTAGATCTTCATTTTTGTAAAATTCTTTGCTCATAATTATACTCTGCCGATAGGTTTGACTAACTGTTTTGCAAAATCCTATCGTATAATCGTCACCCAAAGCAGACATAGGGGCATCAGATATAAGCGTATATAAAGCTGTATCCCGTGTACTTTTTCTTGCTGAAATAATTGCCATAATTGTTGCCAATTTTATAAGAATGATATTACCGGTATTCAATTGGAGAAGTTGATTGTCATTTTCGTCAACTAATTCTGGCGTGTAATTTCCATTATACTCCCGCAATTTAATAATGCCTCGAACAGATAAATTATCTTGAGTCATGCTTAAATAATGTTTGTTGGCCTCTTCTTCCAATGTATCTATAAGCCTTTTGAATACTCGATCTCTTGTTGATGTGGCAGCGTTGTAAAGCTCTTCACATAAATCAACTTTTTTAATTAGTCCCTTATCAACATCACCAACCACTAAGTCTTCATAATCTTTTTCCAATTTCTTTAACTTTTTCTCAACCTCCTTTATTTGATTATTTAAATAACCAATATCTACATTAAACCTTTCGGCATATTTATTTTGCGCCCTAAGATCATTAATAATATTTTTTGCCTGGTCTGTATCAATGGACGTTTCAATTACAATGTTTTCCATTTCTGCAGTGATCTCATCTAATTCCTCTCTCAATTCACCTTTTCTATCCAACAGCTCTTGTGTACGAATAAGTGTGTTATGTATATCTTCATCAACTCTTGAAATGATCTTCTCTTGATTTAGTCCGTTATGATATAGCGATTTAAAAGAATTTGAAAAATCATGCTTCGCAATTTCCACATCGCTTAACTCTTTAATTTCTTTTTTTGATCGATTTACCAAGCTCTCGATACTTTTATAAGCATCGGAACCTTCCTTTGCCTCCCGATTACAAACAAGGCACCGTTGCTCTTTCAGCATTTGCTGCACATAAATAGGTTCGGGTACATTAACAGGCAATCGAGTTTGTAGCTCTTTTATTAATTCGTTTTCAACCGCAAGTTTTGCTTTAATCTCAGCTTTTTTGTTCAATCGATCTTCTTCGTACTTACTGTATTGTTCGCTAAAGTTTTCAAACAATTCCTCAGTTCCCTTTAATAACCACGAATTCGTAAACATCTTTTTGTGGAAGGTCAATTGCTCATTGTTCAACTGTTGATGCACATTATTAAAATCTTTTTCTACTGCTTTTCTTTTGTCATCCAACTCTCTAATTCGTTGTGCATCTTCAAGTTTATTTAGTAATTGGCTGCTTTTTTGTTCAGCTTTTCTACTATTTTCCTCTGCTTCTTTTAGTTGGCCCTTTAGTTCTGCTAATTTTCTTTCTAATTGCTTTCGGTCATCTTCAAGTGAATCACTTTTTTCTTTATCTTTACTTAACGATCGTTGTTTTTTCTTCAGTTCATTTTTTACTTGCGAATACAGTGCTTCTGTCCGCTCTGAAATATTATCGAAATTAGAAATATCAGAAAGAACATTTATGGCCTGAGTCAGTGTTTCGTTATCTCTAAAGTCGATTAATTTTTCAATTTGTTCACCTTGAAACCACATATAGTGCCTAATATTTTCAGGTATAATTTTTTTCTCAATTCTCTCGATTTCTTCATTATTATCAACAACCTGTGCTGTTAAATAAGCTTTCTTTTTGGTAACTCTTCGGCTACTTTTGCTTCCAAAGTTAATTTCTCCATTTTCTTTTGTGGCTTTTAGTTGCCGTTGGAGTGTATATGTGTTTTCATTTCTTTTATCAATAAAAGTTAACGTTACAGAACACTGAATTTGACCATCCTCAGCCTCATGTAGAGCTCGGTCCGATATTATGGTATTATTAAGTTGTTTTGTGGGTTTAAATTCTTTGGAAGAGGTGTCAAAAACCTGATCATACATTACCCAATATATGGCATCGTACAATTTGGATTTACCATATCCATTGTCACCTATTATTACATTAATTCCCTCGGTGAATTCAAAGCGATTTTCACCGTAATAACACATGAAATTATCTAAGTCAATGCTTTGTAATATCATAACTGATTGCTTATAAATTGATTGGCCTTACGGACTGTTGTAGCCTTCCCTTCTTTGTCAATTTCACCCTTTATTAAAATTTTTAAAACTTCAATGATTAAAATTCTACGTTTATCGTTCCATTCAAAGCTATCGAACTCACCAGGTTCGAGATAACCATTTTCGGTAAAAATCTCATCTTCCAAATAAGTTCTTAATAACTGTTCTCTAGTCATGATTGTAGTTCGTTATATATTGTATAAAGATTTAAGCCATAGTAGTTACAAACATCTGTAAGTACTTCTTCGCTGAAATAAGGATTTTTTGCTAATGAAGCAAAATACATCACTCGTTCAAGTTCCTTTTTAACAAGCCGCTTTTCAGTTTCAAATGTTTCTTCATCTTCCGTTTCAATTTCAGGTATAACAACTAAATCATGAATAGTGGCCGAATATTTATTTGGATGCTTTCTTAAAATCCGCCCTCGGCGTTGAATAAACTGACGTGGATTACCGGTACTTGAGCAGAAAATCGCATGTTCAGCTCTTGGAATATCAACCCCTTCATCAAGACATTTCATGGATGCAATAACATGGATATCTCCATTTTTAAACTGTTCCAAAATGTTGTCACGGTTGGGCATACCGCTCACAAATTTATTTACAAAAATGGAGTCATCAATTCGGCCAATAGCCATTGTGTATTGATTTATAATTTTTGCTTCTTCTTCATCTTCAATTCCTGTCTCTGTAATATCCTCATTTTTGCCTTCCGGAACATAAACAAACGAATATTTTAAAGTTCCTTCTTTCTTAAATCGATCTTTCAAAATTTTTACAGCCACACCAAGTTTGTTGGATGCTTTATGTATAATTCGTTTTCTTTTCAACAATAAACGTTCAAGAATGTCATTCTCTTTATTCGTCGAGTCTTTATAAGCGTATAATTTGGAAATACGTTGTGTGATGGAAATATACTCTTCTAATTCTTCCGTGGTGAGCTGCACCAAATGTGGAAAGTAATCATACTTGCAAAGCACTCCGTTGGTAATTGCCCGATCCATAGAATAAGAGTATGTGTATGGTTCAGAGTCATGAAAAAAGCTTTCCATAGCGGATGTTCCTTCAGGATCGTAAACTCTTTTTGGTGTGGCTGATAAACCAATTTTTTTATTTACATCTACTTTTTTGATAGTTTTAAGTACTGTTGAAGAACCAATGTTATGGGCCTCGTCCGCGATAAAAATTGTGCTTTTTGGAAGCTTAGTTAAATATTTTTTGAATCGGTCTCGTGTAAAAGAAGCGTAAGTACAAATAACTATAAATGAAGTTGGAACACGCTTAGCAGTGGCAAGGATTGTAGCAAATCTATTTTCCCATTTTACTTTAGAAGAAATTGTAATTCTTCTTTTAAAATTGAACTGTTTTGCTTCTTCATCCCACTGTTCAACCAATGTTATGGTTGGTACCAATATGAGAGCCTGATAAATACTATTGGGATCTTTTTTATACTCTTCTAAAAGGCAATTTAATGAAGTGATTGTCTTTCCGGTACCGGTTGCCATTGCAAAAATACCATGGTAATCGTTTTTAACCCAATTCTCGTATGCTTCAACTTGATAATCTCTCGGACCGTCATCAAAAGGAAAGCGGGGCGATGCAATATATCTGACAATTTCTTCTTCAACCCTATTGTATTGCTGTTCGTTAATTTTACTCGACGCTTTTCTTTTTAAATCAAGAAGCCTTCTTTCTTGTATTAGAAGTTCTTCTAAAGATTTATCAGTGTTTCCTGATTGAATTACCTCTTGGATTTTTTCTGATGGCAAATAATCTGCAAATTCCGCCTTTTTATAAAATAGTTTCTCAAAATACTCTTTTTCACTTTTGATTTTTTTTTGTGCGGTTTCGCCATCTTTTGCATCAAATACATCGAGTTGTTCAAGATTGCTTAATAGGCCACTGGCTGTAAAATTACACGTTGCCTTAAAAGCTATTTCAGTTTTGTCATCATAAAATAATCCCGATTTATAATGAGACATACCTCCCGAGTTAATTGGCCTTACTATCGTAAATTGAAGTTTTTGTTTAGAAATAAGCCAAGATAGACAATCAAAAAAATGTTGGTTATACTCGTCAAGTGTATTCTTTAATTGTTCAAAATTGCTGATATCAATTAAAGAAGGATCAATCTCTCCATTTTCTCCCCGTTGGATTATCGATTTATCCTTGCTCGACAAAATATCATTAATGACTAAACGCACTTTGCCGCCCCTGTAAAGAAAGCTTGCAAATCCAAGCGACAAGACATTTATTGCAGAGGAACTGAAATAACCAAGCAATAGATCTAATTTATTGCTGTTCAACAAGCAATCTAAATAGAATTCGAATGGCTCATTAATTGTTCCGGTTTTATAAGACCTGTCTTCTGACCATTTTATATCACTTAACATAAACGATTCTATTTGATTTCTCGATAATCATTTTTACACATTAAAAAATTTACAAGTAAAACAATTATCTATTAAAAATATGAGACTACTCCGAAAACTGTTATGAAAAAGTGTCAAAACACGGAGGCTGCCTTTTTTTGAGTGAATATTCTCGAAAAAAAGTGAATCCAAAATTTCCGGTTCCATCAGACCTTCTTGAGCCAATTAGCTGATTTCGTTTCTTTTCACAAAAAACAATGGCTCCGCTTCCACCCATATTGTCATTACCCTGCACAAAGTGGATTTCGTTTTTATTTCCCCTTAATAATGACAAAAATGTATTTTTAAACTCTTCTGGATGCTGGCCTTCACCGTCATCATAAATTACCAGCGAAGTATTCATACGTGGTCCGTCTGCCAAAATTTGTATACTTTCAGATTGTGCTTTCCGCATTCCTGGTAAGTCCCAATCTCTATAATTTTCAAAAAAAAGAGCTCGAGCATCTTCCATTGTTTTTGGAGCAGCATTCGATTTTGGATTGATACCCATTTCGAAACATCTCTTCGTTAGTATAGCATCAATGGAGTTGGTAATTTTTTCAATTAAGGCAGCTATCGGAGAGGCTTGCTGATTTTCTATAACTCCGAAATTGTTTTCGTTGCCACCAAGCGGCCTCCAATTCTCCGGGTTATCTAATACTCTTGAATGCCTTTTTATTACTTGGTCAACATCATCTTCAGTTTGTGCTCCATACAACTCAATGAATAAGTTCTTTGCACTCATTATTGTAGTCTTTTCTTTTGATTTAATTCAAAAATGGAAAGAATTATCTAAATACAAAAAATATATATTAATTCAATAATCTAATTAGACATCCAGGGTAAATTGATTCGTCTAATTTTTTTAACTCTAAACTCATCTATTGCCCCAAATAAACCTTTAGTTCTGGGCAATTTACATACAGCAATATTAAATTCGATGAAATTGCTTTGTTTTCGAACCCTCAAATATATCGGTATAACCTCTACACTTTTTGGAATCTTGTTTTCGAGTGCTAATAAGGGATAATACAGTTTATGTTTCGCAATGGAATCGAAATTTCTACTTGTTTTAGCTTCAATTACAACCAAACAAGGATTTCCATCTTTTTTCCAAGAAAAAATAGCATCAATCTCAACTTGTCCATTTCTATGTTCTAATTTTCTATCACTAATGGAAAGCGGTTTAAACTCAAAAGTAAAAGTACTTTGAACACCTGCTGGAATTATATTTCCTACAGTTTCATCTAATCCAACAGTTTTTTGAATAATCCCAGTAATAAGGGCCAAATTTAATAATGATGTCTCAGTTAATTTTGGCAGTAGTCGATAGGCAAAATATTTATTGTCAGAGTAATCAATTTCAATATGCTCTACTGTTCTATTAGGAAATAGTTTTTCATCTAAAAAGAAATAGTCTTCCCAAGAATGGTTCACTTTAGATAGTGAGAAGAAGGTATTTCTGTTTCCAGGTGGAGAGCCAAGCCTGAAAACCATATAGCCAGACTCTCTGAGTTCTTGTTTTAAATCTTGAAACCGATTAATGGATATAAATTGCGCTGTATTTTTCTTCTCCAGACCAATTTTATTCAAATAATCTTGAAATGCTTGCGGTTCACTTATTAAGGATTTAGTGCTTTCAACTTCTTCAATTGCTTTGTGGAACATCCGTATTATGATCAAGATTATTTTATAATCAAAAATTGTAATATGCTTTGTATTTTACAACTTAAGTTTTGTTTTCTAATCCCAAAATTGACCACGGAACCCACCCCCACCCAAATCCTGTTCATCAGGATAAAAAAACTTTTTATGAGTGAAAAAATCGCAGTGGTTACCGGTGCAAATTCAGGCATCGGGAAAGTGACGGCAAAGGCCCTGCTCAGTGACGGGTACAGAGTGGTGATGGTTTGCCGGAATAGGGAGAAAGCGGAAAAGGCCAGGGCGCAGATTACGCAGGAAACGGGCAGCAGCCGCGCCGATATTGTACTGTGCAACCTCGAGAGAATGGAAGAGGTGAATGCCGCGGCGGAAACGATCCGGCAAAAGTACTCCCGGTTAGACCGGCTTGTGAATAATGCCGGAATCCTGATGGGCCGCCGCCGGACGGTGACCGAAGAAGGGCTGGAGCAGACGTTTGCCGTTAATCACATGGCCTATTTTTTAATGACCCGCGAGCTGATGCCGCTGCTTCAAAAAACCCCGAAATCGAGAGTGATAAATGTGGCATCGGACGCCCACCAGGCCGGTAAATTCAACCCGGAGAATCTTCAGCTCGAAAAAGGCTACGGCGCCCTGAAAGCGTATGGCAACTCCAAGCTGTATAACATCATGTTTACCTGGCAGCTTGCCAAAGAACTGGCCGGAACGGATGTAACCACCTACAGCCTGCACCCCGGCGCGGTGAAAACAAATTTTGCCATGGAGAGCGACTCCTGGTTTGCCCGCCTGGTAAAATTGAGCCGCCTGTTTTTTATCTCCCCCGAAAAAGGCGCCCGCACCACCCTTTATCTCTGCCGGGAACCGGGGATTGAGCATTTGTCGGGCCGGTATTTCAGAAATTCAAAAGTCCGTAAGCCGGCCGTAAAAGCCGCTCATGACGATGAGGCGTGCCGGAAACTGTGGGAGATGAGTGAGGAGTTGGTTGGGTGAGAGGTTTGCGGAGTGTGGTTTGTGGTGGTTCATCAATTCATTTAACGCCCACGTCATCCTGAACAAAGGCCGTTCTTTTGCGGCCTGCAGTGAAGGATCTCAGCGTTCTGGCTCTGTATTAATCAAAAGCAGTTCTTTTCAGGGAGAGTCCCCAGGATAGGGAGATCCTTCGGTTCCGTCCCGACTGAACTGCGTCGGGACTCCACTCAGGATGACAGGTAGTGGTAGGAATTATGTACCGTCGTATCATGGATTTAAGCATGGCTGGGTTTTGTAATACGCCGGTTCACTAATTTAACCAGCACCCATGTCATCCTGAGTAAGCGGACATGAACGAAAGTGAATGGACGCGCACCGAAGGATCTCCTCGTTCTGGGCTTAAACTCGTTAAAAACATTCTTTTTTAAAATAAAATCCCTTCCTGCGGAGCTGCATTCCGGACGGCTGCTCAAATCATCCTTTTTTGGACAGTATCCTTACGAGCCAACCGGCGGATAAGGAACGTAATTATTATATAATTCTTTGATAGTAATGATTACACATATCGAAAATCGTGGATTGATAAGAAGTTGCAATCAATCCTTTTAATGAACATTAAGTAAATTGTTGAAATTATGAGTGATAACGTTTATAAAAAGATAGAAATCGTAGGATCGTCAACAACAAGCATTGAAGACGCCATTGAAAATGCCATTAGTCGTGCCGGGGAGTCTCTGGATAATTTGGGCTGGTTCGAAGTGACCGAGACGCGCGGGTATATTGAGGACGGAAAAGTGATACACTACCAGGTGACACTCAAAATAGGGTTCACACTGGAAGATTAGAAGGCGAAATGATGGGGTAAAACCGGGAAACCGGAAAATTGGGGTGAGCGGTTTGCGGAGTGCGGTTTGTGGTGATTCATCAATTCATTCAACGCCCACGTCATCCTGAACAAAGGCCGTTTTTTTGCGGCCTGCAGTGAAGGGCCTCAGTGTTCTGGTGCTGTATTTTTTTAAGGCCGTTCTTTTCTGGGAGAGTTCCCAGAGAAAGGAGATCCTTCGTCGCCCAAAAGGCGGGCTCCTCAGGATGACGGACATGAACAAATGTGAGTGGACGCGCACCGAAGGATTTCGCTTCGCGGGGAAAAGATGAGCCTCGTTCTGGGCTTCAGCTGGTTAAAAATAATCCTTTCAAAAAAACGGCTTTTTCATTCCGGCAGGAACTTTATCTGAGATGAATCAGGTTCATATCTTATCCGTCAGGAAATAATGAGTGGCAGCACCAGTTTTCATGCAGCCGGATTATCAAATAATCTTGTGCGGAGTTTGTAAATAAACGGGGAAATAGCGCCTTCGCATACAAATCACTAAAAATACATTCGATGACATTCCTGCTGCTTATTTTATCTTTTCCGGGCATTCTCTTTGCTCATCAAACATCTGACGAATGGTACGTGCAGGATACAGGCACCATCATTATAGAGCTCGAAACGCTTAAAAACCATGACGGAGTGATCCTGGTTTCATTATATGCGAATGATGAAGGGTTTCCGGACGAGTGGGAGAAAGCATTCAGATCAAAAATTGTGCCCATCACTGAAGAACTGACTGAAATCCGGCTTGAAGAAGTTCCTCACGGAACATACGGCCTGGCCGTTGTCCATGACGAGAACGAAAACATGAAGCTCGATACCAACTTTTTTGGTGTTCCGAGAGAAGGGTATGGTTTTTCTAACAACGCAAGAGGCCGGTTTGGTCCGCCGCGATTCTCTGACGTACAGTTTACGCTCGACTCAGACACGTCTCTCCATCAAATCAAATTAAACTACTAACGAATGGGGCAAAACAAAAAAATTGTGGTGATTGGCAGCGGGTTTGGCGGGTTATCCTCAGCCATCCGGCTGGCAGCCAAAGGCCACGATGTAACCATCATTGATAAGAGAGACAAGCCGGGCGGCAGGGCGTATCAGTATGAGATCAACGGGTTTAAATTTGACGGCGGGCCTACGGTGATTACCGCTCCCTACATTTTTGACGAAATTTTTGAAGCCGCCGGCAAAAAGCGTGACGACTACTTCCGCCTTTCGGAACTCGATCCGTTCTACCGGATATTTGATGGCAATGGAAAATATTTCGACTACATGCGCAACGAGGAGGATGTGCTCAGGGAGATCGACAAGTGGAATCCCGCAGATAAAGAGGGATACCTGAAGTTTACAAAACGGACCATCGAGATCTTTAAGCTGTTTCACCCCTATACCGACAAGCCGTTTCTACAGTTTAAAAACATGCTAAAAATTATGCCGGGTGTAATTCGGCTGGGTGCGTACATGGGCACTCACAGCTACGTGAAGCGGTACATCAAAAACGATTTTCTCAGAAAAGTTTTTTCGTTTCATCCGCTGCTTATCGGCGGCAATCCGTTCGACACTCCGTCCATTTACCTGCTCATCATGCAGTTCGAAAAAGAGTGGGGAATTTACTACGCAAATGGCGGTGTGGGATCTATCGTAAAAGGATTTACCCGCCTCTTTGATGAGCTGGGCGGCACTCTGCTTTTAAACACGGAGGCAGACCGCATCCTCACTCAGGGAAATCAGGTTACAGGCGTTCGTCTGAAAAACGGAACCGAGCTGGAAGCTGATGTTGTGATTTCGAATGCAGATGCTGCCTTTACTTATCGGAATTTGATTCCCGAAGAGTCCCGGAAAAAGTATTCTAACAGGCAGATCGACAGAAAAAGCTACAGCTCATCGCTGTTTGTGGTCTATTTCGGAACCAAAAAAAGATACCTGGATTCGAAGCTCTCACACCACAACATCATTGTGAGTAAAGCATACAAAAAGCTGATGAAGCAGATTTTTAAGGGTACAAAACTGCCCGAAGATCTATCGCTCTATCTGCACATGCCCACACGGTCTGATGAGTCGATTGCACCCGAAGGATGTGAGCTTTTTTACGTGCTGGCGCTGGTGCCGAATATGAAGGCGAATATTGACTGGGAGCAGACTTCGGAGGCGTATAAAGATAAAATTCTCGCGTTTCTCGAGAAGAATTATCTGCCCGATTTGCGGGAGAATATTATTGCGGAGCACTACATCGATCCCCCGCATTTTCAGAAAACGCTGAACAGCCATTACGGTGCGGCTTTTTCGTTTACGCCCAGCCTGCTGCAATCGGCTTATTTCAGGCCGCATAATCGCTCGGAACAGTTCAAAAATCTCTATTTTGTCGGCGCGGGCACACATCCGGGTGCGGGAGTGCCGGCCGTGCTATCCTCCGGTAAAATTGCAGCCGAACTGATTGATGCACCAACCATTCAAAACAAAAGATAATGCGAAAAGCCTACGATATCGGATTCGGACAGAGCGAACAGGAGCTGGTAATTGATGAGCTCCCGCTAAGCGGTACGCTGCCAAAGTGGGTGGAAGGAACACTGCTGCGCAACGGGCCGGGCACGTTTAACCCCGGGGAACAGGATCTGAGGCACTGGTTCGACGGACTTGCCATGCTGCACAAATTTACGTTCAGGGATGGCAAGGTTTCTTATGCGAATAAATTCCTGCAGTGCGATGCGTACAGCCAGGCAAAAGAGCAGGGCAAAATTGCCTACTCAGAGTTTGCCACCGATCCCTGCTATACCCTGTTCGACCGGGTAAAGGAGGTTTTCAGCCCGGGATTTACCGACAGTGCAAAGGTGAACATCGGTAAGCTGCACGGGCAGTTTGTGGCACTCGGCGAACCGTCGCTTCAGGTAGAGTTCGATCCCGAAACGCTGGAATCGGTTGGCGTCTTTGCCTATGATGATAAAGTGAAAAATCACGTCACCACCGTTCACCCTCACGCGGATCGCGACACCATTTTTAACCTAACCACGCGCTTTGGCCGGGTGAGCAGCTACCGGTTTATGAAGCTTGAAAAAGAACAGCCACATCAGCTCGTTTCCAGGCAGAAAGTGAAGCAGCCGGCATACATCCACAGTTTCGGGATGAGCCCGAACTACCTCATACTCACCGAGTATCCGTTTGTTGTGAATCCGCTCAGTATTTTATTTCATGCCAAACCGTTTATCGAAAATTACAGGTGGAAGCCGGAGCGGGGCACACGCATCTTTATCTTCAACCGCCACACCGGCGAGCTGGTGAAGCAGACGGTGACCGATCCGTTCTTCGCCTTTCACCACGTGAATGCGTTTGAACGGCAGGGAGAACTCATTTTTGATATGGTGGTGTATCCGGATCCCGATATCATCGATGCTTTTTACCTCGACAGAATCCGGGCGGAAGAGAAGAAACTGCCGGGAGGGGAACTGCGCCGGTTCCGGCTTGATCCTGGGGGCGGGGGAGAGGTAGCCGCCGAAACGCTGTGCGATGAGGGAGTGGAGCTGCCGCGATTTGATTATGATTCGCTGAACATGGATGGCAGTTATCGCTACGTCTATTCCATCGGGGTGGATCGCGCGAAAAAGAACAGTTTTTACGATCAAATTGTGAAATCAGACCTGCAGACGGGCAAGGCCAAAATTTGGAAGGAAGAGAACAGCTTTCCGGGCGAGCCCGTGTTTCTTCCCAATCCCGACGGGAAAAAGGAAGACGATGGCGTAAACCTGTCAATCGTTCTGGATGAGGCAAACGGCAGCTCGTTTTTGCTGGTGCTTGATTCGTCTGATTTCAGCGAGATAGCCCGGGCCACCATCCCGCAGCCGGTGTTGTTTGGCTATCATGGTAGTTTTTATAAAACGATTTGAGATCGATGAACTGATCCATTTGAAGGTATGCGCAGTTTTGCCACGGAAACACGTTTTGGGTTTAGATCTTGTAGATATGAGTCTGAGGCTGTCCAATAAGGGCGTCATTCCGTACTGGATACGGGATCTCCTTTCTCTGATAATAGCAGGAGATGCCGGATCGGTGTCCGGCACGACGGCATAGTAGTTATTATATTTTGTAGTTGCCAGAATCTTTGGTTTAACCTGAATTCAATATAACAATGAAGGCCTAACAAGTCCCCTTTTGAAGGGCTGACATTACCCATAAAAAAATTGGTGCTGATAATGATGTTTACTGTGCAAGCAATCCGGCCTTGAATAAATTGGCGATACAGTGAATCTGTAGATGCGCGAAAGAACAATTCGTTACCGGTCAAGTCTTTTAATTACAGTGACAAACCGTGATGGACCATTCGAGTTGTTCAGCGCAGCTACAATGAGCGCGCCAATTTATTCACCGCCTTGATCTTTTGGTTCGTTTTGGATCAAGCCAAAATGAACAAGAAA
>SL_3KL_010_SEDDRAFT_10000983_pt1 | contig 25180 bp, 21 predicted proteins | sample SodLakKL_010_SED_2_FD_10381 | JGI IMG/M metagenome (IMG submission 10381) | reverse complement strand
AGCCACTGGCACATCAAAAAATCGCAGCAATTGTTTTCCCTGATATTCATGTAAGTTCATATACCCCGATTTGATTAAACAGATGAATTAAGCAAATTTACAATAATCAGGGAAAATTCGTATAAAGGGGAGATAAGTCCGTAAACTTTTTTATACCCCCGCAAAATAATTACCGGACCTGTCCGTTCTAAAATTACAACAGGAAATATAACAATCGCCTATGAAACAATCAGGTACCATTGAAGATTATTTTATTATGTACACTTACTCAAGGCCCAAAAGTAACGCCATTGATCATGAGGTCACAGCCGAAAAAGGACAGTCTTCCTGCAACGAACAGGGCGGGCAACAGACTTTGCCGGGCAAACAAGTGATCCGCAACATCCTGAATTATTCCAGGGCGTTGACTGTGTTGCAGCTGGGTGATGATGAACATTTGTTTATTATAAACAATTAAGCGCAAAAGCTTCGACAGGAAAAACCCTTTCCGGCCTGCATTGCCCGAAAGGGTTTTTCCTTCCTGCTTCTTTCAAAAAGTGTTATTTTTGCACAGAATTGTACAAAAGACAGCATTATATCTTTCTTTACATTCTGTTCACCAAATCCAAAACAGATGAAAACAAAAGCAAAGTTCTTACTCGCCCTTTTTATTTTTGCCGTGTTTGCTTTCCAGGGATGCAGGTCTCAGGGGTTATGTCCGGCTTATTCTGATGCAGGGGAAGAAACCAGGGAAGTACAATTGGTTGATCATACATAACTTTTTGAATTGAAATCAAGTCGTTCCACATACCTCAGAAAGCCCGAATGGCTCCGTACACAGCTAACCAGGGCACAGGACTACAGCCGCGTGAAAGACACCCTCAGCAACGGGAGCCTGCACACCATCTGTGAAAGTGGCGCGTGTCCGAACAAGGGTGAATGCTGGCGTGAAGGTACCGCCACATTCATGATTCTGGGTGAGATTTGCACGCGTAGCTGCCGTTTCTGCAATGTGAAAACCGGTAAACCCCTGCCTCCGGATCCGCTTGAAGCAGAAAAAGTGGCCGCCGCCGTAAGGGAAATGGGCGTTAAGCATTGCGTGATCACCAGCGTTGACCGCGATGATATCCCCGACGGAGGAGCCTCCGTGTGGGCAGAAACCATCAACGCCATCAGGCAAACGGCTCCCGGCACAACCATTGAAGCATTGATTCCGGACTTTAATGGAAATGAAAACCACATCCGGAAGGTTGCTGATACCGGACCCGAGGTGATCAGCCATAACCTGGAAACGGTGAAACGGCTTACAAAAGAAGTGCGGGTTTACGCAAATTACGCTACCAGCCTGAACGTATTGAAATATATTGTACAAAACAGTTCAATCCGGACAAAATCAGGGATCATGCTCGGTCTGGGTGAAACCGAGGAAGAAATTCTTGAAACCATGGATGATCTGCGGAAGGTGGACTGCCAGGTAATCACCCTGGGCCAATACCTGCAACCTTCAGTCCGGCACCTGCCCGTGCAGAAATACGTACACCCTGATGACTTTGCCCGCTACGGGAAAATTGCCAGGGAAAAAGGATTCCGTTTTGTGGAAAGTGCCCCGCTGGTGCGATCTTCCTATCACGCCATTAATCATGTTCAATAGGAAAGGCTGGTTCAGGTGCTGACACATTGTTTCATATTGCTTTTGAGATTGTTGATTTCCGTTAACGGGATGCAGACTGAAACAGGCAGCCACAAGGATGTATTACCCGGTGCATGGCAAACCAATGCCTATTTTCATTTACTTGAGGGTAAACAGGTGGCTGTGGCCGGTAACCATACGTCAATGGTTTCGGGCACCCATCTGGTAGACACACTGCTTTCCTCAGGTATCAACGTAGTGAAGGTTTTCAGTCCGGAGCACGGATTTCGCGGAAGGGCTGCCGACGGAGAACATATAGATGACTCCACAGATCCGCAAACAGGTGTTCCCATTGTCAGCCTCTACGGAAACAACCGGAGACCGACCAGTGAGCAACTCGCAGTTGTGGACGTGATCCTTTTTGACATGCAGGATGTGGGCACAAGGTTTTACACCTACATTTCTACGATGACCTATATTATGGAAGAAGCAGCGGTGAACGGAATACCCGTGATCATCCTTGACAGGCCCAATCCGAACGGTCATTATGTCGACGGGCCTCTGCTTGAACCTGAACACGCTTCCTTTGTGGGCCTGCACCCGGTTCCGGTTGTCCATGGAATGACCGTCGGTGAATACGCGTTGATGATCAATGGAGAAGGGTGGCTGAAAGAAAACAGACGAGCTGACCTGCGGGTTGTTCCCGTGGCTCACTATTCCAGGGAGGTACGGTATTCCCTTCCGGTCGCACCCTCCCCAAACCTTCCCAATATGCGTGCAGTATATCTTTACCCGTCACTATGCTTTTTTGAAGGTACTTCGGTCAGTGTAGGCAGGGGCACCGACAGGCCTTTTCAACAGTTCGGCCATCCTGACCTGCCTGCATCCGCTTATCCACATCAGTTTATCCCTCAAAGTCGCCGTGAGTCTGTCAACCCGCCCCAATTAGGGGAGGAGTGCAACGGACTGGATCTGGGGAAGCCGGATGAAAAATACCTGTCACAACAAAACCAGATCAACCTCGATTACCTGCTGGAAGCATACCGGCATTTCCCGGATAAGACCCGGTTTTTCAACACCTACTTTGAACAGCTTGCCGGAACCAGCAGGCTACGCAAACAGATAGAGGCCGGATATTCCGCCTCAGCCATCAGGGCTACCTGGGAAAAGGACCTGGAAGCGTTCAGGCAACTACGCAGTGCTTACCTGCTATACCCTGAAAATAATTAAACCCCTCAATACTTTATGTATAAACCTCATTCAAAGGGTAATACAGTTCTCGAGGTACATCTGTGGTTTAAGTCTTCGCTGACCTGTACAGAACATCCGGGAGAACGCTCAGCAATTACCAATGAAATCTTCTGCCGTTTACTGGGTATTGCGGCAGACCGCAGGGTAACAGAACCAGATGTAATACTCTCAGCCAGCGATATTGACAGGCTCACAAAAGCACTGGAACGCCTGAATAAATATGAACCTGTTCAATATATCACAGGGATTACTGAATTTGACGGGATTCCAATACATGTAAGACCTGGCGTGCTGATTCCCCGTCCGGAAACAGAAGAACTGGTACGGTGGGTAAACGGGCATCTGCATGATCAGTTGAATGACCGGATTCGGCACGGCACAATATTGGATATGGGAACGGGAAGCGGATGCATTGCCATCGCCCTGGCATCAAGGTTTTCCGGCAACCGGATTAAAGCCTGTGATATAAGTAAAGTATCGCTGGAGGTTGCAAAGCATAATGCCTTGTTAAACAAGGTAGATATAAATTTCTTTATTTGTGATCTGATGAAAGATAACACCAGTGAGTTATCGCCTTCCTCGCTGGGATGCATTGTGAGCAACCCGCCCTACGTCACAGAATCTGATAAATCCGAAATGGCTCGTAATGTCCTGGACTATGAACCGGGTGAGGCACTTTTTGTCCCGGAAAATGACCCGCTGATTTTCTACAGGCAGATTGCAAAAAAAGCCTTTGACTGGTTAATTCCGGGCGGATGTGTTTTCCTGGAGATCAATGAAAAACTTTCCGGAGAAACCATGCATCTTTTTGAAAGCCGAGGGTTTGCAGATATTGCCTGTCGCCGCGACATCCATGACAAAGACCGCTTTATCCGCGCCCGAAAACCTGAGCAATAAAATAATTATTCGTTCAGCACTTCCCTGATGGCAACCACAAACGCATCAATGTCGTTCTCCGTTGTTTTATAGCTGGTCATCCACCTGACTTCGTTTTTCGCTGCATCCCAGGTGTAAAAATAATATTGACGCTGAAGCTTTTCAATGGCTGCAGCCGAAAGGGAAGCAAAAACGGCGTTTGTTTCCACTTTTTGGGTGATCTGAATCCCCTTAATGTTTCCGGCTTTTTCCGCCAGATCAGCCGCCATGGCATTGGCATGCCTGGCATTTGTCAGCCAAAGGTCGTTGGATAGCAAGGCATTGAATTGCGCGCTGACGTAACGCATTTTCGAAGTCAGCTGCATGGATTGCTTTCTTGTATATTCAAATCCTTCAGCAAGTTCAGGATTCAGGAAAACAACGGCTTCGGCTGCCATGGCTCCGTTTTTGGTGCCCCCGAAAGAAAGCACATCAATGCCGGCACTCGAGGTAATTGCTGCCAATGGTACATCCAGTGCGGCAGCGGCATTGGCCAGACGGGCTCCGTCCATGTGCAGGTACATCCCGTTTCCTTTTGCAAAAGCAGAAATTTCTCTCAGCTCCCCGGGCTTATAAATAGTTCCCATTTCTGTAGATTGGGTAAGGGAAATCACTTTCGGCTGCACGTGGTGCTGAAACCCTACTGACTGCAATAGCGGAATGATTTGATCGGACCTGATTTTCCCATCCGTCGTGGGAAGGGCCAGCAGTTTACAACCGGTTCCCTTTTCCGGTGCGCCGCATTCATCATTTTCGAGATGGGCTTTGTCGGCACACACAACAGCCTGATAAGGCCGGACAATGTGGCCCAGGGCAGCCACATTGGCACCCGTACCGGTCAGCATCGGGAAAACCCTGGCTTCCTCGCCGAATTGTTCCCGAAACAACTTTTCTGTTTCCAGGGTATAAATATCATCACCGTATCCGATAGCATCTCCCCGGTTTGCTTCTGTAATGGCCCGCATCACAGCATCGTGAACCGGGGCGTTATTGTCGCTGGCAAAACTTTTTAATGATTGCATATTATTTGTGGTATTAAAGGTCATTTTACAATAAATCTCGGAATGTCGGAAGGCAACCGGGTCAGCAGCTGATAATTAAGCTGTTCACTCATCTCGCAAAAAGATGAAATGCTGATGCTCATACGGTTTTGTGTTCCGATGATCACCACTTCATCGCCTCTTTCCACATGGGGTATATCGGTAACGTTTACCGTCATTGTATTCATCGTGACTGTTCCGATTACGGGCACCCTGCGACCCCGTATAAGGACACGACCGGTGTTGCTCAGTGCCCGGCTGAACCCGTTGGCATACCCCACCGGAATGATGGCGATTTTTATTCTCTTATTCGCCAGAAAAGAACTGCCGTAACCGACAAACTTGCCCTTTTCAACAGTCTTCACCACCATAACCTTTGATTTCCATGAAAGCATCCTTTTCAGGGGATTGGTTTCTTTCACATCTTTGCGGAAACGAAACATATGGGTCTCCGGGCTGGGCCAGAAACCATACTGTGAAATTCCGAACCTTACCATATCCATAATCGTATTCGGATAGATCAGGGCCGCAGCGGAACCGGCTGTATGACGAAGCCTGGGTATAAGGTCATGCCTGGTGAAATACCTGCTGAATTTCCGGTAAAGGGTGATCTGGTTCCGGATACGCAGGTAATTGGCAAGGCTTTCGGCACCGGCATAATGTGTGCACAATCCTTCAAATTCAAAATGTGCTCTTTCTTGCTTGAGGTAACCGGCCAGCTCCTTCACCATATCATACTCAAACCCTGTCCGGTGGAAACCGGTTTCCACCTCAATGTGCAACCTGGCCTTTTTCTTCAGCATCCTGGCGGCCTCCAGGGCTTTATGCAGCCGGTCCATGTCAAACACAAAAAACTGAATGTCATTTTTTATGGCCCACTCTATTTCAGCATCATCCAGCACCCCCATAATCATCACCTGGCTATGGGGAGACATCACTTTCAAAGCGTCATTGGCCTCCTTGGCGGAAAAAACCGAAAAATGACTGATCCCTGCCTCTTCGGCAAGGGGAATGACATTCTCTACGCCGTGACCATAAGCGTTTCCCTTGACCACGGAAGAAAAAATTGTATCCTTGCCAATGATGTTCTTCAGATAGCGGATGTTGTTCCTGTAAGCCTTACGACTGATCTCAATATAGGAAGTATGAAACATCTTACTGTAATTTGACTATTTGATCGGCAATATGATAAAACATTCCGATGCAGGTGGCCATGATGTCATCGGGAAAATCATAATCGTGATTGTGCAGGCTTGGGTGGTTTTTCCCGGATCCGATCCCAAACAGGGCACCTTTATATGCACCGGTAAAATGCCCGAAATCCTCAGACCAACGGAAGGGTTCAGGAACCGTCATGGCATTTGCCCCGGATTCACGGACGGCGTTTGAGAGAATTTCAGAAACTTCGGGATGATTCACTGTGGCAGGAAAAACTTCAGTATAACTGATTCTGGATGATATGTCATACTTGCCGGAAAGATCCTTTACGCATTTTTCAGCCATTTCTGTAAGCTGATCCATGTCTTTATCCAGGTATGTCCGCAAGGTAGCCATCAATATTGCTTTGCCGGGGGTGGTTCCAAAGGCAACCTCACCCAGTTTTGCGTGAATGATGGTAAGCAGGGTAAACTCATCAAAGGCATGTTTGTCCCGGGGAATTTCCGTCAGGTCACCGATCAGACGGGTCAGCATATGGACAGGACTGTTTCCCTGTTCGGGATGGGCTGCATGGGAAGACTTGCCTTCCAATTGGATAATCATGCCTTTTGAGGCTGATGCAAAGGGGCCTTCCCTGAGTACAACCTGCTTTTTTTTAAAACCGGGGAGGTTGTGAAATGCAAACGCATAATCAGGTCTAATCGCAGCGAACTTTTTGTCCTGAATCACTTTGGCAGCACCCTGGCCGTTCTCCTCTTCAGGCTGAAAAAGCAGGATGACCCTTCCTGTTTTGGGTCGTTGTTCTTTAAGTACACTGGCCAACCCTCCAAGCACAGCCATATGGCCGTCGTGTCCGCATTTGTGTGAGACCCCGTGGTGCTGGCTGCGGTGTGTGAAATCATTTACCTCTTCAATGGGCAGGGCATCCAGGTCTGCACGAAGCAGCAGGGCAGGCCCCTTTTTTCCGGAATCATAAACGGCCGCCAGGCCATGTCCGCCGAGGCTTTCAATAATTTCGTCAGGCTTTTGCCCGGAAAGGAATTTTCTGATCCGGGTGGCTGTCTGCTTTTCCTGCCCGGAAAGCTCGGGATAACGGTGCAGACTTTTCCTGAGCTGGATGGCCTTTTCCAGGCATTCTTCAGTAATAACAGGCGACATATTTTGAACTTTAGCCAAAGTTATGGAGTTTTCAGCGATGAAAAAAACAGCATATTCGCCGGATTAATTCCTGGCCACCAGCAACACTGCCCTGAAAAGCTTAAACGCTTCAATAAAGTCGTCCCGGATAAACTCAACGCTTCTGGGGCCTGTTCGTTTTACATCCGGGATCAGTTCGGCCGCTTCTGCCTGTGCACTATAGAGGAAGGTAACCTCAAAAACCGCAGGCGATACAGGCTGACGTACCCGGGCATGGTTCATGCCATTCAAAGCCTCAATGGTTTTTTCATAGATCAGTTCGGCTGCACGTACCGGTACCAGCGTATTTGCAGCAGTTCGGCCAATTCCTTCTTTGACTGCAGCAGTTACGAGGTGATCTCCGATCATTTCCCTGGCTTGCTCACAAAAGTTCTTGTCGCCGGCCACCATCACCACGGGAACGCCAAAATATCCTGCAATCAGGGAGTTGACTTCTGCTTCCCCCATTTCTGAACCGTTTACCTTGAGTGAAAACACCGAAGCACTGGAATATGTATGATCCAATACCCCGTCAAAAGAACCCGCTCTGGTATGGTATCCGATAAAGATAACTGCATCGAAAGATCCGTCCAGCCCCTCCATCATGCTCATGGGTTTGGGGCTGCCGGTAATCAAACGGGCTTCCGGATGCAGGTCAGAGGCGATAATATTTCGCATCCCACCATGAGAGTCATTCACCACTACCTCGGTGGCTCCTGCATCAAGGGCGCCCTGAATGGCGGCATTTGCCTCACTGGTCGTCCACTGCCTGGCCAGCTGATAATCCTGCCCGCCGGCGCGTACCTGATCGGAAGCTACAACCCCTGCAACACCCTCCATATCAACAGAGATGTATACCCTCAATTGATCGGATGCCGATGCATTAAACTGGATAAAGAGGAAGCCTGCAAGCAGCAGTATTGCAAAAGAAAATCCCTGGCGGTTCATGTGCTTTTTATTTGGTGAGTAATTTGTCAACTACAAAGAAAAGCATAATAAATGAACATAACCACGATTTTCAGGGCGTGTTAGTCCGGAAAACGGACAGTGATCGTTTCGGCAATTTCAAGCGCTGTGGTGATGGTTCCCAGATCTTCATACAGATTCCCGTTCTGTCCGGACCAGTGGCTGTGTCCGACCGGATTGAGTTCATATTCGCTGATTCCGTCATCGGGTTTTATGGAAGCTTTGTAAACCAGGGCAGGCTGACTGGAAGACATATAATGCTGATCACCGGGGAATTTGTTATTGGTCCAGTATTCGTTCCAGTCCCATGACTGATTGAGCTCAAGCAGCACATTGAACTCCCGGGTTAAACTGGCCGGAACCCTGGAATGAAGCAAAAAGCTCCCTTTCGGTGTGGGTCCAGTAATGGCATCCGGCACCGGATCGTCAGGCGTGGGCAGATAATATCCGTCTTCAGCCCGGATACCTCTCTGATGCCCCCAATAGGGGAGGGCAGCAGGACGCCTGACCGGCCCGGGCTGCCACCTGCCTTCGGAAGGATCTCCGTGCCTGAAAACTCCACGTCCGATGGATTCAGCAACATACAATGTCCGGATATATTGACCTGATGTGTCTTCAAGCCACACAGCCATCAATGGATGATTATGTGCACTTCCCCGCCGGAAAACCACTTCCATAACAGGGCCTTCGGAATCGCGCAGGGTGTAGATTGTTTCAAACCTGTCGGTGTCAGTACCCGGATGGCTTCTTCGGATTTGTCCGGCAACTTGACGCCCGAAAGGGTTATCTGAAATGGTTACGATGGCTGATATGAGTAGGGCAGCTGTAAAGTAAAATATTTTCTTGATTTCCATAGCCCGCCGGGTTACAATGTTTTACAAAATAAATATAATGCCAATGCTTGGCAACACACTGCCAATCGAATTTTCCAACTCCTTCAGCTCATATCTCCGGATGCCGTTTTCCTCATATTGGACGGGATTGCCAGCTGCGTCCTCCTTACGAACAAGAAATGGAGGCTGAGTGGCTTCAAAATTGTAGATGTTCTGCACATCCAAATACAACATAAGTGAAAAATTGTCCAGGAAAAACTGTTTATCGATCCGTACATTCAACTCGTGAAATGAGGGAAGTCGCCTGCTGTTGAAACGGGAATAATCCAGGTAACCCATTCCCTGCACATCCCAGGCACTGACAATGCCTGAACGCTCCATATCATACGGGGTATAAGGATTCCCACCACTGAAGCGCCATTTGAACCCTATCTCCCAGTTGTTGGGCAGGTTTCTTAACCCTGTGATATTGAGAATATGGCGACTGTCCCAGGCCGATGGGATAAATTCATTCGCAATATTTTTAAACTCGCTCCGCACATAAGTATAGGATAATATCACATTCCAGTTCCACAGGTCTTCATCCCTGTAATATAATTCCGCTCCGTAGGCCCGTCCCTCTCCGGTTGACCTCACCTCTTCGCCTCCCACGACACCGAAATCGGCAGACTGACTTCCCAGGGCCACAGAGTCATTCACAGAGAAAGGATAGTTTCCGTAGATTTTATAAAACCCTTCCAGGGCAACCGTGCTGTTCTGACGGGGGAGGACTTCCACTCCGGCCACCAGGTGATCGGCCTGAATATAGGTCAATCCGTTTTCGCGGTTGATCATCATTCCCTGGTTGTTGCGGAAACCCATGGTGGTATAGGCAGGAAGCTGAAAATACCTGCCTGCATTTGCATTCAGAAAAAAGTCTTCCGTGATTGCATAGGACACAGAAAACCTGGGTGACAGCTGGTCTGAAAGACCGGACATACTTTCCGAATAATTGTTGGCGTCACTGCGAAGACCAAAAGAAAGTGACAACCGGTCGTTCATCACCCGCCTGGTAAGCTGACCGAATATACTCCATCTGAACATATCAAAGGAGGAATAAAAAGAAAGGGTATCCGGCCTTCCCCCACGGAAAATCTCCTGGTAGGTGTCGCTTGTAAACTTCGCATATTCTGTGCCGGCTCCGACCTGCAGGGTATAGGAACCAAAAGAGAGTCTTCTTTCATACCTTAATTTGTTTTCAATTTCATCAGAAGCATAATCAAGTATCCTTGAAACAGACTCGTCGTTTCCGGGGTATTTGTAAGCGGAGTTTCTTAACATATTTCGGCTGAGGACCCAGGTTTCTGTTCCGTTATTCCTGAACCTCCTGTAAACCCCACCGATAGCATAGTTCCATTGTTCATTCACCGGCAGATAATTCAGAATATACCGTTGTTCCTCAGTCTCATTGGCACCCAGATTCAGCTCAAACTGATCAATGGCACCTATTCCGAGGATACTCAGGGTGGAATTTTCTGTTACGCGGGTATTGGTTTTAAACTGGAAGCCATTGTAAGTGGGGAGGAATGGCAAGCCCACAACACTGAATAAAAATTGAAGGTATGAGCGCCTGGCAGAGGCTATGAAGGTGGTATTCCCGCTCAACGGGCCATCAGCGGTTAACGCAAGGTCACTGGCCCCCAGGGTGGCCTGCAAATTCACCCTGTCCGGATTGCCATTGATCTGTCTGAATTCGAAGACAGAACTCATGGCATCTCCGCGGGAAGCCGGGAACGCCCCTGAATACATTTCCACTTCACGGATAAAATCCGTGTTAATAATCCCGACAGGCCCACCGCTGGCACCCTGTGTAGCAAAATGATTGATGTTGGGAATTTCCATCCCGTCAAGGAAAAAACTGTTTTCTGCCGGCCCTCCGCCGCGAACAATCACATCATTGCGGAAGGAAGGCGTGGCAGCCACACCGGGCAACCCCTGTATTACTTTGGATATATCCCTGTTGCCGCCAGGACTGCGTTCAATCTCCTTAATGCCAAGTCGTCGAAGTGATACTGGGCTTTCAGGGTTCCTTTCAAATTGAGAGACCCTGATTTCCACTGCATCCAGCTCCACCCGTTGTTCCTTCAGCCCGATATCGATATTGGCAGTACGGTTTCCTGTGACCATGAATTCCCCGCTGAGGCGCGATTCATAGCCAACGGCAGACACCCGCAGGCGGACAAAGCCGGGTTCAACCCCTGTAAACAGGAATTGTCCGTCCAGGTCTGTGGTACTCCCGACGTTCGTGCCTTCAATTACCAGGTTTACAAAAGGAAGGGACTCATTGGTGTCCTCATTAAACACCCGGCCCCTTATGGTTCCATTCTGGGAGATCAGCAATTCGGGCGAACCCAGAAAAACAAATAACAATGCCAACAGGTATTTAGTCATCCGGTGTCGGTATTTAATTTTTTTTTAAAATCGCTAAACAAAGTATCGAAATATACCTACATAACAATTTTTATTTGCCGTTGTTTGTGTGTATCCGGATTCAATTACCTTTTTTCTTTTACAGGGCAATCATCTCCGTTAAAAATAGTAATTTTGCCGTTGACAACCATTTAAATTTATACCATGAAAACATCCAATATTGCCCGAATTATAATCGGACTACTTTTTTTGGCCCTGGGGGTTCTTTTGTTGATGAAACTCACCGGGGTCGTTGTTTATCTTCCATTACCGGATTTTCTGTTATCCTGGCAAATGATACTGATCGTTCTGGGGATCATTCTGATCGCCTCCAGGGAAAACAGCACAACCGGTCTGGTACTGTTATTTATCGGTGCTTTTTTTATGGCGCGAAGTCATTTCGGGGTAGATTTCAGGATGCTTATCCGCACAGCTATTCCGCTTTTGCTGGTCTTAGGCGGTGTTGTGCTGTTATTCCCCCGCTTGTTCTTCAAAAAAAAAGGGAGGTCTCCCGAAAAACGTATTGACCAGGCGGAAGACCTGGATGTAGTCAATGTATTTGCCGGCGGAACCAGGCTGATCGAATCAGAAGCTTTTCGCCAGGGTGAAGTCACCTGCGTTTTTGCCGGAGCAGACCTTAATTTCAAAAATGCAGGGCTGGACCAAAACGGAGCTGTAATTCAATTGTCTTCATTGTTCAGTGGTTGCAACGTATTTGTTCCGGAGGACTGGGAGGTTAAAACAGAAGTGACCACCATATTTGCCGAAGTATCTGATAAAAGGCTAAAACAACCGGATCATACTGACCATAAAAAGGTTCTGTACATCAGGGGTGTCCTGTTGTTCAGCGGACTTGATATCAAAACAGCCTGAGGTAGTTATTTATAGTTTTTTAAGTTGGGGGATGTTTAATTTTATTACCTTTGCAAGTTGTTTAGCCAATGAATATGCTAATAACCAAAGGAACCAATAACGCGCTGACCCATTCATGCTAAAACCGAACCGAATTGCCCGGATAATCGCACTTTTTTCTTTTTTGTTCATCGTACAATCCTGCGGCCAGTACCATCGGCTGTTACGCAGCGATGATTATGAAAGGAAATATGAAATGGCGATTGAGTATTTTTACGAGGAAGAATATGGCCGAACCATAGCCTTACTGGAGGATGTAATTCCTGTTTACCGTGGAAGGGCAGAGGCAGAAACCATTAACTATTATTATGCGCTGGCCCATTATGAGCAGGGAAGTTACACCTTGGCCAGCCATTATCTGAAAACATTTGTGGATGCGTATCCGCGTAGTGAACATGCGGAAGAATTTCTTTTTCTGAGCGCTTATTGCAATTATCTTGAATCACCGAGGTACTCCCTGGACCAGACCAGTACCCGTGAAGCGATCCGTTCACTGCAGAATTTTATCAACCGGTATCCCGGCAGTGAAAAGGTGGCAGACGCCAATGACCTTATTGACGAACTCCGCCTGAAACTCGAAAAGAAAAGGTACAATAAAGCCAATATGTATATGAAAATCGGCGATTACCTGGCAGCGGCCGTTACATTCGAATCGCTGGTAAAAGATTATCCGGATACCGAGTACAGGGAAGAAGCTTTTTTTATGGCAGTGAAGGCCTATTATGAATACGCTTCCTTTAGTATCCCCCAGCGGCAGGAAGAACGCTACGAGAAAGTCTTGCAGGCACACAGGGAACTTGCTCGCCGGTATCCTGAAGGAGAATACATTGATGAAGCCGACAGACTCAGGGAGTCTGCGCAGCAAGCCATCGCAGAACTCAGGGAGATGGACCTCCCCGCTTTGCCGGAACGTGAGGTACCGGATCCTGAAATAACCGAACAAGAATTGATGGACGTCAACCAATAAATTATGGATTATAAAAAAGTCAAAACGGAATCCACGACCGTAACCCGCGACTTAAGGCAGTTTGACAGGGATACTGATAATATTTATCAAAGCGTGGTAATTATTGGCAAACGAGCCAATCAGATCGGCCAGGAGATGCGTGATGAACTCAACTCCAAACTGGAGGAATTCGCCAGTTCAACCGACAACCTGGAAGAGGTTTTTGAAAACCGGGAACAGATTGAAATAGCCCGGCATTACGAGCAGCTTCCAAAGCCAAGCCTCATTGCCATCAGTGAATACCTGAACGGGAATGTATATTTCAGGGTTCCGGAACCAGAGGACGACGGCAAATAATAATGCAAGAAGTCCTGCCGGGAATAATCTTCAGTGTCATTGTCGCGCAGGCTTTATCAGAATGCTGACGGGAAAAAAAGTCATACTTGGAATTTCCGGAGGTATTGCCGCTTATAAAGCAGCTTACCTGATCCGCCTTTTTCGTAAAGCAGGTGCGGAGGTAAAGGTTGTAGGTACTGCCAATGCATTTGAATTCATCACCAGGGTAACCCTTGAGTCCCTGACCGAACACAAGGTTTACCACCAGGTATTCGGAGAACAGAACGATTATACGACAGAACATGTGTCTCTCACAGACTGGGGGGATGTGTTTGTGGTGGCTCCCGCGACCGCCAATATCATCGGCAAACTAGCCAACGGCATTGCAGATGACGCTTTGTCCACTTCTTTGCTGGCCTTCGACCGTCAGGTCTTTATGGCACCGGCCATGAATTGCAAAATGTATGCCCATGCTGCAGTTCAGCAGAATCTTGACAAATTAGTCAAGCGGGGAGTGCAAATCATTGAACCTGCTGAGGGTTTCCTGGCTTGCGGATACGAGGGAAAAGGCCGGATGGAGGAACCGGAGGCCATTTTCGCCAAGGTAGCGCCATACCTCGAGCATCCCGACCTACCCCTTCGAGGCAGGAAAATACTGGTCACAGCCGGCCCCACGAGGGAGGCAGTTGATCCGGTCAGGTACCTGGGCAACCATTCTTCCGGAAAAATGGGATATGCCCTGGCTGATGAACTTGCAGCCCGGGGAGCTGAGGTTCATCTTATTTCAGGCCCCACTCACCTGCAACCCAAATCGGCCCATATCGATCTTGTGCGGGTAACCACCGCGGAGGAAATGCTCAATGCATGCATGAAACATTATCCGGTTTGTGATGCAGCAATCATGGCTGCAGCCGTATCCGATTACAGGCCGGTAAAAACATATCCGAAAAAGATCAAAAAAGACAGCCCTGAAAGCCCCCTAAGGCTGGAATTGCAACCGACAACTGATATTCTTGCCAGGATGGGAAAGGAAAAAAAACAACAGTTACTGGTTGGATTTGCCCTTGAAACCGACCAGGAGGAATCCCACGCAATTAAAAAACTTAAAGACAAGAATCTTGACTTCATTGTGCTTAACTCCCTCAAGGATAAAGGCGCGGGTTTTGCACACGATACCAACAAAATCACCATCATAGACAATAAGCAGGAAATTTCCCGTTATCCTTTAAAGAGTAAGCAAGAGGCGGCTGTTGACATTGCCGATATGGTAGAAAAATACCTATGAGAATCATCAGATATATTTCCGTTGTTTTGCTCCTGGTACTGTCTGCACTGGTCAGTGCCCCGGCACAGGATCTGAACTGCCAGATCTCAATCTCTACACCGGGTATGTCGGAGCGTGAGCGGCAGATCATGCAAAATCTCCGGTCTGAGCTTACTGAGTTCGTCAACCAGACCAACTGGACGGAATACCAGCTGGAAACCCGGGAGCGGATTGAAGCCTCCATGCAGATCACCATTGATGAGCAACAGGGAAGTGATGAATACCGGGCAACCATTCAGGTCCAGTCAAGGCGGCCTGTCTATGAAACAGCTTACAGTACACCGGTTTTCAGTCACCGCGACAGAGACCTGGTGTTTACCTACCGGGAAAATGAACCCATCGAATATGCCGAGAATGCCTTTCTGTCCAACCTGACATCCGTCGTGGCGTTTTATGCCTATATCGTTATCGGGTTTGACTTTGATACTTTTGCCCCAATGGGAGGCACCCCATTTTTTGAGAAGGCACAGGAGATCGTTAACCAGGGACAAAATGCACCCCAGGTCGGCTGGAAATCCTACGAAAGCCAGCGAAACCGATACTGGCTGGCGGAGAACCTGCTGAATAATACTTACAGTGGAATAAGGGAGGCAATGTATGTATACCACAGGCAGGGATTCGATAAAATGACCGACAACATGGATCTTGCCAGGGGAGAGGTGCTGAAGGCGCTTGAGATGCTTCAGCAGGCTCACAGGGAGCGCCCGGGCAGCTTGTTAATGCGGGTTGTACTGACAGCAAAGAGTGATGAACTGGTCAGCCTCTTTGCTGAGGCCCCACCTGTTGAGAGGAATCAGGCCATTGAGATCCTGTCAGAAATTGACCCTTCAAACAGTTCTAAATACCGTCAGATGGCATCGGGTAATTGATAAGTCCAAAGTTTGTATCTTTGTTTATTATCAATATCCCAATAACCCTATGCTAAAACACCTCCTGATTGAGAATTACGCATTGATTGAAGCACTTGATGCGGAGTTCAGTGAAGGCCTTACCGTTATCACGGGGGAAACAGGAGCCGGTAAATCCATCCTTCTGGGCGCTTTATCCCTTATCCTTGGTCAGAGAGCTGACACCCGTGTATTACGTGACCAGAATAAAAAATGCATCATTGAAGGCACTTTCTCCCTCAAAGGTTTACCGGTCAGGGATACATTTGACGCCTTTGATCTTGATTATGAGGATTTTTCTTTATTCAGAAGGGAGATCACCCCCCAGGGAAAATCAAGGGCATTCATCAACGATACCCCGGTTAAGCTTCCTGTTATGAAGGCCATCACCGAAAAACTCATCGATATTCATTCCCAGCACGAAAGCCTGCTTGTGGGGACATCCTCTTTCCAGTTTGATGTGGTAGACAGTTTTGCAGAACAGCTTGACAAATTGGCTGAGTATCGCAGGCTGTTTGACCGGTATGGGGAATCTCGCCGCAAGCTTAGGGAAATGGAGGAGGAGGAGCGCAATTCCAGGACGGATCTGGATTATTACCGCTTCCAGCTTGATGAACTTGAACAGGCTGCGCCTGATCCGGAAGAATTCCGCAGGATTGAAGAAGAGATCTCTGTATTGCGGAATGCCGAAGAAATCGGATACAAGCTGGAAAAAGCCATGTATCTGCTGCAGGACTCCGACATTAATTTACACGATCAGCAAAACGAGGCAGTTTCCCTGTTCAGGTCGATGGAGGCTTTTGGAAAGGACTACTGTCAGCTGGCCGATCGCCTGAATTCTGTCCTGATTGAGACAAAAGATATTGCAACGGAAGTTTCCTCACTTCGTGACAAGGTCATCCATGACCCTGAGCAGACAACGCTGATTGAAGAAAGACTGGATCAGATCAACAACCTGATGCTGAAGCACAATGCATCTGATGTAGAGGAGTTGCTTGATATCCGTGATCAGTACCGCGAAAGAATAGAAAAGACCGACAGCCTGGAACAAAAAATTCAGAAACAGAAACAACTTATCCGGCAAATTGCCGCAGACCTGGAAATTCGGGCAGGTGAGATATCAGACGCCCGCGCAGGGGTCCTTCCTGAAATCGAAAAAGAGGTACTGTGCCTGTTGCATGATCTCGGGATGCCGGGTGCCCGGTTCAGAATAAAACAGGAACCACTTGCGGAATTTTCCAAACACGGAAAGGATGACATCGGCTTTCTGTTTAACGCCAATGTGGGAGGAGAACTGCAGGATTTGTCCAAAGTGGCTTCGGGCGGGGAACTATCCAGGTTTATGCTCAGTATCAAAAGCATGATATCACAAAAAATACTGCTGCCTACCATAATATTCGACGAAATTGATACGGGCATCTCGGGGGAGACGAGTACCAGGGTGGCCAATATACTGCAAAATATGTCCCGGACCATGCAGGTAGTTGCCATCACTCACCTGCCACAAATTGCCTCCAGGGGAGATTCCCACTTGCTTGTATATAAAATTGTGGAAAACGGGCGAACCAACACCTATCTCAAACAGCTGAATAAAGAAGAGCGAATTGATGAGGTTGCCAAGATGCTGGGCGGAGAAAAACCCTCCAGGGTAATGGTAGAAACCGCCAAAGAACTTATCTTTATAAAAGAAAAGCAATTAAATAATTAAATACTTACTAGTATGAAACCTGGTCTTTTGAGTGGCAAAAAGGGGATTATTTTCGGTGCCCTTGACGCCAATTCCATTGCCTGGAAAGTTGCCGAAAAAGCGCATGAAAACGGTGCGGAACTTGTATTATCCAATGCACCGATCGCCGTCAGAAAGGGTGACATTTATCAGCTTGCAGAAAAAACCCATAGCGAGGTCATTGCAACTGACGTAACCAGGGTTGATGAGATTGAGGAGTTATTCCGGCAAAGCCGGGAAATATTTTCCGGCAACATGGATTTCATCCTCCATTCAGTGGGCATGTCACCCAACGTAAGAAAGGGTCTGCACTATACTGACCTTGATTACAACTACATGTCCAAGACCCTGGATGTATCAGCCATCTCCCTGCATAAAATTCTCAGCGTGGCTTACAAAACGGACGCCATCAATGATTGGGGATCGGTAGTGGCATTGAGCTATATTGCGGCTCAACGAACTTTTTCCACTTACAATGATATGGCTCAGGCCAAGGCGATGCTTGAATCAATTTGCAGGAGCTTTGGTTACCATTACGGAATGAAAAGGAAGGTCAGGGTCAACAGCGTATCTCAGTCTCCAACGGTAACAAGCGCCGGAACAGGAGTGAAAGGGTTTAACAGCTTCTACAACTTCTCCAACTGCATGTCTCCGCTGGGAAACAGTTCATCAGAAGATTGCGCTGATTTTTGTGTAGCCATGTTCTCAGATCTTACCAGGAAAGTGACCATGCAGAATATTTTCCACGACGGCGGATATTCCACCATGGGAATTTCCGATAAACTGATCGATGATTGCTTCGTGTGTCAGGGTGACTGCCATGAAAAGCATGATGAACAATGATTACATGCTACGGGTCAGTAGATCAAAGGGATTTCTCAAGTTTTTATATCTTTGCAGGATATTTTTTCAACATTTTATTCTGTAAACGATAACTACATGAGTTTCCGAATTATTGTTTTGGCAAAACAGGTGCCGGATACCCGCAATGTGGGTAAAGACGCGATGAAAGCCGACGGTACGGTAAACCGCGGTGCGCTTGAGGCAATTTTTAACCCGGAAGACCTGCACGCCCTTGAGCAGGCTTTACTGATCAAAGAAGAACGCAAGGATGCGGAGGTCATTTTGTTGACCATGGGACCGCCAAGGGCAGCTGAAATTATCCGGGAAGCGCTATATCGCGGAGCAGACAAGGGGTACCTGATCACAGACCGAAAATTTGCCGGTTCCGACACACTGGCCACTTCTTACGTCCTTTCCATGGCAGTTAAAAAGCTGGCCCCTTTTCACCTTGTGATCGCCGGAAGGCAGGCCATTGACGGGGATACCGCCCAGGTAGGACCGCAGGTAGCTGAAAAACTGGCCCTCCCGCAGGTAACCTATACAGAAAAGTTCACCGAAATCAAGGATGAAGAAGTCACCATCCAGCGCAGGCTGGAGCGGGGAGTTGAAACCGTTTCAACTCCGTTGCCCGCCCTGGTCACTGTACACAGCTCAGCTGCACAATGCCGGCCCCGCAATGCCAGGCTTCTGATGAAATTCAAGCATGCGCGTACCATCTCCGAGTTGCAGGAAGAGACAAAAGATTATACGGAAATGCTCAATAACAAACCCTATCTCCAAATTGATGAATGGGGGGTATCCGACATTGATGCGGGCGAAGAACAGCTCGGGCTTTCCGGTTCGCCCACCAAAGTGAAAAAAATTGAAAACGTTGTTTTCGCCGCCAAGGAATCCATTGTTCTCTCATCAGAAGACAATGATATCGATCGCCTGATGAAGGAACTTATTGACAGTCACGTTGTCGGCTAACCAAATCATCAAAACTGAAAATTCTGGAAACATGCATAACATATTTGTTTATTGTGAAATTGATGAGGGTCAGGTGGCGGATGTCAGCCTTGAATTGCTGACAAAAGGACGTAAACTGGCCAATGAACTGGGTTGCAAGCTTGAAGCTGCAGTGATCGGGCATAATCTCAAAGGTATTGAAAAAGAGATTTACCCCTATGGTGTTGATACCCTGCACGTAGCAGACGACAAAAGGCTTGCCCCTTATACCACTTTACCCCATGCCCACCTGGTTGTCAACCTGTTTGAGAAGATCAAACCGGAAGTGGCACTTTTCGGAGCAACTTCCGTCGGCCGTGATCTGGCACCACGCGTGGCATCAAAAATGAGATGCGGCCTGACTGCTGATTGTACCAGCCTGGTGATCGGTGATCATAAAGACAATAAATCAGGGAAAGAATACAAAAGTTTGCTTTACCAGATTCGTCCGGCTTTCGGAGGGAACATCATTGCCACCATTATTAATCCCGAAACCAGGCCCCAGATGGCCACGGTGAGGGAAGGGGTCATGAAACGGGAGATCTTTGACAAGACACATAAAGGAAGCCTGAAGACCATTAAAGCAGCTGATTTGCTCACCGATGATCTTTTCCCCGTTCAGATCCTTGAGCGGCACATGGAGAAGAAAAAGATCAATATCAAGGCTTCTCCCATCATCGTGTCAGGTGGCTATGGAGTGGGCTCTAAAGAAAATTTTGAATTGCTTAATGAGCTGGCCGAAGTACTGGGCGGAGAAGTGGGCGCCTCAAGGGCAGCAGTTGATGCCGGCTATGCAGATCATGAGCGCCAGGTTGGCCAAACCGGGGTTACGGTAAGGCCTAAACTGTACATCGCCTGCGGAATATCCGGTGCCGTTCAGCATACTGCCGGCATGAGCGAGTCAGCAAAGATCATTGCCATCAACAATGATCCCGGGGCACCCATCAATCAGATTGCCGACTATTCCATCATCGGAAATATCGAAGATATCATCCCCAAAATGATCAAGTTCTACAAGAAAAACACCAAGTAAAATCAGGAAATACAATGGCTAATTTTTATACAGATAACCCAGGTTTGGCTTTTCATCTGCATCATCCCCTGATGAAAAAGATCATCCGGCTTAAAGAAAATGACTATGCCGATAAGGATACGTATGATTATGCACCTGCCGACTTCGAAGACGCACTGGATAATTACCATAAAGTGCTTGAGATTGTAGGAGAGATTTGCGGAGAGACCATTGCACCGAACGCGGAGCTGGTTGACACTTTCGGGCCAAAACTCGTGGACAATGAGGTGATTTATGCCCCTGGCACGGCTCAGAACCTGGAAAAACTGACCAAGGCCGGACTCATTGGTATGTCGCTACCCAGGAAATATGACGGACTCAACTTTTCAATGGTGCCATACGTAATCGCCGCTGAGCTGGTTTCAAGAGCAGATGCAGGGTTTGCAAACATTTGGGGTTTGCAGGACTGTGCGGAAACCATTCATGAATTTGCCAGCGAAGAAATTAAAGACGAGTTTCTCCCCAGGTTCAACAAAGGGGCTACAGCCGCCATGGACCTGACCGAACCCGATGCAGGAAGTGACCTGCAGGCAGTACAGCTGAAAGCCACCCCGGATGAAAAAACCGGCAAATGGAAGCTCGATGGTGTAAAGCGTTTCATTACCAACGGAGACGCAGATATCAGCCTGGTGCTGGCACGCTCAGAGCCCAACACCTCTGATGGGAGGGGATTGTCACTGTTTCTTTATGACCGCAATGACAAGGCAGTAAAAGTCAGGCGTATTGAGAACAAACTGGGAATCAAAGGTTCACCCACCTGTGAACTGGTATTTAAGGATGCCCCGGCATTGCTCATTGGCGACAGAAAACTGGGATTGATCAAATACGTGATGTCCCTGATGAACTCGGCGCGTCTTGGTGTCGGAGCTCAATCAGTGGGTATTGCAGAGGCGGCTTATCGTGAAGCCCTGAAATATGCACATGAAAGGGAACAGTTTGATAAGCCCATCATTCAGTTCCCGGCCGTTTACGAAATGCTGGCCATGATGCGTGCGAAAACAGATGCAGCCAGAAGCCTGCTTTACGAGACCACCAGGTATGTGGATATTTACAAATCTTATTCCCACCTGCAGGAAGATCGGCGCCTGGAGCCGGAGGAGCGGAAGGAGCTGAAACAACAACAACGGATCGCGGATGTGCTGACCCCGTTGCTGAAGCTGTTTGCCAGTGAATATTGTAACCAGGTGGCATACGATTCCCTTCAGATTCACGGCGGTGCCGGCTATATGAAAGATTTCCCGGTTGAGCGTTTGTTCCGGGATGCAAGAATTACCAATATATATGAAGGTACTTCACAACTTCAGGTGGTAGCGGCCATACGTGGCGTTGGAAACGGCACTTTCCTTTCACTGATCAGGCAATACGAAGAGATGGATGTGCAGCCGGAATTTGAATACCTGAAACATACCCTGATGGATATGACAGCACGCTACGAAAGCATTGTCGCCTACGTTCAGGAGAAGAAAAATGATGAGCTGACAGATTTCCATGCCAGGCGCCTGGTTGAAATGGCAGGGCACATCATTATGGGCTACCTGCTGTTGCATGATACACATAGGGAAAGCAGCTTCCGGAAATCCACGGAGATTTTCATTCGTCACGGGTCGTCTGAAAACCATTCAAAGGAAACCTTCATCAAAGGCTTTGAAGAAAAAGAGCTTGGGAACTATAAAGTTGAGAAATAAACCCCTCGCGGGTTCAACAATAAAAAAAAGGCTGTCTCCTGAAGGAGTCAGCCTTTTTTTTGTCTCTGTACCGATTCAGCAGATCAATTGCCTTTCTGCTCATCCTGCCCGGCAGGTTTCTTCGGCTGGGCAGCTGATTTGGTTTTCTCCTTCTCCTCACCCGAATCAGCGGGGACCACTTTCACGGTGATCTGATCCTCTTTTTTCTTATAATCCACCTTCAATGTATCTCCGGCTTTGATTTTCGTCCGGATGATCTCTTCAGCAAGCGGATCCTCCAGGTATTTCTGGATGGCACGTTTCAAGGGCCTTGCGCCAAAGGAAGGATCCCATCCTTTCTCCGCAATATATTCCTTGGCCGTATCGGTAAGTTTGATTTGGTATCCCAGGTCATCAATACGCTTAAACAGTTTCCTCAGTTCAATATCAATGATCTTGAAAATGTGCTCTTTTAACAGTGAATCAAAAATAACCACATCATCAACCCTGTTCAGGAATTCGGGGGCAAAGGTTTTTTTCAGGGCATTCTCAATGACGCTTTGCGTATACTCTTTGGATGCCGCCTGGCGGGCAGGGGTATTGAAACCCACACCCATGCCAAAATCTTTCAGCTGCCGGGATCCGATATTGGAGGTCATAATAATGATGGTATTCTTAAAATCCACCCGGCGTCCCAGACTGTCAGTCAGCTGACCGTCGTCCAGCATTTGCAGCAAGAGGTGAAATACGTCGGGGTGCGCTTTTTCAATTTCATCAAGCAACAATACGGAATAAGGTTTGCGCCGGACCTTTTCTGTAAGCTGACCACCTTCCTCATACCCGACATACCCCGGAGGGGCTCCCACAAGACGGCTGACGGCAAATTTCTCCATGTATTCGCTCATGTCAATGCGAATAATGGCATCATCTGTATCGAACAAATGATGTGACAGCACCTTGGCCAGGTGGGTCTTACCCACACCCGTGGGGCCGAGAAAAATGAACGAACCGATGGGCTTGGCAGGATCTTTCAGTCCTGCACGATTCCGCCGGATACTTTTGACAATTTTTTTAATGGCATCCTGCTGGCCGACCACACTTTTTTCCAGGTCCTGCTCCATATTGATCAGGCGTTCACTTTCATTCATGGCAATCCGCTGAACCGGCACCCCGGTCATCATGGATACCACTTCCGACACATTCTGGTCTGTTACCTGTTCGCGGTTCAGGCGCGAGTCTTCCTCCCATTTCTTCTTTTCAGCCTCCAGCTGATCCATCAGCTCTCTTTCCTGGTCACGGTATTTGGCCGCCTGTTCGTACTTTTGACTTTTAATGGCTGCCGTCTTCTCATCCCTGACCTTATCAATTTGACTTTCAACCTTGACAATGGCATCGGGGACACGGATATTGGTGATGTGAACCCTTGAACCGGATTCATCCATTGCGTCAATGGCCTTGTCAGGAAGGTAACGATCACTTAAATAGCGATCTGTAAGATAGACACAGGCCTTGATGGCTTCTTTAGAATAATTCACCAGGTGGTGATCTTCATATTTCGACTTAATATTATTCAGGATCTCAATGGTTTCTTCCGCAGTGGTCGGATCAATGATGATTTTTTGAAAACGCCGTTCCAGGGCACCGTCTTTCTCAATGTGCTGCCTGTACTCATCCATGGTGGTTGCCCCGATGCACTGAATCTCTCCCCGTGCCAGGGCAGGCTTGAACATATTGGAGGCATCCAGTGAACCGCTGGCACCACCTGCACCTACGATGGTATGCAGCTCATCAATAAAAAGGATCACATGGGGATTCTTTTCAAGTTCATTGAGCAGTGCCTTCATACGTTCTTCAAACTGCCCCCTGTACTTGGTTCCGGCCACAAGTGAGGCAATATCAAGGGTTACGATGCGCTTGTTGAATAAGGCCCTCGAAACTTTCCGGTCCACAATGCGCATGGCAAGCCCTTCAGCGATGGCAGACTTACCCACACCGGGCTCCCCGATGAGTATGGGATTGTTTTTCTTACGGCGCGAAAGGATCTGCGCTATTCTTTCCAGTTCTTTTTCTCTCCCGACCACCGGGTCAAGACGACCTTCTTCGGCGGCGAAAGTGAGATCCCGCCCGAAATTATCCAGTACAGGGGTACTTGATTTCTCCCCGCCTTTTTTCATGGAACTGCCGAAACCTCCCTCAGATGGATCATCCTCCTCACTGGGTGTCAACTCATTCCGCACATCCTTTGGAGGCGGTTCATCGGTAAACTCACTCCTCATGAGATCCAACTCTTCTTTTATAATCTGGTAATCAACCCCTTGCTGATTCAGCAGGCGAGTGCCCAGATTATCCTGATCTTTCAGAATGGACAGCAGCAAATGCTCCGCACCGATCAGGTCGCTGTTGAATAGTTTGGCCTCCAGGTAGGTGATCTTCAGAACCCGTTCAGCTTGTTTGACAAGGGGTATATTTTCCACGTTTCGATTCCGGGGTGATTGCCCCCTGATCGTTTTTTCAATGGAGCGTTTTAACTGCTCCAGGTCTATTCCAAGTTGTGACAGTACTTGTATAGCGAGGTTTTCTCCTTCACGTATCAGTCCCAGCATAAAGTGCTCAATGCCTATGTAATCGTTACCGTTGCGTAGAGCCTCTTCACGACTGTAGGTAATGACATCTTTAACTACCGGAGAAAATTTTGCTTCCATATTCAGTTTTGAGTTCAATAGTTATTTAAATACAATATTAATCAAAAAGCGAAAACCAACTACATTCAATTAACAAATATTAATTGCAAATGTTGGAATCCGGACGAAATCCTGTGCATAATAAATGACGCAGATACGGAAAAAAAACGTATTTTCGTGTGCTTGAATTTTCCGAAATCCCTATATAAAATTTATTGATTTTCAGCATGTCAGAAGAAACGATATTAAAGGTTGATATTGAGGAACAGATGAAGACGGCATATATCGACTATGCCATGTCTGTAATTGTCTCGCGGGCACTCCCTGACGTTCGTGACGGGCTAAAACCTGTGCATCGCAGGGTGCTGTTCGGTATGTATGAATTAGGAACACTCAGTAACAGACC
>SL_3KL_010_SEDDRAFT_10000982_pt1 | contig 25194 bp, 22 predicted proteins | sample SodLakKL_010_SED_2_FD_10381 | JGI IMG/M metagenome (IMG submission 10381) | reverse complement strand
CTGGCTTTCCGAAAACACCAGATAATTTTTTCCTTTCGGGTTTCCTTGAGTTTACCCCACTGTGTCATGTGTGGGTAAAGACCAGTTTTGAAAAGGGTGGAACGTTTGCGAGCACCTTTTGCAAAATCGTTTCCACGGTTTGAGTGAAATTTAACGCCTATGTACTTCTGCAGGAATGACTGAAAAACCCGTGTTAACAAATCAGGGATTGGCAATATTATATTTGGCCATTTTGCGGTACAGGGTCATTCTCGACCATCTGAGTTTATGGGCGGCCTTGCTTTTGTTCCAGTTTGTGGCGTAAAGGGCGGCCAGCAGGCGATCTCGTTCATTAGACGGAAGGGTCCGGGTTGATTTGAGCCGGGATATGAAAAGCTCTGGAAGATCCATGTAGGCAACCGGGTGGCAGGGAAGATTTATAAAAGCAGCCTCGATGAGGTTTTTCAATTCACGCACATTGCCTGGCCAATGATAGGCAAAGAGGATTTCTTTTGCCTGACGGGTAAATCCTCGAATATCCCGCCTGTATCGGGAATTGGCGCGGTTGATATAATAGTCGATAAGCAGTCCCAGGTCTTCTTTACGTTCACGCAAAGGTGGTATGACAACTTGGGCCACACCTAAACGATAAAAAAGATCGTCGCGAAAAAGGCCTTTTTTAATCAAATTACCCAGGTCCTGATTGGTGGCGGCAATGACGCGGATATCGAGGGGAATACGTTGCACGCCCCCCAGCCGATAGGTTTCCTTGTTTTCAATAGTCCGCAGGATTTTGGTCTGGGCTGAAAGGCTCATATCCCCGATTTCATCCAGAAAGAGCGTGCCGCCATCAGCCTGCTCAAATTTACCTTTTTTTGCCTCTACGGCACCGGTAAAAGCCCCTTTATCGAAACCGAACAGTTCGCTTTCCGTCAAACTATGGGGAAGGGCCGCGCAATTGATACACACAAACGCTTTGGTTGCACGCCGGCTGTGTTGATGTACGAATGCGGCGGCCAATTCTTTGCCGGTGCCGGTCTCGCCAGTTATCAGCAAGGTGCTGTCCGACGCCGCGACTTTTTTCAAGTAGGCTTTTAGCTCTGTTATCCTCCGGCTGTTTCCCACCATGTGCTGCAAAGGCATGCCTGTATCATGCCCTTGACTGTTTTTGAATGGAGAAGACAGGCATCTTAGGATCGACTCATGCAGTTCATCTTCTTCACAGGGGTATGACAGACAATCGTTGGCGCCAGCCCGCATGACAGCCAAAACATGAGAAGCGGAAATCTTCTTCATAACGACCACCACAGGCAGCCATGGATCCTGCCCGCGGACCAGGTGAATTGCGTTTAGATCCAGGTTTGTTTCATGGTGTTCCACTTGTAAAATAACCAGATCGGGCTGCATTTTCCGGATTTTATCCTGAAGACCTGTAAGGCAGGATACGCCGACAGCCTGGTAGCCTTCAGAAATCAATAATTTTTTTACTCGTTGCATAAAAAGCTGATCTGATCCGACCGTTAGGACTGATATAGATTCCATGGATCGCCTCCGTCAAGCTATCGTGCAAAATTTGTTTTTGACCGTGATTGATTTAAACGCACGAACCTAAAAATCCTTCTGACCCCTTTGCTAAATGGGAACACGGCTATCTGAATTCAGTAGTGCGCTGTAGGGAAGAAATTAGCTGAATGTTAAGTTGTGCTCAAAAATTGCTTTACTGTGCCTGGCGACTTGGCAGTCGTGGTCCTCGGTTTCTGAGCAAATTTCCGCATCGTTGACCTCCTTCCGTCCTTTTATAATGCCTCATTGGGAGCGGCTCAACAACACCATGTTACAAAGAGCAACATTGCGGTTCAATCGAGGGTGGGGGAGGATACCACCATTTGTGCTCTGGCTACGATTTTTATGGCTTGGTGTTATTTTTTTTGCAGTTTTTTTACTTTTTTAATCAGTTCCCGGGAAGGAAATGCCCTTATAACCAGTTAAGGCCACCGGCTATATGAATTTTTAAATTCACTTGAAAATGACCTTTAGTATAAACTCAAGAGAATAAAAAAGTCAATAATTATTTAAGAAATTTTCTATTTTTTGCAGTGGAACTCTTCCAGAATTGAAATGAGTGTAACCTGTTTGTGTGAAATCCTATTTTTCTGTAGGTGCGAATTCATTCGCACTTTTAATCCGGCACGGATTTACAGAAAATTCCCTAGAGGCCCCCAGCAACTTTTTCCCTGGAGGAACGGGCATAGACACTATAATGGACATCGGGGTTCACATTGTGCGAATGAATTCGCACCTACAATTGAGCGCAAGTCTTTTTACACAAACAGGTTACACTCAATTGAATTTGCCTGATGAGTTTGTTTTTAGGCTGCCAGGGAGTTTTTTGCCCTCACCCCGGCCCTCTCCCAGAGGGAGAGGGAGTGTTTTGCCCTCACCCCGGCCCTCTCATAGGGGGAGAGGGAGTGTTTTGCCCTCACCCCGGCCCTCTCCCAGAGGGAGAGGGGAGTTTTTTCCCCTCACCCAAAGGAAATAGGGAGTGCATTAGTTAAGTTGCTTTTGGGGATGGGGGAGGGGGCATTTTCTGATATTTGCTGATGAAAAACCAGACCGGTAATCCTGCCAGAAGGATTGCCATGCCCACTAATGCTCCTTTTCCCGTATAGATAAGGCTTGAGTAGAGCATGTACCCGGAGGCGAGCAGAAACAGAATCGGGGGAAGGGGATAAAAGGGGATCCGGTAGGCAGAGGGTGGCGTTTCGTTTCGAAATCTGAAAACAAACAGAGACAAGGTTGTAAGTAAAATAAAGAACCAGAAAACAGGCGCAGTGAAATCGACAATGGTTTCTATGGCCTGCTTTGACAATGCGCCCACCCCAACCAGAAAAAGCGCCATGGTGCCTTGAACAAGCAGTGCGTTCACAGGAGAATTTCTTGACTTGTTCCAGTTTCCCATAAACCGGAGCAACCTGAAATCTCGTCCAAGAGCGTAATTGGTGCGGGCACCGGTTATTATGGTGGCGTTCGCCGTGGATATTGCGGCAACAACCACAATCAATACAACAAACAAGGCACCCACCGGACCAAATATTCGTTCAGTCAGATCAAATGCAACGGTTTCTGACTCTCTCAAACCCTCAAATCCCAACACGTATATATAACTCATATTAACAAAGAGATACAGAGCGGTTATTGCGACAATACTTAAGACAAGCACCCGGACAATTGTCTTTCTGGCGTTATGAAGTTCTCCGGTAAGATATGCGGCTTCACTCCAACCGCCGTAAGTGAGTAAGACAAAAATCATGGCAAGCCCGGCGGAACTGCTCGAGAAAGGCCGTATTTGGGTTTCCGAAAATGACAGGCTTAAAGCCTCGGACGATGGATTGACGAATGCGGCAATAACTATGCCCACAAGAGCAAGGATGATGATGGATGTGAGAGTATTTTGCGTGCGCCTGGAATGGCTTGTTCCCATGATATTGAGTGCTGTCAGGATAAAAACAGTGACACCGGCGTAAATGGATGAACTGTATGTGCCCAGATCAAAAATAAGGGTGGCATAATCACCAAGGATAAAAGCAATAAGAGCGATTGACCCTACTTGTATAACAGTCATTCGTCCCCATGAGAGAAAAAAGCCCGTCACCTGTCCGAACCCTTTTCTCAAAAAATAATATTCCCCTCCGGCATTTGGCATGGAGGAGGAAAGTTCGGCATAACAAAGAGCCCCCATCAGGGAGATGAAACCTCCAGCTACCCAGAACAATAAGAATTGAAGCTCACCGGATGAATTGGAAGCGATTATCGGGGGAAGGCGAAAAATTCCTATTCCGACCACAATTCCAATCACGACGGCTATTGAACTTAAGGTGGTAAAAGAAAGCTGCGGGCCTCGAAATTCAGATTGGTTCATCTTATCCTCAGTTTCGCATTCCAGTTTTCGACCCTGGTGGTCCGGCCACTAGTTATGTGCATTATTCCGGTTATGGAATCCCCATCAGCTCGTGCGCTGAAAGCATAGCGTTTTGCGTCTTGAGGATCCTCAGCCAGAAAACTTACCCTTTCTCCGGCGACAGCAGGATCCCGAACTTGCAATTTCTTGTTTCCTTTACTTAACTTGACACTTATTTTTTGAAAATCCTGTTGAACATCCATGATGAAATTTTCACCATCAACACTCCATTCCCATCTTCCCCTGATATCCGCAGGTATTATCCAGTAATAAACATCGCGGTTGTCTTCCCGAACATGCTCATCAGCTTCCCACCGCCCCATGCTGAAATCATGTGATACTATCCGGGTGCCCGGCTTAAGTTGTTCAAAAAGAGTGGGCTTTAGACTTAAGTTTACATGCTGAAAAAGATACAGGGTAATTACGGTTGCCCTGCTGATATCAGCCTCGAACAGGTCTCCCTCAAGAAACTGGACCCTTTCCGATACTCCTGCCGATACTGCATTTTGTGCCGCCTCTGTGACTCTCTCTGGATTCAGGTCCACACCATGTCCGAAAGCCCCCCTTTGAGCAGCTGCTATTACAATACGACCGTCTCCCGAACCCAGGTCAATGACGTAATCTCCAGGGCCGACCCTTGCAACGTTTAGCATCGCTTCTACAACTGAATGTGGCGTTGACACATAAGGCACATCAAGCTGTTGGGCATGACAGGTATCGCCTGCGGCCAGCAAGAACCATGACAAGAAAAACAAAACTGCTGAAGACAGGGTTAATCTCTTGAATGTTTTCATTAATGATTTTACTCCTTTTTTCCATTAAAGCATGATCAGCTTATACAGATCAATATCAGATTTCATCTCTTTAATGTAAAATATTTAAGCTTAACAATACAGCTATTGCTCTATTTTACCTTTTAAAAAGGTGTATATGAGTCTGGGTTGTCGAACTTATGCATCATTGTCATACAGAATCCCTATTCAGGCGGCCCGTGCGCCTGTTATGGATTACATAGCATCAGAAGGTGCCAATGGTATTTAGTGCCTGTCCGGAATCTCCTATACTCCCTCTCCCTTTGGGGGAGGGCCGGGGTGGGGGCTGAATGATATCAGGAGGTTATCTTTCCCTCCCCCAGCCCCTCCCAGAGGGAGAGGCGTTTTCGGACAAGCACTAATTATGCCAAAATCTTTATTGATAAACATCGGGGTTCACATTGTGCGAATGAATTCGCACCTACAAATGAGATAAACATCGGGGTTCACATTGTGTGAATGAATTCGCACCTACAAATGAGATAAACATCAGGGTTCACATTGTGCGAATGAATTCGCACCTAATAATTGAGCACAAGTTTTTTGCACAAACAGGTTCAATGTTATTCGTTTATACTATCCTCCCAGGATTTTTTGGCTTTCATATCACCAATGAGAAACCGCACGCCCTGGTTGTCCACCGGGTTCAGCCAGAGGATCTGTTCAAAGATGTGCTCCGCCTCTTCAAACTGTCCAAGACGCCAGAGGCACAAGCCATAGCCGTGCATGCAGCGCAGAAACGGACGGTTATTGATCAGGCTCCACGGCAGCACGCCGGTAAAATCGTCACCCAGAGATAACTCGCCGATGCGTAGTCCGACTTCGTAATGCCGGATGGCATCTTTTGGACGGAGGTGAAAGATAAAAGTGCCCAGATGCGAATGGGCATCGAGGCAGCGCAGGTCTGCCTGGCACAGTTCCATTAAAATCTGAATAGCCTCTGCCCCTTTGCCGGCATCTTTGAGATCGTTGGATATGGTGATGGGGTCATTGAAAAGATCGTCAGGATCCTCACCGGGCAGAACCTGTTCCATCTCATACATGGGGCGGGGACCGTGAGCAATGATTGTCCGGACCCATTGTTCGTTAGCTTCGTCTTCGTCTCCCCAATACTCTCTATTGGGGTCCCACATGTCCATATATTCAAGCCCAAGGGGTATCAGATCAAGGGCCTTCACGTCGATTCGAATCGACTGGATATCCCCGGATAGATAGGGATGTCCGCTGAAGCGCCACTGTTTTCTGGGCGTTACCGTGAGAATGGAACCGGGCACCACTTCCCAAAGGCGGGTTGCGCGCAGGGTAAGGACCCGGTCACTTTCCAGCAACCGGCACCGAACGGTGCGCTCCTTGACTGCGAGGGCAACCATTTCGACGGGTTTGCTCATGTCGATCTCATCATCTGCTACCTTGTGCTGCCGCCCGCGTGGGGAGGGTTTCTGCGTTTCAGCAGGGTAAGGTTCGAGGTTGAGCCACTTCCGGTAGGCGGCGATATAGGGTGCCCCTGCCGATGTTTGTGGCAACACGACATCGCAGACCGCCACGGCATATTCGTACCCGTCATCGCGTCGGCATCTTGCCGTCAAACCGCGTCGCTGGTTACCGTCATAGTCAACACCTATAACCGAAACCGGTTCTCCGATGACAAATCCGTCGGCAGGCAAGGCAACATTGTCCTCGAATGCATGACGAAAGGCCTGGAGCTGCTCATCATCTCCGTAAGCATCGACTGTGATTTTTTCGATCATCTTGTCCAACGCGTCTATTTTCTTAAATCCCTTGGAGCTTCGTTCCTGCATTTTTTATTCATCCTTTCAAATCCCATGGGCAGGCGTACCATGAAAATGGTTGCTATCCAGTCGGCCACATAGACATGGTCGTCGAAATAACGTTCCATCAGCTTTTCACGTTAATTTATTCGCCTTTTCAAATCAACACTTTTTTATTTCCAGCACCGTATCTGGTCTTATACGCGCTTTGCAAGGGGACTTTTGAATTTTGGAATTTTCTCGGTGCAAATGGGTGGGTTTTTAAAAATGAGAAAAACTTTCTTTTTGTCGGTTTCAAACAGACCGTATGGTTTTTTCGTGACCATGTTCTGTTTTTTAATGTATAAAAAAGCAGAAGAAAGACAAACAAGGGGGGCATTATTTCTTGCCACATCTCTTAAATCCAAGACACCCATTACAATTTTTTAATGAAAGGAGCAGATTATGTATGACAATCTCCTGTTTTTGATGAAACCATTCATATTATCTACTTATTGCCAGTCGCATAATATCACGACTCAGATTTCGCATGTTGTATCAGCAGCGTCATGGAACCATTAAGGTGGTCTGCGCCAGGCCCATGGGTATAGTTATGGATTATATGGAATTACTTGAAAAATACAATATTCTGTTAGAAGAGAAAAATCGCTTATCCGAAGAAAACAGTCATTTGAAAGCCCTTCTCGGGCTGGCGAAGCCAGGCTCTCTTCCGAAGAGTGCATCTGAGATTGAAACAAACAATGAACGCAGCGATAAACTGCCGGAAGAAGACTTCTTTTCATATGTGAACACCAGATCGGATACTTTATCAAAGATTCGCCTGTTCATGTCCCTGTTCAGATGCCGTGAGGATGTCTACGCGAAGCGATGGGAAAATAAACGCAAAGGTACATCGGGATATTCGCCAGTTTGCATCAATCAATGGCAAAAGGAGTTATGCCGCAAACCCAAAATTCCCTGTTCCAAATGCCAAAACAGGTTGTACGCCGCTTTAGATGAAGATGTGATCGAAAATCACCTGCGGGGAAATATTGTTGCCGGCATTTATCCAATGTATCCCGATGAAACCTGCTGTTTTTTGGCGATTGATTTCGATGAGACAGATTGGCAAAGCGATATCTCTGTTCTGAGAGATCTTTGCACAGAGTATAAAATTCCTATTGCTGTCGAACGATCAAGGTCCGGAAACGGTGGTCATGTTTGGTTCTTTTTTGAAAATCGCACATCCGCTGCTCTTGCCCGCAAATTCGGCACCGCGCTGCTTACTTGTGCTATGAGCAAAAGATATGAGATTAGGTTTAAATCATATGACAGGTTTTTTCCCAGTCAGGACACCATGCCCAGAGGAGGATTGGGAAATTTGATTGCGTTGCCGCTGCAAAAATCTGCCAGAAAAAATGCAAGCAGTGAATTCATTGATGAAAATTTTNAGGCCTATGATGATCAATGGGCATTTTTATCTTCCATCCAAAAGTTGTCCGAAAACCAGCTTGACCCTCTTATCACGGAACTCTGTCCCGGTCATGAACTGGGCGTATTAAAAATTGATGAGCAAGAGGAAAAGCCCTGGGAATCTAATAAACAAGAGATTAAAGTTCAAGCCTTTGACTTTCCCAGGCGAATCGATATTGTAAAAGCCAACATGGTCTTTGTTCCGAAGGCGGGGATTTCTCAAAGGGCTTTGAACAAGTTGAAAAGGCTCGCGTCCTTTAAAAATCCAATGTTTTACAGACAGCAAGCCATGCGGTTGCCGACCTATGGACATCCAAGGGTGATTTCCTGCGCGGATGAAACAAAAGAATACCTGTGTCTGCCGAGAGGATGCAAACCCGATTTGTTTCAGGAACTTGAAGGACTTGGAATTGATATCAGGTTTTTCGATAAAACGTTCGCAGGAAATCCTATTGATGTGGAATTCAACGGACAACTAAGAGATGAACAAACCATAGCTCTGCAAAGCCTGATGCAGGACGATACCGGAATACTCTCCGGCACCACGGCTTTTGGAAAAACGATTGTGGCAATCAAGCTGATTGCTGAAAAAAAAGTGAATACCTTGATTTTGGTAAACAAGGTCAGCCTGCTTTCGCAGTGGAAACAAAAGCTGATGGAATTTTTAATTGTAAATGAACCACTGCCGGAAGTGCCTGCAGCCACAACAAATAAAAGGGGGCGAAAAAAGGAAAGCAGTGTCATCGGTCTGTTTGGTGCAGGTAAAAACGCGTTAAGCGGCATTGTGGATATTGCCGTGATGCAATCGCTGAGCCGGCAGGGGCAGGTCAAAGAATTCGTGAAAAATTATGGCATGATCATTGCCGATGAATGCCATCACGCATCAGCATTCACCTATGAACAAATTCTTAAAAGGGCCAATGCAAAATATGTTTATGGGTTGACTGCCACGCCTGTAAGAAAAGACGGGCACCATCCGATTCTGTTCATGCATTGCGGCCCCATCCGTTTTCGGGATAATCCCAAAAAACAGGCGGAAAACAGGCCGTTCGACCACTTCATCGTTCCGCGATTTACCTCTTTGAGGATTCCTTTGAACTGTGACGAAAAAGAGGTGCCCATCCAGGATTTATACACCGAAATTATGGAAAGCGAATTCCGGAATCAGCAAATCATCGAAGATGTGCTGAAAAATTATCATCAGGGCAGAAACTGCATTGTTTTATCGCTTAGAACCGCACATGTTGAACTGCTTGCCCGAAAACTGAAGAAAGAAGTTCCGGAAGTCATTACACTTATGGGTGGTATGGGCAAAAAAACAACGCAGAAAGCTTTTCAGGAACTAAAAAATATTGCCGAAAACAAAAACTTCATACTGGTGGCTACGGGGCATTTTATTGGCGAAGGTTTTGATGAACCTCGCCTCGATACGCTATTTTTAGCCATGCCGATATCATGGAAAGGTACGTTGCAGCAATATGCCGGAAGGCTCCACCGTCTGTTCACAACCAAAAAGGAAGTTCGAATTTACGATTATGTTGATATCCAGGTAAAGATGCTGGAAAAAATGTATCAAAAACGGCTCAACGGATACGCCTCCATGGGATATAAAGCCAAAGCCGGTGAGTCCGTGGATTCATCCATGGATATCATATTCAATAAAGATAACTTCTTACCTGTTTTCAATCAGGATGTGCTTGCTGCCAAAAGAGAGATTGTCATCGTAAGCCCGTTTGTCAGAAAAAGACGTACTCACCAAATGACGCAGCACTTAAAAATCCAAACCCGCATAAATGTCCGCGTCATCGTTGTAACCCGGCCGAAAGAGGATTTTGCAGAAAAGGATCACTTATCCTTACAAAATACCTTGAGTTTGCTGACCAGCAACGGAATAACTATTGTCCTTAAATCAAATATCCATCAGAAATTTGCCATTATGGATCAAAAGATTGTGTGGTATGGCAGTATCAACCTGCTAAGCTACGGCAATGCGCAGGAAAGCATCATGCGCATTGAAAGTTCCCATATTGCAAATGAATTATTGAAAAGCATCGAAGAGGCGTAATTATAAAGGATTTTGGGGCGACTTGTTGAAGGAGTGCAAAAGCTGTGCTTTTGCATTTTTTTCGTTGCCATACTTTGCGTGGGAACAGGGGTATAAAAATTTTCACTGGTTACACAAATCGAATGACGCTTGAGGCAACCTAATGTATATGGCACAATCCGAAACTCGGGGAATTTGGAACGAGGGCGGGTTTGGAACCCGCCCCTACAGGTTTCGACCGGTTTATATTCTACAGATTTTCAGAAAATGGTTATGGCAAGGATAGAAGGAGGAGATTATACTTTTCCGTATATCTCCGACCGATAATTTAGAAACGGGTTTGAGTATTCATATTTTCCTCCTTCCTGTCGAACGTGTAGTTGTGCGGCGCGTGGCAGTGACTTGCGGGCTGATAGGGCCTCTTCTGCATAGCACGCCGCCCCCTCGCGCCTGCACCAGTGCATGGTTTGATGCCCTTAGACCACTTCGAGATGAAGGTTTTTACCAACCGCTTGCGCATAATTCACCAAAGTTGAGAGGCGGATATCTTCAGCATGATTTTCGATACGTGATATAGCAGATTTTTTTGAGTGCAAGGAACAGAATCGAACTGTCGACACGGGGATTTTCAGGCACCGCCTTCGGGTTTCCCATATTCCTTATTTTACCGTAACATGCTTTAAATAAAGGATTTCCCTATTCAACTTTTTCCGATTTTAACCGGTTATGGCACATTTTGAAATGAATGTATCACACAGATTCTCGCACAGATGTTGCCCTTATCTTTCCATGTGGCGAACGTACCCTTTTAACCTCGGGATTATCGGGGTAAAGACAAGGGAAATTTATGGCATAGGGCCTCATGTTAGATTTTTGTAAATATCTTTCCGGTGCCCAATTCTCTGGATTTCGATTGTTAATTCAGCGGACAGGATTGAATAGACGATGCGATACTTACCTGAGCGGATTGTGTAACTACGTTCCGATCCTGCAAGCTTGCGGCACTGTTTCGGGAATGGATTTTCAGGCAATTTTTCAACTGTCGCCAATATTTTTAAAATTGTCTCTTTCGGTAATTTTTTCAGTTCTTTTTTGGCAGAGAGTTTCCATCTGACATTATAAGATGCCATCGTTTTTGAGCTCTGCCAATAGGTCTTCATGGGAAATGGTCGGCTCGTTTTTTCTCTCGGCAATGACAGCCAAGTCTTCAAGATCTTCCATCAATTCCAGGAAATCGGAGATGGAAAGGACCACTGCTTTTTTATTACCTTCTTTGTCCGTGATGAATTCCGGATTTAATTCTTTTATATCAATCATGTTTTTCCATTTCTTCTATGGACTTTTTTTCTGAAATTTACATCAAAGTAAACCATATTTTTGTTTTTTTCAATCTGTTTTAAATTGAATGATCCGAATTCTCCTTTTTTGAAAAGGGGCGAGCTGGGTGCTGATTGTCAACCTATCCTTGACCGACATTCCGGTAATAAGCAGCGGAGAGAGTGGTACGGGAAAAGAGCTGTTTGCCCGTGCGATTCACGAGGGAAGTTTGCGAAAGCAAAGCCCGTTTATAAAAGTAAATTGCGCGGCTTTGGATGAAAACCTTTTGGAAAGGAAGCTTTTCGGCCATGTGGAAGACGTGCTATAAAACGAGTGCCCGACTCCAACGGGCTGGGTTTAAATTTTTGTGTTGACTCAAACCATAATCAGTTGTACGTTATACTGTACAATAAAGGAGATGTCATATGAAAGCTATAACATATACAGCTGCACGGCAAAATTTAGCAAAAACTATGGAAAAAGTTTGCCAGGACCATGCTCCCATTATCGTCACACGAAAAACATCCGATTCGGTCGTCATTATGTCGCTTGAGGACTATGAAGCATTGGAAGAAACAGCGTATCTTTTACGATCTCCCAAAAACGCCAGGCGACTCATTGAATCCATTGCCCAACTCGAAGAAGGTCGTGGATCCGAAAGAGAGCTTTTGGATTGAAGCTCATATTTTCAGATAATGCATGGGAGGACTATCTATGTTGGCAAAAAACAGATAAGAAAATCCTCCGCCGTATAAATACCCTAATTAAGGAAATCAAGCGTAACCCCTTTGAAGGAGTCGGTAAACCAGAGCCGTTGAAACATGCGCTGTCAGGATACTGGTCGCGCCGCATTAATGAAGAGCACAGATTAGCCTACAAAGTATCTGCCGATTCCATCCTGCTTGCTCAGCTTCGATACCATTATTGATATTACACGCTTTCTTAGGCTATGTATGCATAGCCCTTTCAGGGCAGGATTCGCAGGTTGCAAGGTAAAGGAGGCCTGAAAGGTCGATACATAATGCAGCCCAGGGCAGCGCCCTCGTCGTTATACACAAGTCTGGTGATACCCCGGCTGTACCGACGTTAAGCTAAGGGTTCAATAAACTTGTGTGGGTAAAGACCAGGGTCAGACACAGGGAGCGCCTGGAGGGGGTTAAAAGGATAACCCTGATGCTGAAGGATTAGCTGGCAGGCTTTGCGCGCCGCTTCATCTTTCTGATGGAGGTCATGGGGCGCCACGGCTCGGAAATTGGTACTCTGGAAGAGGATGATTACAAGGAGAACGGCGAGGAAATCAGGGAGCTTCTGCAGCTGGTGAGGGATTAAGAAGGAGGGGAGAAGGGGGATGGGAAAAACCTTGATCATCCATAACCCGGCAGCGGGCTTTTTGTGCGAAGTGGCCCACGGCACCGACCGCAGGCTCAAAAAAAACCTGGGTCGCCTGGCCTATTACCTGAAGGGCCTGGCGGAGCTCTCCGCCGTTGAGCCTGTAGAAGTTCAGGTGAAGGTGGACGGCGGTGAGGCTTTTGCCGGGAAAATTTTCCTTTTCATGATACTGAACAGTTCCATGGCTGGCAGTTTTCCCCGCCTGACCCCCCATGCCTCTCTCGGCGACGGCAAAATGGACCTTTTAATCATCAAGGAATTTCTGCCCCTGATTTGATCTGGTCTTTACCCACACATGACACAGCGGGGGAAACTCATGGACACCCGCAAGGAAAAAATTATCTGGTGTTTTCGGAAAGCCAGATTTCCCGGAGGGAAAAGGCTATCTAGCCGGTGGCTTTTAGCCACCGGTGCAAGTTATGATTTTTAAGTCTCGGAGGGACGATGTATCTATCCTTGTTTTCATTAGGCAGGCGCCTATTTAACTAACGGCCAACCATCCTATCAGTGACGTAAATTAACATCGTCCCTCCGGGACTTATTTTTGAGGGTGATTCTCCGGTGGTTAAAAACCACCGGCTAGAAAACCTAACCCCGGTCGGGGATGTTTCTCGGAATTTGGAGAGTTAGTGATACTGAACGAGGGATGATTCAATGACATTAACATAAGAAAGAAAGGGTAAAGACCAGTTTACCAAAGGGGGACTTGCTGCACCTTCCCTTAGGTTAACGCCTATGGGCGGAGGCCGGAATCTAAAAGATGGAAGAACCGATGTGGATAGCGCTGAAAAGCTTCACTCCGTGCCCGGCTTTTGCCGAAATGATGTTGAGGAACTTTCCCGATATGAAATCGCCAACCTGGAAAAAGATTCCTTTGTTCTCTCTGTTTAACTTCTATCGTTAAAATACCTGGCAGTAATCGACAACGTGATTACAAAAGCAGATGTGATTGAGGCCATTTACGGCCTCAATCTCTATTTCGATGGATCAAGGGCCCTTAAATTGTAGATGGTTGCATGATCGCTCATTAAAATGAGGATGAAAATTGATTCAAAGATTAATATTTGAACGTATGGAGATAATACACAGTCCACATGACAAGTTTTTTGGGCGTATCCTTTCGGTTAAGAAAAATGCGGTCAGCCTGCTTCGCAATATTTTACCCGAATCGCTGCAAAAGCATTTGATTACAGACTTTACGATTCTGTGAATGAGGACCCGGAGCGTTATGAATTCAATGAGCAGCTAAAGGCATTGCTTACCATATGGAGATATTCTCACAGCAATGAATTCATGGGCTGCTTGGTCAAAGTTTTCGAGTCGATCAAAAAAATACAGCCGGAATCCGAGTTTATGGATTTCCTGGTAACCGTGATGCATTATCTTTACAGCATCCGGGGTGAGGAAGAGTACATAGAGATTGAAAAAATAGCCGAAAAAGAATTATCGGAAAGGGGTAAATATATGGGAACCATAGCCGAGATGTTGGAACGCAGGGGCGAGCAAAGGGGCGAACAGCGGGGCAAGCTTGAAAATGCCCAGGAAATGCTGCTGGAAGCCATGAGCGAACGGTATGGTATAGTGAATCCGGTGCTTGTCAACCAAATTAAAAATGTTCAGTCTCTGGACATTTTAAAAATGCTGTTTAAGCAGTGTTTAAGGGTTAGTTCCCTGGAAGAATTCAAAGACCAGGTCCAAAGAGCCACAGAGGATTAACCACAAAACCAATCTGAGCGGTTTGTCTCTAAATCTCCGTCATTCCGGCCGAGGCCGGAATGACGGAGATAGAAGAACCGATATGGATAGCGGTGAAAAGCTTCATTTCGTGTCCGGATTTTGCCGAAATGACGTTAGGAAACTTTCCCGATATGAAATCACCAACTTGGAAAAAAGATTGCTCTGTTCTCTCTGTTTAACTTCTATAGCCTTCAAGAAAATGTTTTTGGCTGCGTTATCGGTCGGAGATATACGAAAAAGTATGATCTCCTCCCTCTATCCTTGCCAAAAACATTTTCTTGAAGGCTATATATATAAACTGAATTGGATTAAAATTATGGCATGGACAAAAAAGACAACAACCATGGAGCTGACAAAATCCATGACAAGCTTTTCCGGGATGTGTACAGCCGACCGGCCAATGCCGCCGGATTTCTCAGAGGTTTTCTGAGTTGATGAAAAATGTCGCAAAACTGGACTGAAAAATCCCTCCGGTTTTGTTCCTGCAGATGAATAAAAAAATGACAGAATTCAGCAAAAAACCCTGGAAGGGTGACATGTTATAGCCGGTGGTTTTTAACCACCTGGTAGGATCATATTTAAAAAAAAGTCCTGTAAGGACGACACAAAAAAGAGGCTAAAACAACCAAGCATTGAGAACAAATTTAGGATGATAATACAGACTCCAGAAAAGGGTAATTTTCATCATCCCAGAGGTTTTCTGCCGTCGGAAATCCGTAACGCCCTGGATATGGACCATTTGTCCGTTGATAAAAAAAGCTATCTCAGCGAGGATTATAAGGAGCATTTTACCGACCTGGTGTTAAGACCCGCTTCAAAGACCGTAGTCAGGACCCGGTATTTGTCTATTTTCTTTTGGAGCACAAAAGCCATAATCCGGTCAGGCCGGCATTTCAGCTTCTGCGGTACATGGTGGAACAATGGTATAAACTTGAAAGTCTAGTTAAGATACCTGGCAGTAATCGACAACGTGATTACAAAAGCAGATGTAATTGAGGCCATTGAAAACATTTTTCCGGGAAAAGGTGTAGATATGATACAAGGATGGGCAAAAGAATATGTAGAGGAAGGCATGCAAAAAGGCATGCTCCATGATGCAAGAGAGATGGTTTTGTAGGCGCTTGAAGCTAAACACAGCAGCGAAGTTCCCCCGGACATCCACAAGCTGGTCCAGGGTGTGAACAACCGGATAGTGCTGAAAAAATTACTCAGGTCTGCCATCCAAAGCAAAGATATTGAAACATTCAGAAAATCCATCGGGGTGCTTACACAGGGGGAACCGACTGGAGAACCCTGAAGAGTCGACCGTTTTATCGGACGGTGGGCTGGAACAGTGATCTTTAAAACTTCATCCCGAAGGTTTTTCTGGAGCCGAATATGACTGCCCTTTTGACGAACAACAACCCATCCGTCTCGTTGCAGGGCTTTTATGACTTTTTCATAATCCAGGCTTGGTACCTTTGTCATATGGCGATCTCTGTGATTTCAGTATCGGGAGAAAAAGTAAGATCGTCATCAACCTGTTCCAGGTATAACTCGATGGCTTCTTTAATGTTAGCAAGGGCTTGCTCTTTTGTATCTCCTTCGCTAATGCAACCTGGAAGGCTGGGCACGTATACTGTGAAACCACCATCATCGCTGGGTTCAAGAACGACTTTTAATTTCATTTTCATTCCCTCTCAATTTTTAAAACACTGTGTTGTCTGTCTGCCGAATTACAGCCATTAATTCTGGGCATGACTTTATGAAATTTCTCTTTAAAACATACCAAATCATGAACTCTATCTGCAAGATCGAGAATAGATAATCATCACATTATTTAAACTTTTTTCCTTTTTCAGCCATTGATAAAATGATATCTTCCTATGCATGGTCACCTACCAAGATTTAAAATCCGTTGCCTACCTAAATGAGATCATCGCTTATGTTCAAAACCTCCTGAATATCCGAAAACAAATGGAGTTGAGATTATGAAAACAACTGTTAAAGTACGCCCAAAATCAAATGTTAATAAGGCGGAATTGAGCCGCCTTATTATCGCCTTATTCATACCGGGATCAGTCCCAACCGTTCCAAAATATCCCCAATGTCGCTGCCAGTGGACTCCGGCAAACGGCCGGCAGCAATGCTGAGGCGCACGGTGCGTAGAATTTCTTCAGAATCCATGTCGGCGATTTCACAGCCTTCAGCCGGTTGGTTTTCCCATCGGATGCGGCTGTGGGCCCTTTCGCCTAAAAGGCGCTGATAGATTGTTTGGGGTAGAATTGACGTCGTCGAGCTGATCCGCTGGTACCGCCGCCCATCAAATGCATAAGGCCGAGATTCCGGATTAGGAATAGCTTCCAGGACAAGCACTGACTTGTTATCCGTTACATTCACACGAATTTGATTAATAAAAGCCGGCGGCTCGAACTTCTGGAATACTTCCGCCACGTCCCGAAGTGTTTTGTCGGAGATTGCCAGCAATGTGACCGCAGCATTGATTTTAAGATCATGGCTTTCGCCGGAAGTTTCCTTCCAAACGCGTGCGGCCAGCTCCAGAAAAGCGTATGTCCGGCAAAGAGAGAGTTGCCTTACTGTCAGCCGCGTTAAAATGTCGGACAGGGCTGCAAAAAAATTATTGGAAAAGCCGATCAAAGCTTCCCGGCTTTCGGCGATAGCCGGGTCCATTTGAATCAGGTTTCTGGCGGTCTTCCACAGCGATGTCAATGGGCGAACACCAAACCGCTGTTGGGCCGGTTCAGGCAGGTTGCCCAGCCGTTCGCAAAGCAGGCGGGTCAAATGCAATTCGGGACTGTAGGCAAACTCATTATCCGGAGTCATTGCATAAGCCGGATCTTGTCCCAATAGAAGCCTCAGCCCATGCTCCGATTCCAAGGGAAGTGCGGTACTGTTGATCGTATGAAAGATCAATGATTCAGCATAATCGTCGGCATCGTTTTCAACAGGACCGAGCAGAATGAAACAAAAAGGCGCCAGATATTTGGGTGGAACGATCTCATCTTCAATCAGGGCTTCGGCCCTGGCCAGGGGGTGATTACCGTCTATGCGGCGAATCAGTTTCTGCGCTCTAATTACCTCCAGATGATCCCGCTGAATTTTTATCTGTTGTATCTGCTGGTGCTTGCCGCTGAAACGGCGGCTGATGCTGACAAGCTCTGCCTCTTCGGACTCAACACCGATAACCTCTATCCTGTTCGGTTACTTCATTGTATATACTGCGCAACGACAATATGACTTGAGTGTAACCTGTTTGTGTGAAATCCGATTTTTCTGTAGGTGCGAATTCATTCGCACTTTTAATCCGGCACGGATTTACAAAAAATTCTTTAGAGGTCCCCATCAACTTTTTCCCTTGGAGAACGGGCATAGACACTAATGGACAGAGGGGTTCACATTGTGCGAATGAATTCGCACCTACAATTGAGCACAAGTCTTTTCACACAAACAGGTTACACTCATATGACTTCGGTGATAAGCCGACTGTCGCTCTGCTCAAGGTAGTAATTTTTAATGTCTTCGGCGTGTTTTTCATTCAACCGTCGCTGATGCCCGATCACTTGTCCGGGTTCGGCACCATCACTCAGCTTATAGGAAATCGAGATAGCCGCCAGATCAATCAAATCGGCAAAACCGCGGATGATTTTGGATATTCCCAATACGCCTTCTGCGAAATAGCCTTCAAATTCGATCGTTTGGCTTGCCGGAGGCATATCAAGTATCCTCCACTGATTTTACGCCGAGGATCATTTTTTTTGATTATAACGGATTTGGGGGTAAAAATTATTTCTGAATAAAAATATATCGTCCCTAACGGGACTTGATATTTATAGCAACACCATTTCCTATGATTTCAAGAGTCCCGTAGGGACGAAATATAAAAAAGACCGTTATAATTATAATAATTTTCACACCCCCAAATCCATTATAACCAGAATATTTCTTTCCTGTCCAAGGATTCTGAAAGTATTTACTCCTATTTGATCATTTATTCTGGTAACCTACAACAGGTCCCAGGCAGACCCTTAGGTCCTGCAGTCGTAACTGGTATAGCAGAGTCGTGGTTGCAGCTTACGCAGAGCATGGGTGCGAGAAAAAAATGCAAAAGCAGAGCTTTTGCACTCCTTCAACAAATCACGCCTCGCCCCCAAAGCCTTTACAATCAGTAATTTTTCACACAGGTTCTCCCACTACACGAAATAAAAAAGGGATTGGCTCTTTCGGACCAACCCCTTGAACTTTTTGGCTCCCCAGCACGGACTCGAACCGCGGACTCGATGGTTAACAGCCATCTGCTCTACCGACTGAGCTACTGGGGATCATTTATGTAAAAGATTTTATTAGATGAAAAAATTAAAAATGTCAATGAAAAAATCAAAGTTTTGCAAAATGGTTGATTATCATGCCTTAAGAAATGAGGATATGGTTTTTTGGGCACTTCTTCGGGCTGATGTTGGCTGAAAAAAATGATCCCCGTCAATGACCTCGAACCGGGTCAGTGGGCAGATTTTTAGAATCTCATTTTCATAATGGAAACGATGTTTTGAATAAATATTTAAAACCGGATCCCTTTTGGCGTACAGGCATAAAACCGGTGTTTGTTGCAGCAAGGTTCTTTTGAGTGGTGCAAATAAAAAAAATTCAAAAATCACGTCTCTCAGATGGGTTCTTTCACGTTTGAGCACACCAAACGAGTGTTTGTCCTTGGCTATGTCGGGGAAAAGAAATTCCGTATATTTTCTGATGGCCTCGGTGATGTTTTTTTTCAGGGTTTTTCTCAACGACAGCTTGCGGTAATAACTGATAAAGGATTTGATTACGGCAAATGGTTTAAGATCGGTAAGCGGATTGATCAGCACAATACGGGAAAAGGGTTCACCCAGGCTGTTAGCGGCATAGAGCAGTGGCATGGCCGAATAGCAGCCGGCAACTCCAAAAAGGGGAACTTGCATATCCCGGGAGGTTTTTCTGGCTTCCTCGGCCATGATTAAAGTGTTTTCAATGCTTGTTTTCAGGGAGAACTTATCTGTTGATTTTCCATGGCCTGAATAATTAAAGGAAACAATATCCAGATTCAGGCGGGCCAGCCATCGGAAGAGATTCAATTGCTGGGCAAAACTTCCGCCAATCAGCGGTGGAACAAAGACCACACCCCTGGATATATCGGCATTCAGCCTTGCCCATTCAATCTTGCGGTCTTTTGGATCGAATCGAAATCCTCTTTCTATTCGTGTTCCCATATTCATACTTCTATGGTGTGGTTTTCATCTTTTCCTTCATTTACGGATAGCGAACATCATTTTCGCTGGAATCCACCTCCTTTGGAAATTCGGTGAAAGGAAAAGGTTTGATATTTTCATTTAAGGTCATATATCTTAGCACCTTATAAGCATAGGTGGAAACTTTATTGGAAAATTCCCTGACCGGCTCGTTGTGCTTTTTGGTTATAAAGAGATATACATATTGAAAAATTACTGTTACCTGAACAATGGTTTTAATAATTTCGAAAACGATTAAAAATAAGATGGTAAAAAGAAGGCGAACGGCAATTTGTATCCGACTGGTTTCATAGGGCAGTTGTTGCATGGTCACTCCTCAAATGCTGCTGTATTTATAAAGGTTTGAAATATTCAATGGATGGAAAATCCAAGAGCCGGTTTGTCAAGTCATCAGGAGCAAAGGGTAAATTAGAAAAAATTTTGTATTCCAATTTGATGGTTCTTTTCCAAAGTTGGGTGATTTTGTCTCGATGTTCGGTAATTTTTCCATAATGCTCCAGGATGTATTCCATGCGCTGATTAAACGATACGATTTTATCGTGAAGCACTCTTTTATCGGCATAGTTGACAATCTCAGCCTCATGAGGAAATCCATTGAAATTATCATAGTTTTTCAAGCTTACATGTTGAGCGATGATATCGCCAACTTCGGGAAAATTCAGGTCTCGCAGCAATTGTCCGCCGGTTTGCGCATGGTTTTCGCCGGTCTTAAAACTCCGGGTTTTGGTGATATCATGCAGCAAGGCGGCTGCAAAAACCAATTGTCGATTCAACGGTGCGTTTTTAACCATCAACTGCTCTGTTATAAGCAATGCCACCCGACTGACCTGAATGGAGTGGTGGGCAATATGCTCCAGCATTTCCATTTCCCGGATCAACTCGAAACATTCTTTTTTTGTCGGTATTCTCATTGGTGTTATCCTCACATTAAAGGTATATTTTATCAAACAATGCGGTAAAATACCATATCAATGTCATTGCCAGTCACCTTAAGGATTATTTAAAGGAAATTCATTAATGAAAATTTTATTGATTTATCCCAGTTTTCTGGAAGAGCGAATTGATAAAGAAGATATCGAGGCGGTTCCGATTGGTTTGTTTTATATTGGGGCGGTCTTAAAGGATAGTGGCTACGATGTGGAAATATTAAACTGGCATGACATTCACAAGTCGCCTGAGAAAATCAGGGAGGTTTTGGTTTCTAAAAATCCGGATGTTATCGGATTTTCCATTGTTCATGCAAACCGTTGGGGAGGCATTGAAATTGCTCGCATTGCCAGACAACTGAATTCCGGTGTGAAAATTGTGTTTGGAGGAATCGGTGCCACTTTTTTGTTCGAGCATCTTCTGAGCAATTTTGAAGAGATCGATTTTTGTGTACTTGGTGAGGCAGAGTACAGCTTTTTACAGCTTGTCCGGTGGCTTGAGAAAAAAGAGGAAATCGTGGATCCAACAATTTCCGGTATTGCCTACCGTAAACAGGGTAAAATTGTATGCTCCAGGCAATCGGAATTTATTAAAAACCTGGATGATTTACCTGATCCGGCCCCCTATTTTACTTTCCAGCATGTTTCTTTGAGCCGGGGTTGTCCCGGAAAATGTACTTTTTGTGGCTCTCCTCAATTCTGGAAACATCGTGTTCGGTTTCATTCGGCAAAATATTTTGTTGACCAATTGGAACGGCTTTATCAAAAAGGGGTTACCTTTTTTTATGTTTCCGATGATACTTTTGCACTAAAAAAAGCGCTGGCAATTGAGGTATGTGAGGAGATTTGCCGCCGAAAACTTCTGATTTCATGGGCAGCCATTTGTCGTGTAGCAGATATTAACGAGGAAATTCTTTACCGAATGCGAAAAGCCGGATGTGTACAAATCAGCTATGGAATCGAAAGTGGTTCTGAAAAAATCAGAAAGCTTTTAAACAAACCCCTTAAAAATGAACATATCAAAAAAGTTTTTGATTTGACCACGGCCTACGGCATTTTACCGCGTGCTTATTTTATCTATGGTTGCCCGGGGGAAAGCCGGGAAACCATTGAAGAAACCATTGCATTGATCCGTGAGATAAAGCCTCTGGCGGCCATTTTTTATATCCTGGATATTTTTCCCGGAACCGCGCTCTATGAAGATTGGAAAGAGCAGAAAATTATCAGCGATGATGTCTGGAAAAAGAAAATAGAAGACATTCTTTTTTTTGAAAAAGATCAAAACTTGACCCAAGATCAGGTTCTGGCTTTTGGAAAAATGTTGAGGCACAGTTTTTATAAAGGCCTTCCTGACTTTGTGGATGCAATTGGGCTTAAGGATCAAAAAGATCTTTACGTTTATCATTCGGATTTTCTTTCCCGGCTGGCAATGACATTCAGCCACGGAGATTATTCCCTGATCGAAGAAATCGAGCGGTCCGATGACATTGCTTTTAAGCTTTACGAAAGGGCTTTATTGTATTATCCGGATCATCGGGCTTTTCTGGGGTTGGGGATTATCTGCCAGAAAAAAGGTTTATATGAAAAATCGCTGGATTTTCTTGCAAGGGGATTAAGCTATTATCCAGCAAGTGAACCTTTAAATATCTGCTATGGGATAAGCCTTATGAATATGGAAAAATTTGAATTGGCCCTGGCTGTTTTTGAAAAATTTCCAAATTCGGCTCAGGCGAAAGCCTTCAGAGTGTCGTGCCAGGAGGCTGTGAGACGCAAAAATTCCGATGGTTGGAATTAGATGCTTATGGGATTTTCTTGTATTTATGCTTTGCGTGGGAACGATTTTACAAAAGGTTATTGCAAACGTTCCCCCCCTTTTGAAACTGGTTTTTACACATACATGACACAGTGGGTATTGATAACATACTGATTTTATGATGTTGTGATCTATAATTGTTTCAACAACGACGGTGCCAATTTTTTTCTTTTTATGGCCCTTTGTTATTTTTTATGTCGCGCCCTTTCAGGGCTTAATATTCTGGGGCCTCAACCCAGGGCCCTGCCCTGGGCTGCATTATGTATCGACCTTTCAGGCCTCCTTTACCTTGCAACCTGCGAATCCTGCCCTGAAAGGGCTATACATACATAGCCCAGGGCAGCGCCCTGGGTAGAGGCCCCAGAACATTAAGCCCTGAAAGGGCGCGACATAAAAAGTAACAGAGAGCCATAAAAAGAAAAAAATTGGCACCGTGGTTGTTGAAACATTTTGATAGATTACAACATCATAAAATCAGTATGTTATCAATACCCGCTGTGTCATGTGTGTGCAAAGACCAGCTCTGGGAGAGGGGTTGGGGTGAGGGCAAATGAACCTTTTGCCACAGTTCCTGCAAAACCGAATCAGTTTCCTGTAAAACGTCGTTGCTCCAGAAACGAACCACCCGAATCCCTTGTTCGTTCAGGTAAAGGGCGTTTTTGAGAATATTAGGCAGGATGGATATTTTGCCCTCGTCCTTTTTGCCTTCGGCATTTTTCCCCTCACCCCTGACCCCTCTCCCAGAGGGAGAGGGGAATTTTGGCGCTATATCGGGCTACCAGTTTCCATTCGTTGGCCGTATCTTCATCGGCGGACCCCGACCCTCCCCCAAAGGGAGAGGGAGTATAGGAGTTTCCGGACAGGCACTGCTAAATAGGAGGAGACATAAGCAATTGGATCGGTTATACTCAAAAACTTAAAGGATTTTGCAGGCCAATTTTGTGACAATTTTCATCGCCCCAATATTAAACCCTTGCTGATTTAAATAATGCAGTATCATTTTTTTATTTTATCGTTGGCATTTGCCGTACCGGGAATACTGATCTACTGGTTGCGTCCGGATTTGCGTATCGTAATACGCCGTTTAATATTGTGCAGTATTCCCTTTGCTTTTACAGAATCTTTGTTCTATTCAGATTACTGGGAACCTGAATTTCTGTTTGATTTGGCTGCAAAAATCGGCTTTGGGATCGAAGATTTTCTTTTCGTGATGGGGCTTGCATCGTTTACGGGAACAGTGTATGCCGTGGTCTTTCGAAGAACAATTTACGCTGATATGAATGTGGCCCGCGGATACATTGCCTTGCGACTGGGCATCCTGGCTCTCATAACTATCGGTTTAACCCTTATTCAGCTCATACTATCCATCCCCATTATTTATGGGACATTGATGACCATGCTGGGTGTTGCACTTGGAATCACCTGGATTCGGCGCGATTTGATAATTCCCTTGTTTCTGGGAGGACTTATCTCGACAGTCATCTATTTTGCAATATGCAGAATCGTGTCGCTGGCCATCCCTGAAATTTTCGAATTGAATTGGAACCTGGATGCTTTTTCCGCAACCTTCATTCTGGGAGTGCCTCTGGAAGAACTTCTATACAGCTTTGGCGCCGGTGCTATTGGCAGTGTTTTTTATCCCTTTGTTTTTTCATGCCGGTATGTTCATTGGAAGGCGGTCTCATGAACAAATTAAAAGCATGGATTCAGGCATCACGGCTGCCATCGCAAAGCTTTATCTTTTTACCTTTGCTGTTGGGCCAAGTTTATGGCGTCATGGAACATCAACTTTGCTTTGATTGGACGGTTTTTTTCTGGACTGCACTTTTCAGTTTTTCGATTCAGCTTTTTATTGTCTATGGTAATGATTACAATGATTTGGAAGTTGACCGGTTGAACGCTACATTCAATCTTTTCTCAGGGGGTTCCCGTGTGCTGGTGGAAGGTCATCTCTCACGGAAGGAGTTGGCGACAGGCATTTGGGTTATGGTCGCAATGAATTTATTTACAGGAGCAATGCTGACATTTATTTATGAACGCTATTTTGCCCTTCCCATTGTTCTATTGTGCATGTTGCTGCTTTTTTTATACAGCTTTCCGCCGTTTCGATTTAATTATCGCGGAGGCGGCGAGTTTCTGCAGATGATTGGAACTGCCTGCGTTTTGCCTATCATCGGCTATTATGCGCAGTCGAATGTGATAAATCCTTCCCAACTGCCATGGTCCCTGGTTTTGATTTTGGCACCCTTCCATTTATCCAGTGCTGTATCTACATCACTTCCCGATTACCCATCTGATAAGACAGGCCGAAAACACACCATGGTGGTTATTCTTGGACCACAAAGAGCAAAAATTCTCGTCATTATTCTTAATTTTATCAGTATTTTTCTTTTTGCTATAACATGGTGGACAAATTTCAAGGAACCGGCTACATATGCAATTCTTCTGGGCCCCCTTGCCGCTACCCTGGCAATGATTTCTCTTATTCGTTTTTCCGATCCAGGATCATCAAGATTGACAGCTTTTGTCGGGTTGAATGTTGTTGGAGTAACCATTCTTTTTCATCTGATGATGATTATTAATATCTGGCATCCGGGGTGAGGAAAATTGTCACAAAATTGACCTGAAAAATCCTCTGAGTTTTGTTCTGCTGCATAGTTCTTAGATATCAGGTGTCAGGTGTCAGGTGTCAGGTATCTCCAATTTGTATTTCCCATAT
>SL_3KL_010_SEDDRAFT_10000981_pt1 | contig 25204 bp, 18 predicted proteins | sample SodLakKL_010_SED_2_FD_10381 | JGI IMG/M metagenome (IMG submission 10381) | reverse complement strand
GGCACATCCAGGCCGCCGCGAGGCCGGAGATTCCGCTGCCGATCACGGCAATGTCTTTCGTGTCAGATCGCACTTTTGTGGGGTAGTTGTCCTGGAACGTGTGATTCGGGAATGCTGCGTACGCGTTTCACCCAGATAATAGCCGGAATCGCATGAAGGAAATTGTGTTGAATCGGAATGAAGTTGGGTTTTGGGGGCGGGGTAACGCGTTGGCTTGTGCTGAGCACCAGCCCGCTGCCGCGGAGCAAACAGGATGCGGAAAATCAGACATCTGGAAATAGGGTCTTTACGAGTCAGGACACGTGAATCTGTTTATGTCGATGGATTCATTGTCGACCGTCGGGGACGTAGCCCCGACCTACGATCTTGACGGACCACTCATCATTGCCAACGTACAAACTTGCGCGACAACTCAACCACCGGCGCCTGCTCCGGAGCGGTCGCCACGGTGCGAATGCGAACCCAGCGTGTGCGGGTTTCGTGATCCATCAGGCGGTCATCTCGCAGCACCCCGGAAATGGCCCGGTCCTGGCCCAGGCCGGTCTCGATGATGATGTCGACAAAGGCAGCCCCCGGCGCAACACCCTCGCGAAACTCGAATCCGCGCCAATTGAACCCATCATTTCGCTGCAAGGCGCCGGCATCGGCCAACAGCAGCTCCAGGAGCGCCGCGACAGAAGGCACCCCTTGGTGTGAAATGACATAGGGCGCTTCAAAGTCGAGCTCGGGGAGCTCGCCCTCCTGCCAGTCACCGTCGCTTGCATCGATGACCGAAGTCAAGCTAGTGCATGGAATCCCCAGGCAGTCCATTGTCTCGGCGAAAGCATCGGGAATTTCGGCTCGCGATATGGCGATCGGCAAGGCCACGGTGCCGCGTAACGGGCGCGAAGCCATGCGCCAGGACACATGCGCAGCCTGGTCAGCCTCATCGGCCGGGCGGACCCGGTCCGATCCATGGATGCGGATCAATTCCTGGCGATGGGCCGGCGCCAGGTTGAAACGGTCCACCTGGACCGTGCTGACCTCGATGACCGGGCTTTCATCGTCCGGACTAAAGTGCTGCAAACCGTAACGCAGGCGGTAACGGGCCGGTTCGACCCGCCCTTCCACGGCCTCCATGTTCACCAGCGCGCGGGTCAGCGGGCCCAGATCATGACCGGGGAGAAACACCGAGTCCGAATCGGTCTCGAGTTGTTCATCCAGAGCTTGTTGCAGCGGCTCCAGGTCGAGACGCTCGTAGGGCGTCGACATGACATGAGCATCGGCGATATCGGTGATGGAGACAGACTCACCGGCCTGGACATTCAGGCCAAGCCCCATCCCCCACCCGGCCAGCAGGCCAATGGGAAGCCAGAACTTCGCGAATTCGAATTGCATATTGGTCCACATGGCGCGAAACTTGAAGGTACATGGTGCCACAAGCCACGGCTTGCGCGGTTATCATGCTTGCAGGATTGGGGACGCAGGTAATAAGGAACGCCCGGAAAGGCCCGGGAGTATCCAGAGGAAGGGACCATGCTGGTGATTGTCAACATTGCCGATTTGCATTCGGCCTACGACCACTACCCGCGCCTGGCCCGGGTGGTGAGTGATCTTGCCGAATCGCACGAACGCGAACAGTTGCTGGTGCTGATCAACGGCGATGTATTCGAGTATGGCAATGTGGTCGGCAGCCGCTCCGAGGGTGAGCCTGACTGGCTGTTTCTCCAGCAAATGGGCCAACATGCCCGAATCATCATCAACATCGGCAACCACGAGTTCGACTTTCACTCCCCGGGTGAATTCATGGCTCGGGCTCGCGAGGCCGGCATCACGGTCATTGGCAATCTCGGTGTCGCTGGCGTGTCCGACCTGCCCAGGCCCTGGGTCGACATCGAGCATGCCGATTCCACCCTCCGCATCGTCGGCCTGGCCACCAGTTCGGTCAATACCTACCCGCCCGACTGTCGCGAGGACCTCAAAATCCCCGAACCCGCTGACTGGCTCGAACGCCATTTCGAGGAGCTGACCCAGGATGTCGACCATCTGATCATCGCCTCTCATGCCGGGGTTCATGCCGACCGGGCAATGCTGGAATTCCTCGATGGCGACCCGCGAGTCCTGTTCATGGTCGGCGGTCACAATCATCTGCTGATTCACGAGAATGTCAAAGGCATCGAATACCTGCAAAACGGCCTGAAGGGCGAACGGCTGAGCATTGCCAGGATCCACACAGGGGAAGCCGGCATGCAGGCCGGCCTGGACATGATCGAGCTCGAATCCCTGGTTCATACCAGTCAGGGCCTGGAAGATGCCATCCAGGGCATCAAGAGATTGCACCTGGATGAGGAGGACCTGCAAACGGTTGGTCGGGTCGGCAGCGATCAAACATTGGCCGAGGCCGCGCAATGGGCCGTTGAGGCCTTGCGGCGCGGCAGCGATGTCGATGTCGCCGTGCTCAATCACACCTGCTTCGGATCGGGGCTGACAGCCGGGCCGCTGAAGCGACATCACTTCGATGAATTCATCCGTTTCGACAATCGCGTGATGGTCGCCGAGATCGACGGCAGAACGCTTGAGCCCATCCTTTCCCAGGCCAACCAGCATCGGCATAAATCCATCAAAAAGCGCAGTGGTGACTTTCTCTACGCCAGCGATCTCGATATTGATCCTGATGGGACGTACCGACTGGCCACCTCGGCCTGGATTGCCGACGCCGCCAACCAGCATCGCTATCTTGGTGTGTCACTGCCCTTTACAGAGCTGTCCGGTCTGACCACCAAGGGGTTGTTGATGGATGCGCTTAACTGAGGCTCCCTAATCTATAACCTGACTCAGATCGGCAATGATCTCCTCGGGATCCAGCGGGGGGAGAAAATATCCCTTCAATTCGGCTTGCGGTCCAATCAAGGCCAACGCACCTGAGTGGTCAATGGTGTAAGCCCCATCGCCGTGCGGCACCTTGACAAATCCGAAATCCAGGTTGTCGCACAAGCGGTTGAGCGAACCAAGACTTCCGGAAACGCCAATGAAGTCCGAATCGAAGAAGCCCAGGTAGCGCCTGAGCTCATCCGGTGTATCGCGCTGCGGATCGACGCTGACAAAAATCCCTTGCAGCGTCCGCCCCTGCTTCTGAACCGCATCCTGAACCATGCCCAGCAGATTCAAGGTCATCGGGCAAATGTCCGGGCAATGCGTAAAGCCGATAAACAACAGGCTCCATTGCCCTTCAAGGTTTCTGGCGGTGAATGGCTGTCCCGAATGATCGATCAGGCTGAAGTCGGCAATGGCCCTGGGCTCGTTCAGGGACACACCATGGGCCAGTTCGAATTCAAATCCGGACGATGACTCCTTCAATAGAATCCAACCGGTCAGGATCGCGATGATGGCCAACACACCAAGCGATGAATTTCGAAGCATTTTTCTCAGAACCTCGAAGCGGTCAGTTCGATATCGGCATCGGCCCAAGCCTGCACGAAGCGCGCCTTGATCTCGTCGGCCTCCTCGTCACGCTCAAGTTCCAGCAGAGCCTGATGAAGGCCGAACAGCGACCAACCGTTATCCGGATTACGGCGTAGTTCTTCGCGGTAGACGGTCTCGGCATCGGCAGGGCGGCCGGACTCAAGCAGCACTGCACCGAGAATCTGGCGAACCGGGTGATGCCAGCCGGGAGGTTCATCATAGGGAATGTCATCTTCGATGGCCGCCGCCTGCCGCAGGATTCCCACGGCCTGCGACGAATCACCATCAGCGTGAGCCAGCTCAGCGGCAACAATTCGTTCAGCCACCTGGACGCCGTAGGTCAATGGATAACGTCCAAACCATAGCATCTGGTCAAATGCGGGATCCTTGGCTAGCACGGCCAGGGATTCATGATGTGCCCGGGCCTGATCCTGCTGATCCGTCCGGACTGATGCAATGGCCATGGCGTAATGCCATAACGCGTTCTGATACGGGAGGTCATCGGCGGGTTGATCGGTTTCCAGAATCTCGTCCCACAACCCGAATCGGACCTTGGCAAAGACCGGCGTAAAGGAAAAGTTCTGCATCGCCTCGAAACCCGGGATTCGCATCAGGTCCGGGTCGCTGGTACGCTCGGCCGTCGATGCGGCTGCCGCCAGCGCCGTCTCGCGATCACCGATCATGGTGGTGACAAACCACAGAAAATGATGGTTGTGGGGGACATATCCAATCGGATAGACGCCCGGCTGAGGTCGACAAATGGCCAGGTAGGCATCATCAGCCGCGATTGCATCCCGATTGACATCGGCCGCGTCGCGCCAGCGTCCCACCCGAGCATAAATGTGCGAGGGCATGTGCACCAGATGACCCGAACCGGGGATCAGTCCACGCAGACGATCTGCGGCCATGATGCCGCGTTCCAGCTTGTCGCCATCGGATGCCTCCACGGCGTGGATATAAAGATGGAGTGCCCCGGCATGATCAGGGTCACGATCCATGATTGATTCCAGCACTTCGGTAATCTCGGTGGTATTGCCTTTCGGTGTGATCCCGTCATCTTCCCAGAAGTCCCAGGGCTGCAGATTCATCAGCGATTCGGCATACAGGGTGGCTGCATCCAGATCTTCGGGGTAGTTCCCGACCACCTCGCTCATGGCTTGAGCATAAGCCTGATCCAGGCCGGTGCGATCTTCGGGAGGATCCTTGCGGAAACGGGTGGCCAGTGCGCTGATATAGGCTTGCTCGCGCTCACTGGCTCCACTCGACAATGCCATCGCGGCCTGGGCACGCTCCCAGGCATCGGCATTTCGCTCGGGGTCCATGGGTGCATTGAGATGAGGTCCGAGCACGAGTGCCGCACCCCACCAGCACATGGCGCATTCGGGATCGGCCTCGGCAGCCTTCAGATACGATCGTTCGGCGGCATCATGGTTGAAGCCATAGGTCAGCATCAGTCCCTGGTCAAACCACTGCTGCGCCTCGTCGCTGGTGGTGGTAATCGACATGCTGTGATCGCCCAGTCCCTCCAGTAATGTGGCGCCGACCGGGGCCAGTTCAGGAATGCGGGGCTCAGCTTCGTTGACGTGCTGACTGTCAGGCTGCGATTCGCACCCGACCAGCGCGATGGCAATGACTGAACAGATCAGATATCGGATTGGCTTCATGTCACTCTCCAAGCGTTGAAATCTTCCGGTTACGCCCCCTGAGAAACTAAAAATCATGTCCGAGCACCTGTCAGCACCGGAAATTCAATTTGTCCTTCCTATAAACAATCACGGGAAAAGCGGTTTGAGTCCGCCAAATGTGGCCGGAATGGCGAGGATTTTCTCAGGCATCGACGGGTCATTTTCCTAGGCGATTGCAGGATGAAATGCCGTATGGCAACTCCAGGACTTGTTGAGACACTGTAGCCAACACGAAATCAACCCGAGAGGTGTCTCATGAAAACAAACTTCATCCAGCAAATCATTCGTCCGCGCTCAAGCGCCATCACACTACTGACCATTCTTGCGTTGGCTGTGACTTTCCCGGCCATGGCCGATACGGAATTGGCCGGCCTGAAGCTGAATGGCTCGAATCAGGATATGCGGGTCGGCGGTGAGCCGGTTCGCCTGCACGGCATCAGTTTTCCGGTTGAAGACAACCTCTGTGGAACCGGTCCCGAAGAGTGCCAAGCCCTCGCCATGGAATTTCTGAATAACTGGATTGAACGTCCCGAACTGGTTCAGTGCAATGTGCTGGCGACGCTTTCGTCGGGAACTCACCTGAGTCGCTGCTACTACAGGGGCGAGGAGCTGGCATCCCGCCTGGTCAAGCGCGGCCGGGCCGTGGCCGATCGCCGTGCTTCGCGCCGCTATGTTCGCGACGAACATGAAGCCCGCCGCAATGAACGCGGTTTCTGGGGACCGGATTTCAGAATGGTTGCACTCACCAGTGATCCATTCTGAAAAACCGCCTGGACCATGACCGGGCAAGAATGGAAACCGCATTCAGCCCGGTCAGGAAGCTCTGGCCCGCCGGCTCCGCCGAGCGGGCCATTTTCATTGGACCAGCCCTTACGCCAGGCACCCCGGCCATTCAAGCAGGATTCAGTCATCTGGTGATAACATTCATTCATCGTGAACCACCGGGTGAATCATCCGAGGAGAAAAGCCATGTTGACGTTTCATCGATCATTTCTCAGTGCTGCTGCTCTCACGTCTCTGCTGATGGGCGCGTCGGCAATTGCAAGCGTGTCCATTGATTTTGTTGATCACGAGCGCTTCACCGACCTTGGCGACCATCCGGGCCAGTACGATCGCAATCTGGAAATCCTGAAAGGATCCTTCGTCGACAACATCGGTCCCTGCCTTGCAGAGGGGGAGCGCGTGGAGATCACCGTCCACAACGTCGACCTTGCGGGCTTCTACCAGTACTGGCGACCCGGTCCCGGGGTACGCGAAATGCGTGATATCGACCTGCCCCGGATCGACCTGCAATACACCCACTTCTCTGCCGATGGAACCATCATCGCCGAGGGAAGTGAACGGGTGGCGGATCTGAACTACCTGCATCGCGGTACCCAGCGTCGTGTCGGCAGACCCGAAACCCTGCGCTATGAAAAAGACATGATTCAGCGCTGGTCGAAAAAGACCTTCTGCGACGACTAGTCGGCCATGCGGCGTGCGGGTCCACCGGAATGGCCAGGATGAAAGACTCGCCCAGGCGAGTTGGGCAATGTCGGGCGCAGGATAATCTGCAGTTGCAGGCTGGACGGGCTTTACGGTGAGCAACCAATAGAACCCCCTCTTGGCGCTCAAGTCGCGCCAATGGCCAGTGTCAGTCAAACTGGCGGAGCTCAGTTAAATAACTTTTATTCGACCGATTCCAGGCACTGGCATAATAGCAACCGTGGTGTGCCACCCGGATCGCTCATGACCAAGCCTCCTCCCGACAATACCGACCCCCCAATCGACGACGCCACCACTCTTTTGCATGGGGAGAACGGGAACAATGACCGGGAGGCTTCGGACGAAAAAAGCTCGGAAGATCTGAACCTGCCCAACTACCGGGTCATCCGTGAACTGGGCAAGGGCGGCATGGGTCGGGTTTTTCTGGCTCGTCAGACCGAGCCGGTAGAGCGAGAGGTGGCTGTGAAGTTGATCCTCAACCGTATTCGCAGCCCACTCAACGAGCAACGCTTCCAGGTTGAACGCCAGGCCCTGGCCGAGATGCGTCATCCGGCCATTGCCCAGATTTTCGATGCCGGAACCAATGCGGATGGCTATCCCTACTTCGCCATGGAGTATGTCCCTGGCCTGTCAGTGATGAAGTACTGCAATCAGCACCGTCTGGACCTGCGCCAGCGCCTCGAATTGTTCATCCGTATCTGCCAGGGGGTCTCGCACGCTCACCAGAAGGGGATCATTCACCGCGATCTCAAGCCCGCCAATATTCTGGTATCCGAGGTTGATGAAATCCCCCGGCCGAAGATCATCGATTTCGGCATTGCAACGGCAGAGGCTTCCTCCCGCGAACGACGTTTCGAAAGTTCGGCAGGAACTCCGATGTACATGAGCCCGGAGTTGTTCGAGGACCGTGTCAACATCGACACGCGTTGCGACATTTATTCGCTTGGAGTGATTCTCCATGAATTGCTGACCGGGCAAAGGCCCTATGAATCCGGGTTGTTCAGCGCGACCGATACCTCCATCATCCGTCACAACCTCGCCACTCATTCCCCTCGGACCCTTTCCGCGCTGATTGATGCAGACGGAACGGATCCCTCGAGAGTTGCTGGTGAAAGAAATACAACTCCCGGAAAACTCAAACGCCGGCTGAGTGGAGATCTGGATGCCATCGCGCGCAAGGCCATTCATGCTGACCGTAACCAGCGCTATGCCAGTGCCCTGGAACTGGCCGAGGACATTCGTCGTTTCCTGGCCCGTGAACCCGTGTCCGCCATGGGTTCTTCCACGACCTACCGATTCAGTCGCTTCATTGTCCGCCATGTCTGGGGCGTGACCGCTGCAAGCCTGGTTGTGGTATCGCTGGTGGCCGGCCTGGCCGCTGCCGTCGTGGCCATGAACGAAGCTCGACACCAGCAACAGATCGCAGAATCTCGCCAGCAGGATCTGGAACAAATGCTGGCGTTCCAGCAGTCGATGCTCGGTGATATCGATCCCGGCATGCTGGGCCAGGGCTTTGTCGAGCGTTTGCGTGGTCAGTATCAGCGCTCCTTCGAGGAGCACGCCGATGGCGAGATCATGCAAGCAGGCATCGAGGCGTTCGACATTGCCGTCAGCCAGATCAATCCGACCGACCTGGCCCAGGACCTGATCGATGAATTCCTGATGCAAAGAGCCGTCGAGAACATTGAACGTGACTTTGCCGAACAACCGCTGGTCAAGGCCGAGCTGTACGCAACTGTGCGCGATGTCTATGCCAGTGCGGGAATGGTTGAACCCGGCATACCCCTGGCGAGAAAGGTCATAGAGCTACGGTTGAATGAGCAGGGCGCCGAGACGCTCCCCACCCTGAAAGCCCGTCATGAATATTATCTCTTGCTGGTCAAGAGCGGACAGTTCGAGGCGGCTCGGAGTGAACTCGACCAGATCCTATTGAAAATCAAGCCGACTGACGCACCTGCTCGGGAACTGCATCACTCGGCACTGGACAGCCTGGCCAATCTGCTGGTCGATACCGGCGAATACGATCAAGCCCTGAAGCAGGCTGAACAGAACCTGGCCCAGGTCGAGCTTGAACTGGGCCCTCACCATGAGCGCACAGTCAGCGCTATCAATACCCTGGGCTATGTTCATGCACGCTCGGGTCGAATAGAAACCGCCCTGGAGTACTTCCAGGACAGCCTCGACCGTGCGCGTGATAATTTCAATGAGACCGAGAGCACCCATTACAGTGCGTTGCTCAATGTTGGCGCCGCCCTTGGCATCCTGGGCCGATATGAAGAGGCACTGGAGATCGAGCGTCAGGTCTACGCCATCCTGAGCCAACACTTCGGTCACAGAAATCCCTCCACGCTGCGCGTCATGAGCAACAAGGCCATGACCCTGATGGATCTGGGCCGCTACGACGAGGCCCTGTCGCTGACCCGCGAAATCCTGCAACTGTCAAGAGAAACCCATGGCCAGCACAATCCCGTCGCTCTGCAGGTCCAGATGAATCTCGGCGAGCTGCTTCTCAATACCGGTCAGCATGAACAGGCCCGGGATACTCTTGAGGAAGTCCGCGAGTGGCGCCAGAGGCTGCTGGGCGATGATCACCTGGATACACTGAACGCCACCCAGCTGCTGGGCATCGTCTACCGCAATCTGGGCGAAACCGATCAGGCGCTGGAACTGCTTGAGCGGGTCTACCGGGGGCGAAACGAGTTGCTGGAACCGGGCCACTCCGGCATTCGGCGGGTCATGCGCGAATTGGCCCAGACCCACCGTGAAGCCGGGCATCGCCAACAGGAAACAGACTGGATGGATCGCCTGGTCGAAAAACTGATCGAATTTGAAGCACTCGGCAGCGACCGTGCCATGCAGGATGTCCTGCGTCTGATCGAATTGCGGGCCGAGCAAGATCAGACTGACATGCTCGGCGGGCTGGTCGGACAAGTTCGGTCGGCGCTCCTTGAGGCTGATCAACCCCTGGAGGAATTCGAGGCCAGGCTGAAGGAGGCTCTCAAGGGAATCGAGCACTGAGCCGGACGATTTCCGCTAGACTGGCAGTTCCCAATTCGACCCTCCCGGACGGTATAAAAGATCGTGCAGAGTTTCCTTCGCCCTTCGCTTGCCCTGGCCATGGTGATCGCCATTGCCGGCTGCCAACTCCTGGAACCACGCCCGCACGAACCCGACATCGAGGCGCCCGAAGAACCGGAGCGGGTGATTCCGGAACCCGAACCTCCCCGCCTGTCGACCGCCATTGATTTGCTCCAGGACGGCGAGAATGAAGCTGCGCGTGAACTCCTCGAGCGTTACCTGGATGAACGGCCTGGTCATGCCGTGGCCTCTCGCCTGATCGAACAGATCGATCAACCGCCGGAACAATTCCTCGGTGAAGAGTGGGTCGAAATCATGGTGCAACCTGGAGATACGCTATCCGGCCTGGCGGCCGAACATGCCGGAGACAGCATGTTATTTGTTGCCCTGGCGGGACTCAACGGCATCAAGCGGCCTCGCCTATTGCAGCCCGGCACCTTATTGCGTGTTCCTGCCCCGATTGCAGACGAGGAGCCGGAGCTGGACACCGAACAGATTGCCATTGCCAAGATCGAGTCGGGCAACAGACGCCAGGGGCTTGAGCTCTTGCTCAGCATGGCGCGCGCCGGAGGATTGTCCGATTACGGGCGCTACAACCTGGCTGCAACCGGGCTGGAGCTGTCCAAAGCGGCCATGGAACGAGGCCAGGCCGATTCGGCGGCGTCCTACCTTGAGCAGATCGAGCCATGGGTGGAAGGCACGGGTCTGAATTCCTCCTTTGAAACACAGCAAAACCGCATCGCCGCACGTCAGACCTATGAATCGGCGCGCCTGACCGACGATCCCGCCGAGCGCCATCAATTGCTGTTGCACGCACTGGAGCTGGACCCGGAGTATGCCGCCGCCGCCCATATATTGAGCGGACTGGAGGCCGAGCTGGTCGAGCGTTATCACGATCAGGCACTGAGAGCCTGGCGGCGGCAGGAAGTGGAGCAGGCCGCCGAGCTCTGGGAACGCGTATTGGCGATCGACCCCGATTTCGAGCCAGCCATGATCTATCTGGATCGAGCCCGCGAGATCCTGGATCGACTGGAAGGACTATGAGTGATTCTGGGACTCTGAATCAGCCTTGCGCCCACCAATGGGCAGGACCTTGGCACGCCCTCTGGCAGGGCTGATCTCCACGGTCCGGTCCAGGACCGCCTCATCTTCGTCGATCGGTACGCTTGAGGCGCCCGGCTCCGAGCGCAGTTGCTCGTGACCATAGCGCTCCTGCAGACGCACCGCCATGTCATTGAATCTCCGGATCAAAGGCGAGGTCGCGTCATGGCGTGAGGCTTTCAGGCGGAAGTCGTATTGCCCTCTGGCAATACGTTGCAGGCCCCACCCCACCCGTTGCAGGGAACGCTGCTGCACGCGAGCCAGCCAGGCAAACCCGGATCCAACGACGATCACCGTGACCAGAAAGACAATCAGCAGCATGGACATTGTGGTGCGGGCAGCCGCCTGCAATTGACTACCATCGATACCCAGATGAACCTGGCCAATGCGACGCGCCTGAAACCGGACCGGGATCTGGAATTCGAGATGGCCATCATCCAATTCGACCAGGCGCGCAGCAGCCTGGGGACGCTCAATGACCCGGCCAGCCCGTTCGGGCGCTGGCTCACCTTGCAAGAAGGGATCCGTGCTGGCCTGAACCATACCATCGCGGTCGCTGACATGGAGGAAAGTGACCTGGGGGTTGACCGAAAAATCCGATACCAGATTGGCCAGCGCCGTGGCATCTTCAAGCAACAAGGCCTCGGAAATTTCCCTGGCGATCACGCTGGTCAGCGCATCCCCATAACCGTGCGTGGTCTCGGTCATTGCGGCGGTCTGGCTGTGGTAGACCCAGCTCAAACCGACGCCGAGCACGAGTGCCAGGCACAAACTCAAAGCCAGCGGCCAGCGCCAGGTCGATGATGCCTGACGCACACTTTTGAGCAACCCACGATCCAGGTCGGCACGAATCTCCTGCAATTCCTCCAGAACCACGGTGCCGCTTTGATAGCGCGCCTCGGGTTGCTTGGCGATCAGGCGATGGACCAGTTCAATCAGCTCGACCGGCGTGTCATCATGGACCGGATTGAGCCGCGGTGGATCCTGCTGAAGAACTTCGCGAATCAACTCACCCATGGAGTCGGATCGAAATGGCACATCCCCACCCAGCATCTGGTAAAGCACCACGCCCAGTCCGTAAAGATCGGTACGAGGATCGCAGGATTCGCCGCGAATCTGTTCGGGCGCCATGTAGCGCGGGGTACCGGTCACCAGACCCTCATCCTCCTTGGCCTCGCAGGTACGCTGATCGATTGCGGCAATGCCAAAATCCACCAGCTTGACCAGCCCGGAATCCCGGTCGATGTAGATATTCGAAGGCTTGACATCACGATGAATCACACCGCGCTGATGGGCATAATCCAGTGCGCTGGCCAGTTGGATGCCGATGTCGATCACTTCGGCAGGACCCGGTCGATGACCGGTTTCCAGGTACTCCTCCAGGTTCTGGCCGGACAGGCGCTCCATGACCAGGTATGGCATGCCCTCGAACTGTCCGACATCGAAAACAGTGACGATATTGGGATGATTCAACCCGCCGGCAGAGCGCGCTTCACGCAGAAATCGCTGACGACTCTTCACCTCACGAGCATAGCGCTCGCGCAGCACCTTGACGGCCAGACGACGATCAATGTGAGGATCAAAGGCCTCATAAACGATCGACATCGAGCCCCGCCCCAACTCCCCCTCGATCTGATAGCGTCCCAGTCGTTCCACAGGATATTCCAGGCATCGAGGAACCTCTATCGTAACAGGTCAAAGGACGCCCGGAGAGATTCCGGGCGTCGACCATGGGGCTTCCACTATCGATATCGAGTTACAAGCTGCACTCGGAAACGCCAATCAGGCCTACGATTCTTTGCAGGTTGTGAGACTCGGTCCCATCAACGCCACTGATCTCGGCCGTAGCCTCGTCGCAGCTTTCAAATGTAATGGTGGCCTGGCCCCAGAAATCCATGCTTTCCGGGCTGACGGGGCTGCCAAAGCTGCCATCGGCGCCGTACAACAGATCGAAGGTCACCGGCTCACCGAGCTCAAGATGATCAACCACATTTTCCGTAGCCAGCCAGAGGTTGTCTACATCGGCGGAGTAGCCAAAGAAAGTCCCGACGAATCCGTGCGATGTGGCATAGAAACTCCAGCCTTGCCCGTCGGTCTTGGGATCCATCCAGGCACCGCTCAGGCTCGCCCAGGGAGTGACGCTGAACTCATGCAGCATGCTCACGTCCGGATTATCCAAATCCGGTTGCATGGGATTGGGCACCTCGGCCACCAGGGCGTATTGACCGGGGGTCAGGTCAACGTGAAAGTAAGCGCTGAGCGGAAAATCCTGACCCATTTCCTCGACCGGAAACAGACTCTGGACACCGCCAAGGAACTGCTGAGGTCCACGTTGGCCGCTGGCTGATACCAACGCGCCACCTTAAGTGAATTGAAAAGCTGCAAAAGTACAGCGGTTCCAAGTCTTGAAGAGGGCGCCAGGAAAAGCCTGACAGAAAGCTTCCGATTTCCTGATGTTTTCCTGAAAGCCACAGGATCATCACCGAAATAAACCTACAAGATATTGTTTGTAATGCTTTTTTTAGATCATCGCAAACATGGAGGAGGATGCGTTCAAAATGCGCCGGATGATTCGTGACACTAACATGCCCTGGACAAATTGCCTGCAGCACCCGGCAAACAAAATGGAATGTGCTAAATTGCTCAACCTACAAGGCTCTGACATTTGCCGAGGCCCCATGCGAAACCTGTTCTTCCTTTTGATCACTCTGACTCTGGCATCCTGCGCCTTGCTTGAACCGGACATCGATAAGTCGGAGACCATGCCCGATCGCTCTCAGGCACTGATTGACGGATTCCAGGCACTTCATCAAGACCAGTCGGAACAGGCGCTTGAGCACTTCGAGACTGCTATTGCCGCATCGACATCAAGCGAACCCGCATACGCCCGGGCGCTGCTGGGCAAGGCCCTGGTTCACTTGCAAGAACAACCGCCGTGGCGTGACCTCGATCAGGCCGAGCGACATATTCGGCAAGTCCAGCGCCAACTCGCGGCCAAAAACGGACAGGAAACCATCTCGGACTGGGTGCTGCGCACCACTGCCAGCCGTCTGCTTGAAGCCGAACGTCGAATCGAGTCGGCCAACCAGCGCCTGGGCGGGCTGGAGCAGACCGAAGCCGAACTTCGACAAGTCCGAGAGCAGGCGGCCCGGGTCGAACAGCTCGAACGGGAACTGGCCAAGGCTCGCTCAGAAAAGGAGCAAGCCGAAGAAACCATCGCCCGGTTACGCAACCTGATCATGGATGAGTAAGGACTGACCACCACCGATGAGCTCGATGCCGGACACTGCGCGACCCAACCAGGTTCTCGGACGTTTCGGGCGTGTCCATACCATCGCGCGATTGCCATTTGTTGGTCGGGTTTTCGTCTGTGCCGCAATGGCCATACTGGTCGCCTCAACCCTGCCGTCCGGCAATCCCGGTGTCTATGCCACGGTTCTGGTGGTCGGCTTTACCTACCCCTTGCTGATTCACCTGATTGCCGCATTCAGCGGGCACTCGCGAACAGTCGGCTACCTGGCCTTTTCCACCGACGGCATGCTGGCAGCGGCCGGCATGGCCCTGGCCGGATTCGCCTTTGTCCCTTCCATGGTGCTGTTCACCCTGGCCATCACCGCCGGGCTATTGATGGCCGGACCCATGCTGGCCTTGCGTGTCTTGCTGCCCATGATCATCGTCGGCGCCCTGGCCTGGCCTTACGTGGAAGTGGATTTCCTGGCCCACAACGAGGGGTTCCCGCTGTATTTCGGGGCGGCCACGATCGTGGTCTTTTTGCTGTATGTATCCTTCGTGTCCAATCGAAACGGCCTGCGGCTGATCTCGGCCAAACGTGCCCTGGAAGAGCACAGTCGCAAGGTCAAGTCTCAAGCCGATTTGATGTCATCCATGAATCAGGTGGCGCGGATCGTCAATTCGACCCTGGATCTCGAGACCGTCATGACGGCGATACGTGACAACCTGGCCGATGTTGCCGACTTTGACCAGGAAAGCATCCTGTTCATCGACCATGAACGGCGCGCACTGGTGGTTGAACGCTATATCGGCGCCAATGCCACCGAAGTCACAGAAAAGCTGCGTGATTTCCAGGTTCCCCTGGATGAATCCAACAGCATCTTCGTGCGCACCATTGACCGCAAGAAACCAACTTTCGTGCCGGACGTATTCAACCGTGTTGACCGAATGTCACCCTCGGATGCGACCATTCATGAGATCACACCGAGCAAATCACTGCTGGTCTATCCGTTGCGAATCCTCGAAGAGATCATCGGGGTACTGGTGTTTGCCGCCACGCGCGAGAAGATGGACATCGGCCATGCTGAAATCAAGGTCATCGCTCGACACGTAGAGCTGATCGCCACCGCCGTTCGCAATGCACGCATGTTTGAAGAAATCAACAAGGCGCGACGGGCTGCCGACGAAGCCAATGCAGCCAAGAGCCAGTTTCTGGCCAACATGAGTCACGAGCTACGCACCCCGATGAATGCCATCATCGGTTATAGCGAAATGCTCAAGGAAGAAGCCCAGGACCAGGATGCCGTCGACTTCATTCCGGACCTCGAGCGCATATGCCAGGCCAGTCAGCACCTGTTGCGGCTGATTAATGATGTTCTTGACCTGTCCAAAGTCGAGGCCGACAAGGTCGAGCTTTATCCCGAGGCCATCGATATCGAGAAATTCATTGACGAGATATCGACGAGCATCATTCCGGCCATCGAGGCCAATGACAACCGACTGATCATCGAGGAAGTCGGCGAAATCGAGGACATTTTCAACGACGCCACCCGGGTCAAGCAGATCATCCTCAACCTGCTCAGTAACGCCGCCAAGTTCACCCATGAAGGGACCATACGACTGACTTTCAATCGGTATCAGGATGATGGTTTATGGTGGTTCGAGGTCAGTGTATCCGACACCGGCATCGGCATGACCCCGGAGCAGATTGACAAGGTATTCGACCCGTTCACTCAAGCCGATGCCTCCACCACTCGAAAATATGGTGGGACCGGCTTGGGCCTGGCCATCTGCAAGCGATATTGTGAGTTGATGGGCGGGACCATTCAGGTCGAAAGCGAGCAGGGACAAGGGTCAACTTTCACCATGCGGATCCCCGCCGACCTGGAGCAACAGGGAGATGTCGACGAACTTTCCAGAGACGACAATTTACTCGCCGAAGGTCCAGTCGAACGCGAGGTCAGCATCCTGGTTATCGATGATGACCAGTCTTCGCGCATGCTGCTGCATCGTCTGCTCACTCGTGAAGGCTACCAGGTCATCACCGCCGAAAGCGGCGCCGCAGGCATCGAGCGGGCCCGCACTGAAAAACCCGATATCATCACGCTGGATGCCCTGATGCCTGAGATGGACGGCTGGACCGTCCTGGCCAGGCTCAAGGATGATGACGAACTCAAGGACATCCCGGTCATCATGGTGACCTTCGTCGATGAACCACGCAAGGGATTCGCGCTGGGTGCGGCCGAGTACATGACCAAACCGGTTGATCGAACCCATCTGCTCGAGGCCCTGCGCCGCGTGAGTCGACCCGATGACCGGGAAATCCTGGTGATCGAGGATGACGACGACACCCGCAAGATGGTGTGCTCATGGCTGGAGCGCGAAGGCTGGACCCTTCACGAAGCCGCCAATGGCTGGAAGGGTCTGGAACAGTATCGATCCGTTCGACCCGGCATTGTGATTCTGGACCTGATGATGCCGGAAATGGATGGTTTCGAATTTCTGGGCACGGTGCGCGCCGAATTCCCCGACGATGATTGCTGCATCATCGTCATTACCGCCAAGGAGCTGTTCCGAGAGGATATCCAAAGGCTCAGCGGCAGCGTTCAGCAAATCATTCGCAAGGCCCAGGTTCCCGGTCAGCAGCTGGTACGCGAAATCTCCCGACACCTGGCCCGGCGCTAGTTAGGGGTAGATTTCATTCCCGGGATTGCTCGCTCAGATAGCTGCGCAATTGATCGATGCGATTTTCCTCGACACCATCCGGCTTGAGCAGCAGCATCGGAATGGCGCGGGTTTCAGCGGTTCCTTGAATGTCGAGCATGAATCGGGACACTTCATCCGTACCCGGATGCTGACCGATCATCACCAGGCTGAATGACTGCCGGGCAAACATCGACTTGGCCTCGTCGATATCCGCGGTCTGAATGATCTCGACATCGATATCACCAATCAGTTCGGCTGCCTGGTCACGGCTGCCGGCATCTCCGGCGATCAACAAAACCCGGCCGGCTTCCGATTCAGGCAACAGGCAACGAATCGCCTCGGTCAGTTTGCGGCGATCAACCGGCTTGGTCAGATAATCATCAGCCCCCTTGTCCAGACCGGCCTGGCGCTCATCAAGCATGGATTGCATGATCACCGGAATGCCAGACAAATCGGGATCTCGCTTCAACTCCTCCAGGACCTGCCAGCCATCCAGTCCAGGCATCATGATATCCAGGACGATCAGATCCGGTCTGGCCTGCCGGGCCAGTTCCAAGCCACGCTGACCCGATTCAGCCACCAGCACCTGGTATCCGTCACCCCGCAAAATTCTTCCGGCAATGTCACGGGCGGCCGGGTCGTCATCGATGACCAGTACACGCCCACGGCTATCGACTGGTGCTTCAGTCTGGGCATCGGACGGTGGTGAATCCTGCGCGTCTTCGGTCTCGAGTTCGGGCCGAACCGGAACCGACAGCGTGAACGAGGTGCCCTCACCCGGAGCGCTGGCCACCACCAGGTCACCGTCCATCAGTTCGGCAAAGCGCTTGCAAATCGTCAAACCCAACCCGGTCCCGCCAAACTCCCTCGTGGTCGATGAATCAGCCTGCGTGAAGGCTTCGAACACTCGAGCCTGCTGCTCTTCATTCATGCCGATCCCGGTATCGGTTACGGTCAGATCGAGGACTTCGCGACCTTCCTCCCGGCGACACTCTGCCGAGATCGTGATCTGACCTTCTTGGGTGAACTTGGCGGCGTTGCTGAGCAGATTGAGCAGGATCTGGCGCAGTTTGGTCTGATCGGATTCGATTCGCACGTCGTCCAGATCATGGCGAAACGTCAGGCGATTGTCATTTTGTTCAATCAGTGGCCGAACCGTGGTCATTGTCTCCTCGATCAGCTCAACGACATCAATTGGCTCGACATAAAGGGTCATCTTGCCGGCCTCGATCTTGGAAATATCGAGAATGTCGTTGATCAACGCCAGCAAGTGCTTGCCTGCGGCGAGGATCTTGCCGATATCGGCCTTGAATTCCTCGGCCCTGGCCTCGGGGTCATCCTGGGCTTCCTCGAGCACCATTTCGCTGTAGCCAATGATCGCGTTCATGGGCGTGCGCAACTCGTGGCTCATGTTGGCCAGAAACTCGGATTTGGACTGATTGGCATGATCGGCCCGGGTTCTGGCCAGCTCAAGCTCGGCCATCCCTTCCTCGATCTGGGCGGCCATGCGATTGAAGTGCTGGCCCAGCTCGCCAAATTCATCACGCCCAAGCTCAGGCACCCGATACTCGGTCTGCCCGTCCCTCCACTTGACGCTGCCTTCTGTCAATGCGCCCAATGAACGACGAATGTGACGCACCAATGGATAGCCAGCGCCGATCACGATCAGCAGCGACACCATGAACACACCCTGAATCAGTCGACTGCTGCGGGCCACAACCTCATCGAGGGATTCGTTCAATGACCCGGCCACGCGTCGTAACTGCATGACTTGCTCACCAACCTGTTCACGGGCCTGCTCCAGCCGGGGATGACGATTCTCACGAGCTGCGACATCACGATCGGCGCCCACCGCCTGTGGACCGAGCCGCTCCTCATCCACACCATCAATATCAGGCTCGACCGCTCCGGATAACCAGCGCACCTGCTCACGCCAGGCCTGCAACAGCAATTCAATGGGCGACGAAGAGCGTTCATCCACCTCGTGCGCGGCGAGAACTTCTCGGATGCGTCCGGCGCCAGCCTCGATGTTATCCAGGCTGGCCTGCAGGGATTCGCTTTCGCTTTCCGAAATCCAGATCTCGTTATCGGGATCAGCCAGGGCTTCCATGGCCAGCAACTGGCGATTGACCGAATCAATCTGCTGGCGCAGTTCTCCGGCTTCGGCCTGGGCCTGATTGACATCCTGAAGGGATTGAACCAATTCGGCACTGATGCGATTGGCATGTAGAAAGGCCAGAATACTGGCCATGAACAACAGTAACACGACAGCAGAAACCAGCCCGATTCGGGTAATCAGGCTATTGAACATCAAAGAAGGGCTTCAATCTTGCCCAGCAACCTTTTCAGTTCGACGGGCTTGGTGTCGTAGTCGTCGCAACCGGCATCAATGGCTTTTTGCCGGTCGCCTTCCATGGCGTGGGCGGTCAGGGCAATGATGGGAATGGCGCCGAGCTCGGCATCGGCCTTGAGCTCACGAGCCACGGTCCAACCATCCTTGACCGGCAAGCTCATGTCCAGCAGGATCAGTGCGGGTCGGTTGGACATGACTTTATCAATCCCCTCCTGGCCGTCAACAGCCATGTCAACCTCGTATCCCTTGCGAGTCAGGCGCCGCGACAACATGTCCCGGTTCATCTCGTTATCTTCGATCAGCAGTATCTTCGGCATGGACATTCATGTCAGCATGAGAACGCCGGGCGGCCAGTGCTTCGCGAACCGCGTTCGGCAAGGAAGTAAATGTTAACTGATAGCGCTCTTCGGCGTGCTCCTGTCTGCATTCGGTGACCTTGGCGTAGAAATCGGCGCCGGTGGCTTGATCTCCATTTTTCAGGTTCAGGCGCAGGTTGGCCATCAGCTCCAGTGATCGATCACTGGCGAGCACGGCACGATTATCGGCCAGGGCTTCCAGTCGCCCAGGCGTCCTGGGTCCATCGAGTTTCTTGTCGGCCAGTTCGACAAACTCGACATCCAGTGGCGAAGCCAGAGGCTCGAGCGGCTCGGTGTGCTGGTCAAGATCGAGATTGAAGGGGGCACCGATTCCCAGGACCTCGAACAGCGTGATCGGTTCGCGAAGTCCCTTGGCATCGACCTCGAATTGGCGGCCAACCCGAACCAGCTCGCCCACTTCGGCCACCGTGAACTCCGAAGCCAGAATCTGGTGACCCACGGTGAATGACTCGATCCGCCCGGTCAGGTTGACATGGTGACCCACCACCGCGTACTTGGAACGAAGCTCCGACCCAATATTGCCGACCACCACATGGCCGGTGTTGATGCCAATGCCCATCTCCACGGTCGGCAGCCCCCTCGCACGGGCGGCCTGGTTGACTCGCTCCATGGCCAACTGCATTTCCAATGCACAGGCGAGGGCTCTCCGCGCGTCATCCTCGGCTGCAAACGGCGCACCAAACAACACCAGCAAGGCATCACCAATGATTTCGTCGATGGTGCCGTTGTAGCGCACGATGACCGATGACATTTCCTCCAGGTAGATATTGAGCAGGCTGACCACCTCGACCGGATCCAGCCCCTGGCTCAGCTCGGTAAAGCCGCGCAGATCGGTCATCAGGATGGTCACCTTTTGCAGATCGCCCCCCACCTTCAGCCCATCATCGTCATCAAGCAATCGATCCACCACCTCGTCAGACAGGTAGCGACCAAACACCTTGCGAACAAAGGCGTAGCTACGCTCCAGTTCGCGCTTGTACTGAGTTTCCTTGTCATGCCAGCGCTTGCGCTCCAGGCACGCTCGCATGCGGGCCTGGAGCAGCACCGGGTTGACCGGCTTGGTCAGGTACTCCTGGGCGCCGGCCTCGATGCAGCGAACCGCGCCCTCCTGATCGTTGAGTCCAGTCACCACGATCACCGGGATGTTGCGCAATTCATCGGTCTCATGCATGGCACGAAGCACCTCGAAACCATTCATGTCCGGCATCATCAGGTCCAGCAAGACCAGGTCCGGCGGCTCATTGGCCATCATGTCCAGGGCGATGCGGCCGCTTTCGGCGGTGCGCGCGACATGACCTTGCTGCTCGATGCGGTGACTGAGCAACACCCGGTTACTCTCATTGTCATCGACAATGAGAATCTCTCCACCGAGGATGTCCTCGTCATCGTCGGCAGGACCGGCACTGAGACTCTCCAGAATTCCGGCCAGATCACCCAGCTCGTCGGCACCCTGCTCCCGGTCGCCGGTTGCCCCCGTGGCTCGGTCCATCGAAGACAGCAAGTTCTGTGACTCCCGAATCAACCGCTCAAGACAAGTAGCGCCCGAAGCATCCAGGCTGTCCTCGTCCTCAAGCTCCTCGAGAATCAGCTCCGCGTATCCACTGACTGCGCCCAGTGCGTTGCGCATGTCGTGACGAATGCGGGTCGAAGCCTCGGCATCCACCTGGTCGACCACCACTTGCTCAAGCTCTCCCACCCAGGCCTGCAACTGTTCCACCGAGCGCTCGATATTGGCCAGTTCAGTGTCCCATCCGTCAAGGTCTCGAGCTTTCAACCATTCGCGCAACATCTCCGAAAACCCAGCCAGCGACATCACCGGCGCCAGCAAGTGCTCGCGCAATTGATCTCGGCGGGCTTTTTGCAATCGCTGTTCGTGGGACATGCAAATCTCGCAGGACGGAGCGCACAAACGGGCGCCGAATCGGACTAACAAGCTTAACCCCCATGAACCTGGGCAGACAAGTGGCGTGGGCTCAAGCCAAGTCAGAATAGTGGCAGGCCGTCCAAAGACCTTGTAGACTGCTTGCTCAGACGCGCCCGATGCCTACCGACCAATGCCCGGATCGGTCTGCAAGACGGGTCCATTGCGAGGGAGAGAATTTCCAGACCGTGACTTGCACCCGAACTTTTTTCATGATGGGGTTGTTCAGCGTGATTGCTGCTGTATCAACCGGCCTTCCCAGTCCCGCCCATGGCCAATCCGGCATCGTCGAATCACCGCCACGCGCAGCCACCGTCCAATCAGCCGACAACCGTGGTGGTATCGCCGCCCTGGGGCGGATTGAACCGGAATACGGCATCATCCGCCTGGGCGCTCCTGCAGCCATTGGCGCCGCCACCGGATCATTGATCACCGAATTGATGGTCGAAGAAGGCGACCGAGTCCAGGCCGGTGATGAACTGGCGATTACCGATGTCGCCGAGATGATGAATGCCGCCCTGAGCGAAGCCGAAACACGCCTGGAACTGGTTCGCAGCCAGGCGAGAGCAGCCGTGAGTGAAGCCGACGAGCACTGCACGCTGGCCGAAGTCCGCGAACGCGAAGCCACCCGTCGCGAAGCGCTACTGGAACAAAACCTGTCCTCACGCGAAGAAGCGGAGCTGGCACGCGGCAACGCCAGGGCCAGCCGCGCCGGCTGTACCAGCGCGCGGGATCGCGCGCGGGCGGTGGAAGCCGAGATTCCGGTCGCCGAAGCCGCCATCGTGCGCGCCCGCACCGAGGTGGCCCGCACCCGGATCGTGGCCCCGTTTGACGGCAAGATTCTCGAAGTCCTGGCCCGTCCGGGCGAACTGGTCACGGCACGCGGCGCACTGGAGTTGGGTCGGGTCGATCGCATGGTGGCCGTGGCCGAGGTCTACGAAGCCGACATCCACAGGGTGCGTGTCGGCCAGCGTGCCCGGGTCAGCAGCCCGGCGCTGGGAAGCCCGTTGACCGGCAGCGTTGAAAGAATCCGCCCCAAGGTTCAGAAACAGGACGTCACCGACACCGACCCGGCCGCGCGCAAGGATGCGCGCATCGTTGAAGTCGAAGTCCTGCTCGATGATGCCGAGGCAGCCGCCCACCTGACCCATCTGCAGGTGACCGTGGTCATCGATTCCTGATCGACGATGAGGTTGCGCGCGCCCCTCGGTTGGCTTCAGCTCAAGCACCGGCCCCTGCGGCTGCTCGTCGCCATTGCCGGCATCAGTTTCGCCGTGCTGCTGATCATGATGCAGCTCGGTTTTCGCACCGCGCTGTTTGAGAGCTCGGTGCGCATTCACACCCAGCTTGACTACGACATTGCCCTGTTCAGTCCCGACAGCGTGTTCATTGTCCGGCCCCAGGATTTCCCCCTGCAGAGGCTCTACCAGGGTCTTGGCGACCCGGAGGTCGCCGAGATCATGCCGCTGTACATCTTCCCAGCGGTTTGGAAAAACCCCTGGAATCACGACCGTCGCAGCATCACCGCCATCGGCTTCGATCCCCAGCATCGCATCTTCGACCTGCCTGAATTCGATCGCTTGCGCATTCAGCTCGCCCAGCAGAACGCGGTCGCCTTCGACCGTGCCTCGCGACCGGAATTCGGCCCGGTCGGTGACTGGTTTGATGGCGGAAACAGCCTGAGGACCGAGATCAACGATCGCGACATGGACGTGGTCGCGTTGTTCGAGCTCGGCACCTCGTTCGGGATCGACGGCACCATCCTGACCAGCGATGACAACTGGCTGCGACTGTTTCCCGACCGTCCGCGCAACCGCATCCAGCTCGGACTGATGCGTCTGACCAACGGCGCCGACCCGGATACGGTGCGCGCACGCCTTGATGAGCGTCTGCCCGACGATGTCCTGGTCATGACCCGGGCCGATTTCGTCGACCGTGAACTTGAATACTGGAACTCGGCCACACCGATCGGCTATATCTTCGCCTTTGGCGCAATCATGGGTCTGATCGTCGGCGGCATCATTGTCTACCAGATCCTGTTTGCCGATGTCTCCGAGCACCTCAACGAGTACGCCACCCTGCGCGCCATCGGCTTCAAGAATCGCTTCGTCTCCGGCATCGTTTTGCAACAAGCTACCATTCTGGCCGTACTCGGATATCTGCCGGGACTGCTACTGGTCTGGTGGCTTTACGGCGTAACCGCCGACGCCACCCAGTTGCCGCTCTACATCACTGCCGAACGCGCCTTCGGCGTCTTCGGCCTGACCCTGGCGATGTGTGCGCTGTCCGGAATGCTGGCCATGCGCAAGGTCCGTCGACTTGACCCCGCCGAGGTCTTCTGAGCATGGACAACGGTCATCCCATCCAGGTCGAGGGCCTGTCTCATCACTTCGGGCGCGGGGCCTTGCGCAAGCAGATTCTGTTCGACATTAACACCTCGATCCCGGCTGGGGAAATCGTCATCGTTACCGGCCCCTCCGGCTCGGGCAAGACCACCCTGCTGACCCTGATCGGGGCCTTGCGGTCGGCCCAGGAGGGCAGTGTCCGGGTACTTGGCCACGAGCTGTGCGGGGCCCGCTCCGGCAAGCTCGAAACCGTGCGCCGCCAGATCGGATTCATCTTTCAGCAACACAACCTGGTCGCCTCACTGTCGGCTGAGCAGAATGTCGCCCTGGCGTTGCGGGTCAACCACAAGCTTGGCGGAGGAAAGGCCCGAACAAGGGCTCGCGAGATGCTCGAGGCGGTTGGGCTGGGCGAGCGCATGGGCCATCGTCCCGAACAGATGTCCGGCGGCCAGCGTCAGCGCGTCGCCATCGCCCGGGCACTGGTCACCGACCCGCCGATCCTTCTGGCCGATGAACCGACCGCCTCGCTGGACAAGCAAAGCGGTCGAGAAGTCGTCGATCGGATGCAGGTTCTGGCCCGACAACACGGCACCACCATTTTGCTGGTCACCCACGACAATCGCATTCTCGATATCGCCGACCGGATCGTGCACCTGGAAGATGGAAAGCTGTCGACATTCACCGATGCCGTGATCGCCGACAACCAGCGCATGATGCAGACCCTGGCCGACCACCGCAAAAAGCAACCGCTGGACAAGGTTGTGGCCGAGCTCGATGAAGCCGGATTCGAGGACATGCTACGCGAGATCAGCGAAGAATCGAGCCAGTTTCTCGAAGCAACAGCACTTGCCAGGGACCGCGCCTTTCGCAGCATGCTCGAGCAGGGTCTGTTCGCCTTCACGCTGAAACTCGGCGAATTGCTGGATGCCGAGCGCGCCTCCCTGTTTCTCAGGGATGGTGACGAATTGGTATTGCGGGTTGCCGAGGACCTGCCCGATGAAGGCGAAATCCGAATCGATATCGGCACCGGCATTGCCGGCGCGGTCGCCGGCGGCGGAGAAGTCATCCGTGTCGACGATGCCTATGCCGACCCACGCTTCAATCCCGATGTGGATCGCCAGTCGGGCTTTCGCACCCGATCCATCCTCGGATTGCCCATCAAAAACCGCGACGGCGAAGTTTTCGCCGTTGCACAATTGCTCAACCGACGTGATGGTCAACCCTTCGCCCCGGAAGATGAAGAGCGGTTTTCAGAGTTCGTCGCTCCACTCGGGGTGATTCTGGAGACCCTTCAGACCCTGGATCAGAGTAGTATCAGACACGAACGCACCTCATAGAGAGTCGATATGAGTGACAAGATCAAGGCGCTGATTGCCCACCACCTGAAACTGGCGCCGGAACAGGCCGACGAGGCACTGGCCTCGTTCAAGCCGGTGTCGGTCAACAGTGGCGAGTGGCTGTTCCGGCAGGGGGATGAGGGG